>Ga0316204_10004494_pt1 | contig 24908 bp, 18 predicted proteins | sample 6monrhotite_MG_2_FD_205661 | JGI IMG/M metagenome (GOLD analysis project Ga0316204, IMG submission 205661) | Microbial mat bacterial communities from mineral coupon in-situ incubated in ocean water Damariscotta River, Maine, United States -... | ecosystem: Environmental > Aquatic > Marine >... | reverse complement strand
CTCGGGGAGCTGGAAGACCGGCCCGAGTCCGTAGCCGAGCGCGACGACCCCGATCCAGGGCAAGAGCGGGTACTGCACCCAGACCACGTGGCTGCCGCCTGTGATCGTGCCGGCCGGCGAGCCCTCGTGCAGCAGCGTCCAGAGCCAGCTCAGCCCGCCGGCGTCCTCGAGGGTCACCGGGTCGAGCAGGTTGTGTCCGACGACGATCGCCAGCCCCGCGGCGACGAGCACCGGGCGGGGGAGCCAGATCAGGCCCGCCAGCACGAGGAAGCCGACGCCGATCGCCCCGATCACGCCGATCAGGTGGAAGACGAGCGCGACGTCCCAGATCCAGGCCGCGCCCACGAGCGTGAACTCGAGGACGATCAGCCACAGGCCCCGCAGCAAGAGGAAGCGCGAGAGGTCGCCGCGCGTGCGCTCATGCCGCGCGCCCCAGAGGTGAGCGGCGGTCCCGGCCAGCAGCACGAAGGTCGGCGCACAGAGGTGCGTGATCCAGCGCGTCGCGAACAAGGCAGGAGTCGTCGTCGCCACGTCGGTGGGATCGATCCGCGGGTCGCCGAAGAAGTCACGCGTGTGGTCGAGCGCCATCAGCACCATGACCAGACCGCGTACGAGGTCGATTCCGGCGAGCCGCCCGCCGGCTGCGACGGGAGTGAGCTCGGGCGCCGCCGGCTCGCTCACTTGCCGTAGGCCGCTTCGACCTTCGGGAGGGCGGCGAGCACGAGCTTGCCGACCTTCGCGAGGCTCTCCTCGGAGCACTTGTCGACGGTGTCCTCCGCCGTGTGCCAGTACTCGTTGCCGACCTTCCCGAAGTTCAGGTCGATCAGGTCGACGGCCGGGATGTCGAACTCGAGGAACGACTGGTGGTCGTCCTTGATGGGGATCGAGTAGGTGTTGAACAGGTTCTTCATCCCGAGCTCCTTGGCCGTGCTGACGAAGATGTCCGTGAGCCGCTTGGTCGAGTTGGAGTCTCGCTCGAGGCGCAGGTCGGCGTCGCCGACGAGGTCGAGCAGGATGAGCGCGCGCGAGCGCTTCAGTGCGCCCTTGACCTTGGTGAGCTCACGCACGTGATGCCGCGAGCCGTAGCGGTTGTCCGGGTCGGCCCAGTCGCGGCGGACCGCTTCCTCGCCGTCGAAGAACACGAAGCGGTAGGTGACGGCGCGGGGCGACCCGCTGCAGATCACCCGCGCGAGTTCGAGCACCGCGGCGACCTCGGAGGCTCCGTCGTTCGCACCGACGAACTCGAACGGCAGGATCTTCGTGTCGAAGTGGGCTCCGATGAAGAGCATCGGGGCCGGTTCACCGCCCTTGCCCGGTCGTCCCTCGAAGTCGGCGTAGACGTTCTCCATCGCGATGTCGCCGCCCGGCGTGTTCGCCACGAAGGGCTCGCGGACCGGCTTCAGCCCGTAGCTCTCGAGCTCGCGAGCGATGAGGTCGCGCGTCTTCGCGTTCTCCTCGGAGCCGGAGGGCCTCGGCCCGAGCTCGACCTGCTCCAGGAGCAGGGTCCAGGCCTTCGACGAGTCGAACGCGCCGAACGCGGGGTCGGTGGCCTCCTGGGACGCGGCGGCGCCGCACTGGCAGGAGGTCAGGAGTACGACGAGGACGGCGAGCGTGGCGGCCAGGCGCGAGGCGAGCTGAAGGGAACGCATGCTCGAATCTTAGCGAGCGCGGTGGGGAACCCCAGGCCATACGCGGCGAGTTGTCCCGTGGTGGACCGTTGGTGGCCCCTGCGCGCAGGGGCCCCGGCGACGGAGCGCGGGCCACCCATGGCGAGGGCCGCGCCGGACGGGTCCGGCGCGGCCCTCGCGGATCGACGACGAGCTTCGAGGAGTCGGGTGTCAGGCCTGCGGGTGCAGCGCCTTCCACTCGCGCTCGGCGGCGGGCTGCAGCTTGTCGAGCTCGGCGGTCCAGGCGTCCCGCTTGTCGGCGTTGTAGAACAGGTGCAGCTGGCCGCCGGTCAGCGTGAAGGCGTTCGGGTCGACCTCGACCTTCTTGCCCTGGGACATGGCCCAGGCGCAGTAGCCCCCGAACTTCGGCACGAAGCGGTCCGGGCCGGCGAGGAACAGGTCACGGTTCTTCTCGCTGGTGAACTGGTAGCCGACGCCGCCGTGTCGGGCGCTCCACTTGGCCGCGCCCTTGGCCGGCTTGCCGCCGCCCTCGGCGAAGTAGCTGACCGGGTCGTAGCCCGCGAGCCCGACGCCCTGGTCGAGGTTGTAGTGGCGCAGGTCCTGCGTGACCTCGCCGGACAGCGTCTGCCAGGCGGCGCTGGCCTTGGGCGAGAGCGTGTCGCCGCCTTCCTTCAGCCACTTCTTGCGCGTGTTGGGACCGAAGAAGCCGTCGTAGAACACGTGCAGCTTCCCGTTCTCGATGAGGAAGCGATCGGGGTCGATCTCGACCTTCTCGCCGCTCGCCATCGCGTAGGCGCACCAGCCGCCGTAGGCCGGCTCGAAGCGTTCGGGCGTCGCGAGAAAGGTGGCGCGATTGGCCTCGCTGGAGAAGCGGTACGTCACGCCGCCGTGCTTGGCGGCGAAGCTCTTCTTGCCTTCCCTGGGCTTGCCGCCGCCGACCTCGAAGTAGGCGACGGGGTCATAGCCGGAGAGTGCGAGGCCTTTGGACAGGTTGTACTGCGCCTCGGCGGGGCGCGGGGCCGACGTCTGGGCGGTGGCGAGGGCCGGGGCTGCGACGATGACGAGTGAGGCGAGCAGCGAGTGGAGCGTGGTCTTCATGGAGCGTTCGTGGGTGGGGTTCCTTGGTGAGCGCGCCGACCTACGCCGACTCCTGAAGGCCGTGACGTGACCATCAAGGAGGAAACTTCCACCCGAAAAACCGGTCACGAACGCCCCTGGAGCCCCTGGGGCCCACCGATGGGTCCAGACCTGGAACGGCGCTCAGGGTTCGCGCCGCGATCCACGAAGAGAGAAGACGATTCCGAGTCCTGTGCCTCTCGCCAACCGGTCCTAAGGATCACGAGGGGAGGCACGCAACAGGAGTACCCATGATGCCGGACGACAGCGGCTCTTTTTTCGATCTCGTACAGGCCGACGCCGACGGCGAGGCCCTGCGTTTCCGCAAGCTCAACTGGGAGGGTTCCTTCCAGGACTACCTGAAGCTGGTGGAGCAGCAGCCGCTCATCGCGCGCAACGCCTGGCAGCGGCTCTACGACATGATCCGCGGTCACGGATGGGAGGATCCCGAGACTCCTGGCGCGCCGCGCCGCTGGAATCTGTTCACGGACCCGCTCGGCAGCGGGCACGACGGGGTCTTCGGCCTCGACGAGCCGCTGAACCAGCTCGTGCGCACCATCCGCGCCGGCGCTTGTGGCTTCGGCCCCGAGCGACGCGTGATCCTGCTGCACGGTCCGGTCGGCAGCGCGAAGAGCACGATCGCACGACTCCTGAAGAAGGGCCTCGAAGAGTACGCGCAGTCCGATGAGGGCGCGCTCTTCACGTTCAGCTGGGACGTCGACGAGGAGATCGTCCACTCGCCGATGCACCAGGAGCCGCTCCTGCTCGTGCCCGAGGGCTCGCGCGAGGAGATCGTCCGCCGCATGAACGACACGGCGCGCGCCGAGTACCAGCTCGGCATCCACGGTGAGCTCGACCCGGTCAGCCGCTACTACTACAAGCTCCTCATGGAGCGCTACGACGGCGACTGGCACCAGGTGATGTCGCACGTCCGCGTGCGCCGTCTGGTCCTCTCGGAGTCGGATCGCGTCGGCATCGGTACCTTCCAGCCGAAGGACGAGAAGAACCAGGACTCGACCGAGCTCACGGGCGACCTGAACTACCGCAAGATCGCGGAGTACGGCTCCGACTCGGATCCCAGGGCCTTCAACTTCGACGGCGAGTTCAACATCGCGAACCGCGGGCTGCTCGAGTTCGTCGAGGTGCTGAAGCTGGACGTCGCGTTCCTCTACGACCTCCTCGGTGCGACTCAGGAGCACTCGATCAAGCCGCGCAAGTTCGCGCAGACGTCGATCGACGAGGTGATCATCGGGCACACGAACGAGCCGGAGTACAAGAAGCTCCAGTCGAACGACCTGATGGAGGCCTTCCGGGACCGGACCATCAAGATCGACATCCCGTACAACCTCTCGGCCGAGGACGAGGTGCGCATCTACCGCCGCCAGTTCCGCAGCAAGGAGAGCCGCGCGCGCTCAGCGGCGCCGCACACCCTCGAGGTGGCCGCGTTGTGGGCCGTGTTGACGCGCCTCGACGAGCCGTCGCACCCGAACCTGACCATCCTCCAGAAGGCCAAGCTCTACGCGGGCGAGACCATCTCGGGCTTCACCCGGGAGAACGTCCGTGAGATGAAGGCGTCCTCGGAGCGCGAGGGCATGGAGGGCATCAGCCCGCGCTACGTCCAGGACTCGATCGCGAGCTGCCTGGTCTCCGACCGGCCCGTCATCAACGGCCTCGACATCCTCGACGCCCTGGAGACCGGCCTGCGCCACCACAGCCTGATCTCGAGCGAAGAGACGCGCACGCGCTATCGCCAGCTGCTCCACGTGGCCCGCGAGGCCTACGAGGAGATCATCAAGCGCGAGGTCCAGATCGCCATCGCCGCCGACCAGGAGGCGATCGATCGGCTCTGCAGCAAGTACATCGACAACGTCAAGGCCTACGTCACCTCCGAGATGGTCGTCGACACGGGCGGCCGCGAGAAGAACCCCGATGAGCGCCTGATGCGCTCGATCGAGGAGAAGATCAGCATCCCGGAGAGTCGCAAGGACGACTTCCGCCACGAGCTGATGAACTACATCGCCGCGGTGCACCTCGAGGGCGAGACCTTCGACTACCGCGAGAACGAGCGCCTGCGCCGCGCCCTCGAGTTGAAGATGTTCGAGGACCGCCGCGACTCGATCCAGCTGACGAGCCTGGTGTCGACGGTCGTCGACCCGGACACGCAGGAGAAGATCTCCGTGATCCGTGACCGCCTCTGCCGGGAGTTCGGCTACGACGAGCTCGCCGCGGACGAGGTGCTGCATCACGTCGCCGGGCTCTTCGCTCGGGGCGACTCCGCCGAGGACGGCGACGGCGTCGAGGCCGCCTAGGTCCGATGCACAGGATCGAACGAGATCGAGCGCGCTTCCGCGAGATCGTCCGTGGGCGCCTGCGGAAGGACCTGCGCAAGTACCTCTCGAGCACCGAGCTGCTCGGGCGGCGCGGCGACAAGTCCGTCTCGATCCCGATCCCTCAGATCGAGCTGCCCCGCTTCCGCTTCGGTGACAACTCGAAGCAGGGCGTTGGTCAGGGGCCGGGCGAAGAAGGCGACCCCGTCGACGGCGAGCCCCAAGAGGGCGAGGGCGCCGGCAGCGCTGGCGACCAGGCGGGCAGCCACATCCTCGAGGTCGACGTCGACCTCGCCGAGCTCGCCGAGATGCTCGGTGACGAGCTCGAGCTGCCCAACATCGAGCCGCGCGGCGATCGACTGCTCTCCGCGGAGGGCGGTCGCTACACCGGAATCCGCACCACGGGTCCGAAGTCGCTGCGCCACTTCCGCAGGACCTACGATCGGGCCCTGCGCCGCACGATCGCCTCGGGCGACTGGGACCCCTTCGATCCGAAGGTCATCCCGATCCATGACGACGAGCGCATTCGCCACCAGAAGCCCGCGCCGAAGCCGGAGAGCTCGGCTGTGATCTTCCACGTGATGGACGTCTCGGGCTCCATGGGCCGCGAGCAGAAGGACGTCGTGCGCATCAAGGCCTTCTGGATCGACACCTGGCTGCGCAGCCAGTACACGAACCTCGAGGTCGTCTACATCGTTCACGACGCAGTGGCGCGCGTCGTCGACCAAGAGACCTTCTTCCACCTGCGTGAATCGGGCGGGACCAAGATCTCCTCGGCCTACGAGCTGCTGCTCGAGCAGATCCTCGAGAAGTACCGGCCGGAAGAGTGGAACATCTATCCGTTCCACTACTCGGACGGCGACAACTGGTCCGCGCGCGACACGGAGCGCTGCGTCGGGCTCCTGCGCGACGAGCTGCTCCCGCGCGTCAATCAGTTCTGCTACGGACAGGTCAAGAGCGCCTACGGCTCGGGTCAGTTCATGAAGGACCTCGACGGAGCGCTCGGCCAGGAGGAGCGCCTGGTCACGGCGTCGGTGGAGGACCGCGAGGGGGTCCCCGGCGCCATCAAGGCCTTCCTCGGGAGAGGTGTCTGATGGTTCGCACCGAGCCCCTGCCGCCCGAACTGCGGCGCATGAACCTGGAGATCGAGGAGATCGCACGCTCCGCGGGCCTCGACTTCTACCAGGTGATCTTCGAGCTGCTCGACGCGCGCGACGTGAACGCGCTCGCGGCCTACACGGGCTTCCCCGTTCGCTACCCGTCGTGGCGCTTCGGCATGGAGTTCGAGCGCCTCGACAAGGGCTACGCCTGGGGGCTCTCGAAGATCTACGAGCTCGTCATCAACAACGACCCGACCTACGCCTACCTGGTTCGCTCCAACACCCCGATGGAGCAGAAGCTGGTGATGGCGCACGTCTACGGCCACGCGGACTTCTTCAAGCACAACATCTGGTTCCAGCCGACCAACCGCCACATGGTGGACGGGATGGCCGACCACGGCAGCCGCATCCGTCGCTACATCGAGCGCTACGGGCAGGAGGAGGTCGAGCGCTTCCTCGACGCGGCGCTCGCCCTGGACAACCTGATCGACCCGTACCTGCCGCTGCGCGAGCTGCGCAAGAGCAAAGCTCCCGCGCGGCGCCCTGTGAGCCCGCTCGAACGCGCGCGGCGCTCGTTCCGCGCCGTCTCCGGCGAGCGTCCGGAGCCGGACGAAGTGGAGGTCCCGCCGCCGAGCGGCACGCCGACCCTCGACGTGCTGGGCTTCCTCGCGAAGCACGCGGACCTCTCGGACTGGCAACGCGACATCCTCGAGGTGGTGCGAAGCGAGGCTTACTACTTCGTTCCGCAGCGCATGACGAAGATCATGAACGAGGGATGGGCGTCGTTCTGGCACAGCCGGATCATGACGCGCTCCCTGGTCGACGCGTCCGAGATCGTCGACTTCGCCGATTGTCACAGCGGCGCGACCGCGTCCCAGCCGGGGCAGCTCAACCCGTACAAGCTCGGCATCGACCTCTTCCGCTACGCCGAGGAGAAGGGCATGGACCTCTTCCGTCTGCGGGCGACGCACAACGACGTGTCGTTCATCGACACGGTCGTCGACGAGGAGTTCGCCCACCGCTCCAACCTGTTCCTCTACAACCGGAACCCGCGGACGGGGCGCATGGAGGTCGCGGACCGCGACTGGCAGGCCATCAAGTCCGAGCTCTTGGCCTCGATGGCCGGAGGCGGTGCGCCGCAGATCGAACTCGTCGACCGTGACTACGAGGGGCGCGAAGAGCTCCTGCTCGTGCACCGCTTCGACGGCCGCGAGCTCCAGCTCGATCAGGCGGGCGAGACGCTCAAGCAGGTCGCGCAGCTCTGGAAGCGGCCCTGCCACCTCGAGACGCAGGCGGACGGCCAGACGGTGCGGCTCACGAGTGACGGAGTGGAGGTCAAGAGCGTGGAGACGCTGGAAGGCGCGGAAGAGGCCGCCGAGGACCGGCAGGCGAGCTGAGGCTCCTCCGAGACTGATAAGCCCCGCGTATCGATAGGGACGGGAGCGATTCCGGGCGCCGCTAGGGGATACGGACGATGCTGATAGAGTCCTGAACCCCTGGGGAGGCTCCCTTGCTGCATCTCTTCCGCAACCGCTCGTTCGCCGCGCTGACGCTCACCCAGTTCCTGGGTGCGTTCAACGACAACGCCTTCAAGCAGCTCGTGCTGCTGCTCTCGCTCTCCACGGCGCTGCCGTGGATCGCCGAGCCCGGCTGGGTGCAGGGCTGGGGCCAGTCGCTGGCGCTCGCCGCCTTCTCGCTGCCCTTCGTCCTGTTCGGCATCCTGGGCGGATCCGTGGCCGACCGCTTCAGCAAGCGCCGGGTCATGGTCCTCTCGAACCTGGCCGAGGTGGGCGTCATGGCGCTCGGGGGCGTGGCCTTCGCGAGCGAGCGGTACGAGCTGGTCCTCGTCGTGCTGTTCGCCATGGGGCTGCAGAGCACCTTCTTCGGGCCGAGCAAGAACGGGTCGATCCCCGAGCTGACCGAGCCCCGCGATCTGTCGCGCGCCAACGGCCTGGTGCAGATGACGTCGTCCATGGCCATCGTGCTGGGGACCGCGCTCGGTGGCTTCCTGTTCGAGCGGCTCGAGGGCTCCTTGCTGACCGCCGCGGGGATCTTCACGGTCATCGCGGGGATCGGCTTTGCCTCGAGCTTGCTGCTGTCCCCGCTGCCCGCACGCGCGCCGGAGCGCGTGATCCGCGTCAACCCGCTGCGCGAGGTGCGCCGCCAGTGGCGAGCGATTGGCGGCGACCGCGCCCTCGTGCTCTCCTTGATCGCGAGCGCGCTCTTCTACCACGTCGGTGCGGCGCTGATGCTGGTCGTGAACCAGTACGGCGTCTGGCTCGATCTGACCGGGGGCGGCATCGCGCTGCTCCTGACGCTCATCTCGCTCGGCATCGCCGTCGGTTCGCTGCTCGCCGGGCGCCTCTCGGGGGACCGCATCGAGAGCGGCCTGATCCCGGCCGGCCTGACGGGGCTCGGGCTGGCGACTCTGGCCGTCCTCCTGGCGCCGGAATCGCTCGCCTGGGTTCGCGTCTGCCTGTTCGGGGCGGGGATCTCTGCCGGCGTGTTCGGTGTCCCGATCCGCGCGCTGATCCAGCACCTGCCGGCGCCCGAGGACCGCGGCTCCGTGCTGGGGCTCTCCGAGGTCATCGACTTCGTCGGGATCTTCCTGGCGGCGGGGGTCTTCGGCGTGCTGAACGGGACGTTGGCGCTCGACCCGCCGCAGATGATGGCCGTGCTGGGTGGGCTGACCCTGGTCTTCGCTGCGGGATCGACGTTCTACACCGCGGAGTTCGCGCTGCGCTTCTGGCTCGCGCTGCTGATCCGCGTCGTCTATCGCATCCGCACGGACGGGATCGGCAACGTCCCGCGGCGCGGCGGCGCGCTGCTGGTCGCCAATCACCTCTCGTTCGTCGACGCCTTCCTGGTCTCGGCTGCGATCGACCGCCCGGTGCGCTTCATGATGTACCGGCCCTTCTTCGACCTCCCGCTGGTGGGCCGCTTCTGCCACCGGATGGGCGCGATCCCCGTCTCGTCGCAGGACACCCATGAACAGAAGCAGGCGTCGATCGAGTACGCGGCGAAGCTGCTGCGCGACGGCGAGCTGGTCTGCATCTTCGCCGAGGGTCACATCTCGCGGACCGGCAGCCTCGGCGGTTTCCGACGCGGGCTGGAGCGCATCGCTCGCAAGGCGGGCACCCCGATTCTGCCGGTGGCGCTCGACGGCGTCTGGGGGAGCCTCTTCAGCTTCGAGCGTGGGCGCTTCTTCTGGAAGCGGCCGCGACGCCTGAGCCAGTCGGTCACGGTCGACGTCGGCGAGCCGCTGCCGTCGGACGCGCCCGCCTGGCTCGTGCGCAACCGCGTGCAGGAGCTGATCGCGACCACGCGCCGCGGCGTGGACGGGGACCTGGCCACGCGCTTCCTGCGCTCGGCGCGCAAGCACCGCAAGCGCACCGCAGTCGTCGACAGCAGCGGCGCGCGCCTGACCTACGGCCAGCTCCTGACGAAGGCGCTGGCCCTGCGGCTCGCCTTCCGCAGGCGCTTCCGGGACGAAGAGCGCGTCGGCTTGATGCTGCCGCCCGGCGCGCCGGCGGCCGCGGCGCACCTGGGCGTGGTGCTGGCGGGCAAGGTCCCGATCCAGCTCAACTACTCGCTCGGGGCCGCCGAGCTCGCCCACCCGATCGCGAGCGCCGGCCTGCGCCACGTCGTCACGTCTCCCAAGTTCCTGCGCGCCCTGGACGAGGAACCGCCGCTGGCAGGGGACGGCACCGTCTGGCTCGAGCGCCTGGCCGAGGAGCTGACTGGGTTCGACAAGCTGCGAGCCGCCTTGCTCGCACGTCTGCCAGCCTGGCTCCTGGTGCGCCTGGTGCGGCCGGGCCTCGTGCCCGAGTCGACAGCGACGATCCTGTTCTCCTCCGGCAGCACGGGCGCGCCCAAGGGCGTGGTGCTGACGCACCGCAATGTGCTCTCGAACGTCGACGCGATGATCCAGGCCATGGCGCTCACCCCGGAGGACCGCGTGCTCGGCGTGCTGCCGTTCTTCCACAGCTTCGGGCACGCGGCCACGCTCTGGGCGCCGCTGCTCGGCGGCGCGGCCGCGGTCTATCACAACCGGCCGACCGACTCGCAGACGATCGGTGAGCTCGCCGAGGCGAGCGGCGTCACGATCTCGCTCGCCACGCCGACGTTCTACCAGGCCTGGATGCGTCGCATCCCGGCGACGGCCTTCGCCAGCCTGCGCCTGGCGGTGACGGGCGCAGAGCGCCTCCAGCCGCGGCTCGGCGAGGCGTTCGAGGAGAAGTACGGGACGCCGCTGCTCGAGGGCTACGGCTGCACCGAGCTCTCGCCCTGCGTCGCGGTCAACCTGCCGTCCGCCGGCAGCGGCGGCGACGCGGCCGCCCGCACCGGCAGCGTGGGCCGGCCCTTGCCGGGCGTCTCGGTGCGCGTGCTCGACCCGGACACGGGCGACGAGCTGCCGCTCGACGCGGAGGGCAACGTGTTCGTGACGGGACCGAACGTGATGGCCGGCTACCTCGACGACCCCGCTCGGACGAGCGAGGTGCTGCGGGACGGCTGGTACGACACGGGCGATGTCGGCCGCCTCGACCGCGACGGCTTCCTGACCCTCACGGATCGCCGCTCGCGCTTCTCGAAGATCGGCGGCGAGATGGTGCCGCAAGGACGGGTCGAGGAGGCCCTCGGCGAGCTGGTCACCGCGCTGTCGATTGCGGCGGGCGTCTCACCCGAGGACGCTCCGCAGGTCGCGGTCACCGCGGTGCCGGACGACCGCAAGGGCGAGCGCCTCGTCGTGCTCCACACGGCGCTGCCGTTCGACCGGACGGCCTTGATCGAGGCCGTCCGCGACAGCGCGCTGCCGGGCCTCTTCCAGCCCCGCGGCGATCAGTACTTCGAGGTCGAGGCGATCCCGAAGCTCGGGACCGGCAAGACGGACCTCAAGGGGCTGAAGGACCTCGCGCTCGACCGCGCGGGTTGAGCCGGGAGCGGTGCGGCTTCAGACGCCCGCGCTCGCGCTCCGGCCGAGGCCGTGCGGAGCGAGTCGTTCGGGAGCGAGCGCGCGCGCCAGGTCCGGGTCGACGGGCGCACCTCGCAGCAGCGCGGCGGCCAGCCGCCCGACCCCGATCGAGGTGCTCATGCCGTGACCGCCGAGTCCGGCGACCCAGAACAGACCGTCGACGTCCGGGTCGGGTCCGACGGCGAACTCGTCGTCCGTGGCGAAGGTGCGCAGCCCTGCCCAGAAGTGCGCAGCGGGCGCGTCGTCGAAGCCGACGAGGCAGCGCGCGGCCGTGCGCGCGACCTGCTCGCGGACCTCCGGGAGCGCGCCGCACTCGTCCGGCGCCACGACGTCCTGGTCGCAGGCGCAGATCATCAGTCCGCCGCTCTCGGGTCGCACGTAGAAGCCGTCGGGCTCGGACCAGACGATCGGCCAGCGCCTGTCGGCGGCGTCCGAGGGCGCGGTGACGAGCAGGTGTCGGCGGCGTGGCTCGAACTCGAGCGCGGAGCCCGCGGCGCGAGCGAGGGGGCCCGCCCAGCCACCCGCGGCGATCACGACGCGGCTCGCGGCAAGCGGCTCGCCTCCAGCCAATCGCACGCCCTCGACGCGGCCCGTCGTGGAGCGCTTCAGCGCGGAGACCTCCGCGCCGGTGCGGAAGCGGACGCCGAGCGCGCGCGCCGCGCGGACGAGTCCGTCGAGCAGCGCGGACGTGTCGATGTGACCTTCGTCGGCGACGAGCAGCGCGCCGCGCGTAGCCGCGCCCCGGCGCCACGCGATGTGGGGTGCGAGGGCAGCGAGCTCCGCGGCGTCGACCGAGCGCACCGTCCCGGCCGGCTTGGCCGCGCGCCACGCGGCGACGTGGGGCGCATCCGGATCCGCGGGGATCAGGACGAGACCGACGGGATCGACGAGGGGCACCGGGCTGAAGCCAGCCGGCGGCGCGTGCAGGAAGGCTGCGGTCTCGAGCGCCAGCCGCGTGGTGGCGGCGTGCTCGGTGAGGGTGCGCAGGATGCTCGCGTTCTTCGAGGTCGAGTGCGCGCCGAGCTGGTCCTCGCGCTCGAGCACCGTGACCTCGCGCGCGCCCGACGCCGCGAGCGCCCAGGCGGTCGCGGCCCCTGCGATGCCGCCGCCGACGATCACGATCGGCCCCGTCACGACGGGGGTCGTCTCCATCGGCTCTGTCGCTGCGCGCCGTTCTGCCATCGCGGGCGATCTTAGCCGCGCTCCGGCTCCGACTCGCCGGGCGACCGGGCGATTCCGCGGGGGCACAGCAGGGAGAGCTCGCGACCCTCGCAGCGAGCGGCTAGTACGGTCCCCAGCTGCAGGTGATGGGGATCCCGACCCAGGTGTCCCGGGTGGCCGGGGAGATCGGTTTCCAGCCCGAGGCGCCGGAGTCCCAGCTCAGCGACCAGCGCACGGCTGCGCCGCTCGGGATGGAGCGGTCGGCGGCGTCCGCCGCCAGGCGTCGCTGCGAGCTCCGCGTCGGCGCGGCGGCGTGCTTGGCCAGCCAGGCCGCCAGCGCCGCGCCCGTGGGCGCGAGCTCGGGGCCCTGCACCTCGTCGGCGCCGACGGTCGGCTTCGGCAGGCGTTCGCGCGCCTCGTTCAGCTCGACCCGGTCGCTCGAGAGGCCCCAGACGTCCCCTTCGACGAGGCGCGCGAGTCGCGCGTGGTCGACCCCGGTGCGCTGGCGCCGTGCACGGCCGAGGTCGAACGCGAGCACCTCGCCGGGCCCGAGCACCCGCAGCTGCGGCGGGTCGCGCTGCAGCTCGAGCGCCACGTCGCCGAGGAAGTAGAAGCCGTGGTCGAGGTGGGTCGAGTGCAGGGCGCGCACGAGCCGCAGCGGCGAGCCGTCGCTCCACGCGTCGGCGTCGAACATGGCCCGTGGGCCGACGCCGAGCGCGACGCGGGCGCGGAAGGAGTCGGTGCGGCGCGGATTGCGCTCCGTCTTGCGCAGCTCCTCGATCGGCACGGACACCCCGCCGGACAGGAAGGCGCACGCACCGCCGTAGGCGACGATGGGCTTGGAGGTCTGGACGAAGTCCTGCAGCGCGCGAGCGAGTCGCGTCCGCCGCCCCGGCGGGTACACGGTCTCGTACCACTCCATGAACCGGCCGCCCTGCAGGACGAGCACGTCGGCGGTGCGCAGGCGACGGGTCCAGGCGACGTCGTCGACCGCGTCGGACTCGGCGGCGAGGCACCAGTCGACGCCCTCCACCTGCGCTTCGTCGGTCAGGCGGATGACGAAGCGCTGGGCGTCCTCGCCGCCGTAGGTCGCGAGGCGGGCCGCGAGCGCCGGGTCCTGGACGACGTCGCTGGCGACGTAGACGAGCTGCCCGCCGGCGAGCGCCGGGGACGCGACGACGGCGAGCACGAGCAGCGCGCGCAGGAGGGCTCGAAGGGACCGCATGGCTCGGACTAGTCCCGGCTCAGGCCCGGGTCACCGGTCCTGTCGGAGGTCGAGCGCGCGGGCGAGCGCCGTCTGCACGAGGGAGTGACCGATGAGCCCCGAGCGGATGCCCGCGTGGATCGCGGGCTCGTCGAGCAGGCGCACGGCGATGTCCTCGCCGCTGTCGAGCTCCTGCGGCTCGGTCAGGCGGGCGTCCTCGGCGAGCCAGTGGTGGCAGTGGTTGTCGTGGAACGCGGGGTTCGGCTGGACGCAGCCCAGGTAGGTCCAGCGCTCCGCGGTGTACCCGGTCTCCTCGCGCAGCTCACGCCGAGCGGCGACGCCGTGCTCCTCACCAGGGTCGACCATGCCTCCCGGCAGCTCCTGCGTCAGCGTGCGCGTGCCGAAGCGGTACTGCTCGACGAACACGTAGCGGCCGTCCGCCGTGCGCGCGACGACGTTGACCCAGTCGGGCGTCTCGAGCACGAGGCGCTTGAAGTGCTCGCCGCTGCGAGGATGAACCGTGATGTCGTACCGCGGACGGAAGAGGATCATCCAGTCGGCGCGCTCGCTGGAGAGCGTCTCCCAGTGCGGGACGGTGGGCGCGTCTCCACTGCGCGCGTCGTCGGGAGCGACGACGTCGTTGTCGGCGGCGGAGTCGGAGGGAGGCTCGGTCATGGGGCTTCGCGGGGCGGTCTTGCGCCCGGTTCGGGGGGCTGTAGTGTGCCGGGCATGGAGATCCCCGCAATTCCCCCGTCCGAATCCTTTCGCTTCCGGACGCGCAGGCGGACGCGCTGGTGCGACGAGGACCTGCAGGGCGTCGTCAACAACGCGGTGTACCTCACGCTGCTCGAGGAGGCGCGCCATCAGTACTTCGGCGACCTCGGCCTGCTCGAGCGGAACGAGTTTCCGTTCGTGCTGATGCAGACGAACCTGCGCTTCCTGTCGCCCGGCCGCGGTGGGGCGGAGGTCGAGCTCGAGCTGAAGACCGTCGAGATGGGCCGGAGCTCCATTCGACAGTACGCGCGCATCCTCGACCCGGAGCGCGGCGAGGTGCTGGCCGAGGCCGAGGTCCTGCTCGTGTCGTGGGACGGCGCGCGCCGCGCGAAGACGACGACCTCCGCCGAGCTGCGCGCCGCCGTCGAGGCCTTCGAGGCCGGCGCCTGATCCGCATGGGGACCGACCGCTCCCGGGGGGTCTTCGCGCTCGTTCTCACGACGGCGCTGTGGGGGATCTCGTTCCCCCTCGTCGGCGACGTCGTCGAGGGGCGTAGCCAGGGGCAGCTCCTGCTGTTCCTGTTCCTGCGCTTCTCGCTCGCCACGCTCGCCTTCCTGCCGCTCGCCGGCGTGCTGCGCGACGCGACGCGCAGCGCCGGAGCGCGCGCGTGGCTCCTGAGCCTGGGGGTTGGGGCGCTGCTGTTCGTAGGGTTCTACCTGCAGACCTGGGGGCTGAAGTACACGACCGCGGGGCGCAGCGCGTTCCTCACCGTCTTGAGCGTGCCGATGGTGCCGCTCTTCGCGGCCCTCTGGCATCGGCGTCGCCCGAGCCCGGTGCACCTGGGCGCGTCCCTCGTCGCCACGCTCGGCATCGGACTCGTCCTGGCGCCCGGCGGCTCGCTGGAGCCCAACCTCGGCGACGGCTTGACGCTGCTCTCGGCCTGCGCCTTCGCGCTCGAGATCCTGCTGCTCGAGGCGGTCACGCGGCGCGCGCCGACGAGCATCGTCGCGGTCGGCCAGATCGCGGGGGTGGCGTTGATCGCGGGGCTGGCGCTGCTCGTCGTACCGTTCGAGATCCCCGAGTCGTGGCCTGGGCTCACGCGGGGTGTGGTGGTGACCGGGCTCCTGTGCACGACCTTCGCCCTCGGGCTGATGACCTGGGGGCAGGCGCGGGTGCGCGCCGAGGTCGCCGCCGTGATCTTCGCGCTCGAGCCGATCTTCGCCTCGGGCTTCGAGTGGGGTGTCTACGGCGTGGGGCTCGGGCCGTGGCAGCTCGCCGGCGCAGGCGTCGTGTTCGCCTCGGTGGTGTGGGCGGCCCGGATTCCCGTCGAGGCCGCCCCTTGCGAGGCGGACGGCGGTCGGGTCGGCTAGGCGCCCATGGCTCGCCTCCTCAACACGCTCCGGCGCCTCCCCCGGCCTCGCAGGCGGATCGGATTGGTCGTCGCGGCGCCGCTGGTCGCGGCGCTCGCGAGCGTCCAGGCGATCGCCTGCAGGCAGGCGGGCGAGGAGGGCATCGAGCGCGGCGATCGGCTGGTGCTCGAGAGCGACGTCCTGCGCGTCGCGTTCTCGCGGGCGTCCGGCGAGCTGCTCGCCATCGACAACCTGGCGGCGGACCTCGCGCTGCTGCCGCCCGAGGGGAGCCTGAGCGGACCCCCGCGCGTCGGCCTGGTCGGACAGGCCGCGCCGCGACCCCAGGGCTTCCGCTACACCCTGCTGGAGGACACGCCCGAGCGGCAGTCGCTCTCGCTCGTGTGGGACTACACCGACGGCGTGCGCGTCGAGGTCCGCGCGGAGCTGGCCGAAGGCGGCGCGCTCGTGAAGCTCTGGCCGCGGGTCGTGAACGAAGGCACGCGCGGGGTCCGGCGCCTCGACTACCCGACGCTGCGGCGATTGAACACGCTGGGGGAAACGGCGAAGGACGACGTGCTGGTGCACCCCTTCGTGCGCGGGATGCTGGTGCGCAACCCGGTCTCGACGCTCGACATCGCGCACAACCCGATGGCCGAGGCGCTCTACCCGCAGGCCTACAACGGGATGACGCACCAGCTCGTCGACTACTACTCGCAGGGGACCGGCGGGTTCTTCTTCGCGGCCTTCGATCCACACGCGACCGAGAAGGCGCTGACGATGCCGCTCGCCGGTGGCTCCCTCGGGCTCGGATGGAGCGCCTTCTCCTGGGACGAGCGGCCGGGTGAGAGCCTCGAGCTGGACTACCCGATCGTGATCGGCGCGAACACGACGGGCGACTGGTACGAGGCGGCCGACCACTACCGCAACTGGGCGGTGACCGCGCCGTGGTGCGCGGAGCGCGGGCCGCGCGCGGCGAGGCCCGAGGGCGAGCGCGCGCGCTGGCTGTTCGAGGACGTCGGCCTCGCGACCTTCGGCACGTCCGCGGCCGTCGACCAGTCCGCCTGGTATCGGGCCTACGGCGAGCTCGTCGACGCCGTGGTGCTGCACGTCGCCGGCTTCGACGCGCTGGGCGAGCAGGGCCGCGGCGACGACCCCGAGGACGTCGAGTTCGCCATCGATCCGCGCAACGCGAGCGCCATCGAAGGGGGCGGCGACGAGTTCGCCATCTTCCTGGCCGACCTGCGCACCAGCTTCCTTCCGCGCGAGATGGCGCACGAGGTCGGCCGCCAGATCGTGGGGGTGGTGCTGCGCGAGACGCCGGAGGCCTGCCCGAAGAACGAGCTCTGGCAGCACCTGCACGCCCATCGGGCCGTGCGCGCGCTCGCGGACACGGGGGCGGCGTCGTTCTACTGCGACGCCTCGGCGCCCAACCGCGAGCTCGGCTGCATGAGCCGCGAGCATGGCCACCCGCCGGGGCGCGGGCGCTGGATGAACGAGGGGTACCGCGAGCTCTACGCGGGGACGCAGCGGGCGCTCACCGACTCGTGCGGGCGCTACGTGCCCATCGGAGTCGAGCTGATGCACGAGGGCCTGCTCGATCGCTTCGACTACTACCAGGCGCGCAACGGCGCGGGCTTCATGGGCGGCCTGGAGGGCGGTTTCTACCGCGGCCTGCAGCTCAAGGGCCTGGTCGAGACCGTGCCGGTCTTCAGCTACCTCTACCACGACTACGCGCCGGTCACGCTCGACGGCTGCGGCAAGGTCAGCGAGCGCATCGGCGACCTCTTCTACTGGATGGCCGCGCGCGTCGTTCTGGCCGGCGGCATCTTCGAGCTCAACAACGAGTTCGCGCCGGCCGAGCGCTTCCCCGGCACGACGCGGGTCGGGATGCTGCACTACAAGGCGCGCGACGCCTTCGAGTGGCTCGAGGAGGGTGAGGACGGCAACGAGGCCTACGACCCGGCGAAGGGCGCCTTCCTGCGCGACCTGGCCGCGGCCCGCACGGAGTTCGGGACCGACTTCCTGGCCTACGGGCGGATGCTGCCGCCGCCGGCGCTGCCGTTCGGGCGCGTCTCGCTCGACTACAGCTACTACAACAACATCGACTGGGGTGGGAAGCCGAACTCGACGCGCTTCTCCTCCGCCCAGGGCAGCCACCTCGTGCCGCGGGTGCTCTGTCACGCCTGGCAGGCCGGGGGGCGGCTCGGCGTGTTCTTCGTGAACCTCGACGAAGAGACTGCGGAGCTCGAGGTCGACCTCGATCTGGGGCGCTACGCGGCCTACGGCCTCGAGTTCGAGAGCGAGGTCCGCGGAACGCTGCGGGGGGCCCTGGGGAGCGCGCCCATCGACGTGCGCAGCGGCGAGCCCGTGCGCCTGCGTCTGCCGGCGAGGCGGGTGGTGCTGCTCGAGCTGCCGAGCGGGGGCTGAGCCGCGGCCCAGCGTGGTCTCCGAGCCAGGGGCGCTTCCCACGGCCCGGAAAGACGCCCCTTCGGCCTCCCGGGGCCCAGGAGCAGCCCCTAGACTCGCGAAGGGCTGGAGGTGATGGGCGGTCGCCGCCGATACAAAACGCTCCCCGCCGTCCCTCGCACCGCGACCGCCGTCCCCGATCCATGCGCATTCCCCTCCTCGATCAGCTCCTCCGCCGGCTCGGCGGGGGGCGCCACGCCGACCTCGAGGCCTGGGAGGCGAAGCACCGGCTGACGATCGCCGAGGACCTGCGGAAGATCTTTCCGCTCCTGCCCGAGGCGCCGGTCTTCGTGGACGTCGGCGCGAACCTGGGGCTGTTCTCCGAGGCGCTGCTCGCCGGGCGTCCCGCAGCGCGCGGCTACCTGTTCGAGCCGGTCGCCGAGCTGTTCGAGCGCTGCAGCGAGCGCTTCGCCGGCGACGACCGCGTGCGCATCCAGAACTTCGGCCTGGCGCACGAGCCCGGGACCGCGACGATCTACAAGGCGCGCTACAACCCCGGCGGCAACTCGCTCGTGCACGAACTCATGTTCGACAAGCGCGAGGTCTCCGAGGTGGTGGACAACCCCGACCACGTCGAGGAGACCGTGCGCCTCGAGGTCTTCGACGAGTTCGCCCGCAAGGAGGGCATCGAGCGCGTCGACTTCGTCAAGACGGACACCGAGGGCTTCGACTACCGGGTCCTCAGCGGCATGCTCGGCTTCCTCGCGACCTGCGATCCCTTGCCGGTCCTGATGTGCGAGCTGATGAACGAGGAGTACCACCCGTTCTGGGACGACCAATTGGCCGTCATCGAGCGGCTCTACGAGCTCGGCTACAAGGAAGTCGACCTCACCGGGATGAACAAGGTCCAGGACATCGTCTTCGTGCCGGAGGGGCGCTGACGCTCGTGCGGCCGTGAAGGCTCGCCTCCTCGCAAAGCTGCGCAGCCTGGTCGCGAACCAGTTCCTGCGCGATACCAGCACGCTGCAGATCGGCGCCATGCTGGTGGCCGGTGGCAACTTCGCCAGCGCCGTCGGGCTCGCGTTCCTGCTCGGCGCGCGGCGTCAGGGCGAGTTCTACGTCGCCATCTCGCTCTACTCGTCGCTGTGGTTCCTCGTGAACCTCGGCCTCGTGCAGGTGACCGTCAGCAAGGTCTCCGCAGCGCTGGGGAACGAGGACCGCGACGAGGCCTGCTCCTGGCTCGCCTACCTGTTCAAGGCCTACGCGCTGCTCGGCGCCGCGGTGGGGGGCGTCGCCTACTTCGTCCTGCCCTGGGCCGCCGAGTCGCTGCTCGATGCGCGCCGCGAGGTCGGGCTGTGGGCCGTCGCGCTCGCGTTCACTCCGCTCCTCGATCTGCCGCGGGTCGTCTGCAACGCTGGCCTGCAGGCCACGCGGCGCATGCTCCCGCTGACTCAGTCCGACAACGCGTTCGAGCTCGTGCGCGTCTTCCTCGTGTTGATGGGCGCGCTGCTGACCGGCGACCTCAGCGGGCCCGTGATCGGCTCCCTGACCGCGTCGGCGTTCGGCTCGCTGCTCGCCACCGCGCTCTACGTGCGCGAGTGCAAGCGCATCCCCGAGCTGGTTCCGAGCCCCGGCGAGATCCTCTCGCACGTGCGTGGGGTCCCCGTCGGCAAGGGCCTCGCGATCGGCGTGCGCCTCGGGGCGGCGCAGAACCTGAACGCCTACGGCATGCAGATCCTGCCGGCGCTGCTCCTGCAGCGCTTCGGCTCGCCGGAGTGGGTGGCCTACCTGCGCATCGCCCAGCGGATCATGAACGTGCCGCTGATGCTGATGCAGGCGATCAGCCGGACGGCGCTGCCCGCGCTCTCGAAGCTGGCCGGCATCCGCGACATGCGCCAGATGTGCCGCGCCTACTTCCGCACGAGCCTCTTCAGCGGCCTGACGATCGGCGGCGGCATCCTGGCCTTCCTGCCGACCTTGCCGTGGATGCTCGGCATCGCGTTCCCGGAGTCCTACCACGACCCGATCTTCACGCTCTGTCTGATCCTCGTGCCCGGCTACCTGGTGATCGCCTTCGCGAGCGCCAACGACACCTTCTACCTCGTCACGGGCACGCTGCGGGTGGCGATCCTCGTCTCGCTGCTCGGCGCGGCGATCAACATGCCCGCGATGGCGTACCTCGCCTGGCGCTGGCCGACGGTCGGCGTCGCCTGGGCGCTGTCGCTCTCGATGCTCTGGAGCCTCTGGCATCCGCTCTACGTCTGGACGTGGTACCGGCGGTACGTCGTGGCGCCCGAGCGCGAGGAGGCCGCGCGCCTCGCCGCCGAGGACGCGCGGGCGGCCACGACCGGCTCCTGAGTCCCGCGCCTCCGGCTTGGGATTCGCCGCCCTGCATCCGATACTCCTCGAACACCCGCACCTCCGCGACCCACCTCCGCCAGCCCGATGTCCGCCAGTCACGCCGCCGAAGCCCCCGCGCCCCAGTCCAAAGCCCCGCGCCTCGCAGGCGTGCCCGAGGGCGAGCGCCGTGCGCTCGTGCTGGGCGCCAGCTCCGGCATGGGGGCGGCGCTCGTACGCCAGCTCGCGCGCGAGGGCTATCGCGTCGTCGCGCTCGCGCGGCGTGAGGACAAGCTCGCCGCGCTGGCCGAGGCCTGCGCGAAGGACGCCGCAGCCACCGGGGGCGAGGTGCTCACGCGCGTCCACGACGTCTCGGACACGGACGCCGTCCCGGCGCTCCTCGAGGAGCTCGTGCGCGAGCTCGGGGGCCTCGACCTCGTCGTCTTCGCCGCGGGGGTCATGCCCAAGGTCGAGGCGCAGGAGTACGACACCGCCAAGGACCTGCAGATGGTCCGCGTGAACCTCGACGGCGTGATCGCCTGGGGCAACGCCTGCGCGGGCTTCTTCCGCAGCCAGCGACGCGGCACCTTCATCGGCATCTCGTCGGTCGCCGGCGACCGCGGCCGGCGCGGCGCGCCGGTCTACGGGACGACGAAGGCCGCGATGAACACCTACCTGGAGTCGCTGCGCAACCGACTCTCGGAGCACGGCGTGCGCATCGTCACGATCAAGCCCGGCTTCGTCGCGACCGCGATGACCGAGGGCATGGACGGTCTGTTCTGGTTGGTCTCCGCCGAGGAGGCCGCGAGCCAGATCCTGAAGGCGGCGCGTAGCGGCGCCCAGGTGCGCTACGTGCCGCGACAGTGGTGGGTGCTGATGACGATCATCAAGAGCATCCCGTCGTTCCTCTTCCGCAAGCTCTCGGTCTGAGTCGATGAGCGTGATGGACGATCCGCGCGACGCCGCCAGCCCGGCCCGCTCCTACGAGTACGTCGAGGGCTGGGGCATGGCCGTCGGCAACTACAACACCGTGCTGCGCCCGCGCTCGGTGGAGGAGATCGGTCAGGCCTACGACGTCGCGCGCAGGAGCGGTTCTCCGCTGACCTTGCGCGGCTCGGGCTGCAGCTACGGCGACCCGTCCTGCAGCGTGGACGGCCACGTGCTCGACCTGACGCGCATGAACCAGATCCTCGACTTCGACCCCGCGACCGGGATCGTCGAGGTCGAAGCCGGAGTCACGGTCGAGCAGCTCTGGAAGTACCTCCTGCCGCTCGGTCACTGGCCGAAGGTCTGCTCGGGGACGATGTACCCGACGACCGGCGGCGCGCTGGGGATGAACATCCACGGCAAGAACAACTACAAGGTCGGCACGTGGGGCGACAACACGCTCGAGGTCGACCTGGTCCTGCCGAACGGCGAGGTGAAGACCTGCGACCGCGAGCGCAACGCGGACCTGTTCCACGCCTCGATCGGCGGCCTCGGGATGCTCGGCACCTTCAGCCGCGCGCGGATGAAGACCCAGCGCATCCACTCGGGCGAGATCGAGGTCCGCGGCCTCTCCACGCGCACGCTGCGCGAGATGATGGAGACGATCGAGGAGCGCAAGGCGCACGCCGACTACCTCGTCGGCTGGATCGACTGCTTCGCGGGCGGCGACCAGCTCGGGCGCGGACTGATCCACGAGGCGAACTACCTCGCCGAGGGCGTCGACCCGGACCCGCAGGACACGCGGCGCGTCGCCTACCAGGAGCTGCCGCCGATGATCTTCGGCGTGTTCCCGAAGGAGCAGGTCTGGCGCGCGCTGTACCTCTTCAACCACGACCTCGGCATGCGCTTCGTCAACCTGGCGAAGTTCCACGCCGGGCGCGTGGAGCAGATGGAGGGCGGGTACCGCCAGTCCCACGCGGGCTTCAACTTCCTGCTCGACTACGTGCCGAACTGGAAGTGGGCCTACGGCCGGCGCGGGCGCCGCGGGCTGATCCAGTACCAGCCCTTCGTCCCGGCGGCGGCGGCGCACGACGTCTACACCGAGCTGCTCGAGCTCTGCCAGAAGCGCGGCTTCGTCAGCTACCTCGGCGTGCTGAAGCGCCACAAGCCCGATCCGTTCTGGTTGACCCACGCCCTCGACGGTTGGAGCTTCGCGCTCGACTTCAAGGTCACGCCTGGGAACCGCGAGCGGCTCTGGAAGCACTGCCACGAGATGACGGAGATCGTCCTCGCGGCGGGCGGCAAGTTCTACTTCGCGAAGGACCTCGTCCTGCGACCCGAGGACGCCGCGCGCTTCTACCCCGAGGGTCGCCTCGATCAGTTCCGGGCTTTGAAGCGCGAACTGGACCCCGAGGGGCTGCTGACGTCGGACACCTGGCGGCGGATCGGGGGCTGAAGTCCCCCGGCCGCGGGGGATTCGGCGAGCGGCGGGCGGAGCGATCGGGCCGTGGGAAGGGGGCGCGCTCACGCGCCCTCGGCGCGGCGAAGGAGTTCTTGCGCGCGTCGAACGGGCGGAAGCGCGAAGAACGCGCGCGGAGGCCCTAAGCTCTCGCGATGGCGACGTCCGCCGAGCACCCCATCCGTGAGCGCGCCGCGTGGTGCGTGAGCTTTCTCGGCCTCCTCTGGATGGTCGAGCTGGCGAACGTGCTCGAGGGTCACCACTTCCACACGTGGGGCATCCTGCCGCGCACGCGCGAGGGCCTGCGCGGCGTCGTGTTCGGGCCGTTCCTCCACGTCAGCCCCGAGCACCTGGCGCTGAACAGCGTCCCGCTCGCGGTGCTCTCGTGGCTCGTCCTGACCCACGGCACGCGCGCCTTCGTACGCGTGACGTTGATGGTCATGCTGATCGGCGGCCTCGGCGTGTGGGCCTTCGGCCGGCCGGAGTACCACGTCGGCGCGAGCGGCCTCGTGCTCGGCTACTTCGGCTTCCTGGTCGCGGACGCCTTCTACCGCCGCAGCTGGACGTCCTTCTTCGTCGCCGCCCTGACGGTGCTGCTGTACGGTGGTCTCGTGTTCAGCGTCCTGCCGGGCCAACCGGACGTCTCGTGGGAGTCCCACCTCGCGGGCCTCGTCGGCGGCGTCGCCGCTGCCTGGGCGGGGGCGGAGTCGCGAGCGCCGGCGGGGTCGAAGGGAGGGAGGATCGCGTGAGAACGTCCAGGCGGAATCCGAAGGCGGGCTCGCTCTCGTTCGTCGTGGCCGTTGCTCTGCTCGGCGTTTCGCTGTCGGCGTGCCGCACCGATCGGGCAGCGCCCGTGACTTCGGTCCGGGAGCCGCTGGAGCCTCTCCACCTGGCTCGCCTCGAGACCATGCGCTGGGACCTCGAGGGCAGGATCGAGCAGAGCGAGGGCGAGGATGGCTGGTTCGTGGCCGGGGCCGTTGCCGTGGTCCAGCGGGACTTTGGCCAAGCGATGATTGCAGCGATCGGGAGACCGAGAGGTCCAGGTCTCGGTGTTCGCGCTTCGGAGCTGGAGATCGAGCTCACCGAGAACACGATCTTCCCGATCCACTCGATGACGAAGCCGATCGTGAGCGTGGCGGTGCTCCAGCTCGTCGAGGAGGGGCGCCTCGCGCTCGAGGACCCGATCGAGCGCTACCTGCCCGAGTTCGCAGAGCCCGAGGTCGCGCAGTTCGACGACGAGGGACGGCTGATCGGGACGCGACCCGCGACGGGCTCGGTGACGATCGCCGATCTGCTCGGCCACACATCGGGCTTGGGCTACGCGCTGTTCGCCGAGGGAGGGCTGCGGGCGGTCTACGAGCAGGCGGGTCTCGATCGGGAGTTCGCGAGCAACCGAGAGCGATCGTGCGCGATCGCCGACCTGCCGCTTGCGTTCGACCCCGGAACGCAGTGGCGCTACGGCCGCTCTACCGACGTGCTCGGCGCGCTGCTGGAGGAATTGGAGGGGGAGACCCTCGGCGCGATCCTCTCTCGTCGCGTCCTGGAACCGCTCGGGATGGTCGACACGGCGTTCTTCGTTTCCGAGGACGGTGGCCGGCGCGAGCGCATCGCCTGGAACGGGAACTCCCGGACAACCCTCGGGAGCGCCGCACCGCCGGAGCTCCGGTTGCCGGCCTCCTACTTCGTCCCGGAACGGGAGCCTGCCGCCTGCAACGCCGGCGGGGGCCTCTACTCGACCGCCATGGACTACCACGCCTTCTGCGAGATGCTCCTCGGAGAGGGGGAGTCCGACGGCGTCCGCCTGCTCCAGCCGGAGACCGTGCGCCTCATGACCCGTGACCGCATCGCCGGCCTGCCGCGCCAGGACTTCCTCGGCGAGCGCGGCTTCGGCCTCGGCGTCGCCGTGCTGACCGAGGACAGCGCCGGGCCGCTGAACGGCACGGTCGGCTCCTTCCACTGGTCGGGCATCGAGGGCACGAGCTTCTTCGTCGATCCGGAGGAGCGCCTGATCGGCGTCTTCCTGATCCGCGCGCCGCGCGACTTCAGCTACATGGTCGCGTTCCGCAAGGGCGTCTACGCGTCGCTGCCGGGCAACGTACCGGAGCCGTCCGCTCTCGAGCCCGGCCCCTCCGAACCTGAACCGTCCGAACCCGTCGACTCCCCGTCGCCGCTCTCGGTGGGCGGCAGCGACGTTGGCGAGTAGACGCG
>Ga0316204_10004493_pt1 | contig 24914 bp, 22 predicted proteins | sample 6monrhotite_MG_2_FD_205661 | JGI IMG/M metagenome (GOLD analysis project Ga0316204, IMG submission 205661) | Microbial mat bacterial communities from mineral coupon in-situ incubated in ocean water Damariscotta River, Maine, United States -... | ecosystem: Environmental > Aquatic > Marine >... | reverse complement strand
ACTAACCACGGAAAAATCATCATTGAACTGGATGCGGAAAAAGCGCCAATTTCAACTGAAAACTTTTTAACCTATGTTAAAGAAGACTTTTTCAACAGCACAATCTTCCATCGCGTGATCCCAGGCTTTATGATTCAAGGAGGCGGGTTTGTAGAAGGCATGGAACAAAAACCTACTAACGCTAATATTAAAAATGAGGCGGATAACGGCTTAGGAAATGAGCGTGGCACATTGGCCATGGCGCGTACACCAGACCCAGACTCGGCTAGCTCACAGTTTTTCATCAACCTGAAAGACAATGACTTCTTAAACTACACTGCACCTACTTCACAGGGTTGGGGCTATGCTGTTTTTGGTAAAGTTGTAGAAGGTATGGATGTAGTAGATAGCATTGCTCAGGTAGCTACAGGCAACCATATGGGCCACGGTGATGTACCTGTTGAAGCAGTTGTTATTAACAGTGCAACGTTGGTTTAACAAGCGGATAGCTTAAAAACACCAATGCCAAAGCATTTATTTATTTCGGATTTGCACCTTGCACCCGAGCGTCCTGAAATCATTCAACTGTTCGTTGAGTTTTTAAAAAATCAGGCGGCTCAGGCGGAATCACTTTATATACTGGGTGACCTCGTAGAATACTGGCTAGGTGATGATGACAAAGCTGACGGGTTGAAAGTTGCTTTCGACTGCATGAAGCAACTCTCCGAAGATGGCTTAAAGATATATTTGATGCACGGTAATCGTGATTTTTTAATGGGTGAACAGCTAGCTCAACGAGCAGGCTGTACGCTTATTAATGATCCATATATTGCGGAATTTGGTAACACACCCGTGTTACTTATGCATGGTGACACCATGTGCACTGATGATACGCGTTATCAGGAATTACGCCTCATGCTGAGAAATCCCGCATGGCAGCAAGACTTTTTGAGCAAACCCTTAGCTGAGCGTGAACAAATGGCTATTGCCTTACGCAAACAAAGCAAAGAAGAAACTCAAAGCAAAGCGGCTGACATTATGGATGTAAATTCAGATGCGGTTAATCAGGCTTTTTTAGACCATCAGGTTACATTAATGATTCATGGGCACACGCACAGGCCATATATTCACCAGTTTGATATTCATGGTAAACCGGTTAAGCGTGTCGTTCTAGGTGATTGGTATACTCAGGGCAGCGTATTGGAATTTGATGATGCAGAGCATTTTAAGCTCACATCATTTGATTAATCTTTCAATTCATTAAGCCTGTATAAGCTTAATTCAGCACACTGTATCCACGATTGCGTAAACAGTTTTTTATAACACGCATTCGTTCAGCCTTCGTTGCTGCAGAACCTTTTACTAAGCCGGTAACAAAACCAACACTTCCCGTCGTTCTAGCAGTATCACCATTACCAACAATCGCACCCAACGCACCACCAACAACAGCACCGCCAACTGCACGACCACCTGCCTTAGAATCAACCTGCATGGAAATTTCTTCACAAATTTTCAAGTCATGCTGGTATGTAGACATATCGACACCGTGAGGATCAATTATGACCTTATTGTGATTAGAGCAAGCAGTTAGGCCAATCAAGCTAACAATAAAAAATACAACAACTATTGGTTTGATAATCATTTTCTGTACCTTTAATTTTGTATTTGGTGTAGCGTATTATATTCACACACCTGAATTATATCGATAATATCACTGAACAAAGGGTGAAATTTCTTCATAATTTTTTGGTAAAAAGAATAAAGCCGAATCTATTTCTGACTCATTAATGGCTTTCAGAAATTTAGAATAATCACGACTATAAGAAATTTGTATAGGTAAACCTATCTTTAAATAATCAGCTTTATGAAACACCTGGTCAACCAAAAAACATGGTGTTTGATATTCTTTAGGCGTGTTATCGAGAGTTGCGACTTGCTGGCCAGACATTATATTCTGAAATTCATATAACACCTGCAAACGATTCATATGCATATCTTTAACTAAAAGTACGGTTGTACAAGCAGTGTCTTTTGCCTTAACCTGATAGCTATATACTTGCTTGCCAAACACCTTAGGCGCATCGGCTAAATCACCTTCTTTAATAGATACCAAAAAGTCGTACTCCGGTGACTGCCATGGCTTATGTGAAATTTTTAGAATGGTTTTATCTTCATGATTAACACTGAAGATCGTTTTTTTATTTCTATCGAATAAAATAAAATCATTATCTGCGTTATCATTATCAATGCGCAGAAAATTTTCGTTAATAATATAGCGCATGGTTTGAACACCGGCACCCACCTCCTCTTCATCATAAATAAGCACCAGGCTTTTTTCGGGTGATGAAAAAGTTGGAGAGGACAACAGTAATAAGATACTACTGTAGAAAAATTGTTTAGTTAATTTCATAGTTTTATTCAGCATTTATATTTCCAGTGCATTTAGATCTGCAATTTCTTCTTCACTAAAACCCGCTTGTAGTCTTGCTACCTCATCAAACGGACCCCGTAAACTGCCTTTCATATAATCTTGTATCAGCTGCTTAAATACGACACGGTATTCAAGGCCTCGTTGCTCACATAATATTTTAAACCAGTTGCTACCAATCGCCACATGACCAATTTCGTCACGATGAATAATTTTTAAATGCGCTATAAATTCTTCATCTTTAGACTGTTCTAACTTTCTTAAAATACCTGGGGTTACATCTAAGCCGCGGGCTTCTAATACTCTGGGCACTAATGCCATACGAATCATTACGTCATGCGCGGTTAACTGCGCCATTTCCCATAAACCATTATGGGCATCGAAATCACCATAAGCTGCACCACGTTTTTCTAGATATGATTCAAGCAAAGTAAAGTGATACGCCTCCTCACTCGCTACTTTTAACCAGTCGGTATAATACTGCTTCGGCATATCAGTGAAACGATAAACCGCATCCAGAGCTAAATTAATCGCATTAAACTCAATATGTGCCAAGGCATGGCATAAGGTTACCCGACCTTCCTCGGTATGCATACTGCGCTTACCTACATCTCTTGGTGCAACTAGAGTAGGTTTATCTGGACGGCCTACTTCGCCAATCTCTTGTGGTATAAAGTCTCGATCAAGATCAACTTTATCGTCACACCAGTCTTGATATAAAGCCTGAGTGAGAGTTACTTTAGTCGTAGGGTCACTGGCATCTAAACATGCGGCAGCTCTTTGAAATAATGTTGACATAATTTATTTGAAATACGCTTTTGATGAATTTGTGTATCTCTGGGGGGAAAGCTGCCAGCGATTAGCTGGCAACTCGTCATGCATTGCTTTAGGAAAACCTAAAAACTAACTAGATACTTACTTAGGCGTCCATACACCAAACGCATCTTGTGGTGGTGGCATTTTAGGCTTCTGATCTTCCATATAGTCAAATACATGCTTCATAAAACCAGACAGGTCATTTAATGCATTGGCTTTATCCATCTGTGGATTATTAACATCTGAAAGCATCATACCGGCTGCTGCAACTAAATATTGCATCGCTAATACGTCATCACTAGTACGTGTATCTTGCTTAAGCATCGCATCACGAAAATCTTGCAATAATGCGGGTGATAGTTGAATACCGTCGTCACTCATTTAATTATTCCTGAAATTGGTTCAAAATGGGGGAAAATCTTGCGTGTATTCTACATGATTAGCATGCTTTATATCATTCCTAATAGTCAGGAATTATGAGCCGTATTTATAAATAGGAAAAAACATGTATAAACTTTGTGTCTTCATTCCAGAAGATCATTTAGATCTCGTTAAAAACGCAATGTTCGAAGCAGGTGCAGGTAAAATTGGCCATTATGACCACTGCTGCTGGCAAACGCTCGGTCAGGGACAATTTAGGCCACTGGAAAATAGCCATCCACATATTGGAAAGCATGGCAAAATTGAAGTTGTGAATGAGTACAAGTTAGAGTTGGTGGTAGAGAATATCCACATCCATTCTGTTGTTGCAGCAATGAAACTTGCCCACCCTTACGAAGAACCCGCCTTTGACGTATGGCAGCTAGCTCAAATATAGCCTTTTAAATAGCACTCTACGCTCCTTAAAAAGGTCATATTATGCTAATATCGCCTCAAAATTTATACCACTTGGAGACACCCTATGTACGGTTTTAATGTAACTATCGATGGAACAATGGAAGAAGTCGAAGCGAAAGTACGCGAAGCACTAATGGTTGAAGGTTTTGGTGTGCTCACAGAAATAGACGTGCAGAAGGTTATGAAAGCCAAGCTAGACCACGATCGTACTGGCTACAAAATCCTCGGTGCATGTAATCCTCATTTGGCCAAAGAGGCAATTGAAGCCGAGCCAGACATTGGCTTATTATTGCCTTGTAATGTATTACTCCGTGAAGAAGACGGCGGTAAGGTAAATGTAGGCTTTATGGACCCTATTGCGGTACTTGGTATGGTCGATAACCCACACATTGCTGAAGTCGCACCAATGGTTCAAGGTAAGCTTAAAAGCGTTGCTGCAAGCCTAAAATAACAGCACACCTCATATTTAACTAAAGCGGAAATATCTAACGTGATTATCAAACCAAAAACACGCGGTTTTATTTGTACTACTACTCACCCAACTGGCTGTGAAGCCAATGTCAAAGAGCAAATAGCTCGTGTAAAGGCCGATGGCGCAGTCGCTAATGGCCCTAAAAAAGTACTCGTTATTGGTGCATCTACAGGTTATGGGCTGGCATCACGTATTACTGCCGCCTTTGGTTCGGGTGCTGACACGCTAGGTATATTTCTAGAAAAACCAGCAACCGAGAAAAAGCCTGGATCTGCTGGCTGGTATAACTCGGGTGCGTTTGAAAAAGCGGCTCATGATGCTGGTTTATATGCGAAAAGTATCAATGGTGACGCCTTCTCAAACGAAATGCGTAACAAAGCCATTGAAATGATTAAGGAAGACATGGGGAAAGTCGACCTTGTAGTGTACTCATTAGCCTCTCCAGTACGCAAACTACCCGATTCAGGTGAAGTTATCCGTTCAGTATTAAAACCCATTGGCGAAACTTACAAAGCCACTGCCGTAGACACCAGCAAAGACATTATCATTGAAGCTGAAGTAGAGCCGGCAACTGAAGAAGAGATTCGCAACACCGTTACTGTAATGGGTGGTGAAGATTGGGAATTATGGATCAGCGCATTGAAAGGTGCGGGTGTATTAGCAGATGGTGTTAAGACGGTTTCATATAGCTACATTGGCACTGACATCACGTGGCCTATTTATTGGCATGGTGCCTTGGGTAAGGCCAAAGAAGATATGGATAGAGCAGCCAATGCACTACGCAGCTCACTTGCAGACATAAATGGCACTGCCAATGTAGCAGTATTAAAAAGCGTTGTTACACAAGCCTCTGCTGCTATACCTGTAATGCCTTTATACATTGCAATGGGCTTTAAGGTAATGAAAGAGCTGAACATCCACGAAGGCTGTATCGAGCAGGTTAACCGCCTATTCCGTACACAGATGTATAAAGATGGCGGTGCTGAATTAGATGATGCTGCGCGAATTCGTATGGATGACTGGGAGCTTCGTGATGACGTACAAAATAAAGTTAAAGCACTTTGGCCTCAGGTAAACAGTGATAACATTTTCGAATTAACAGATTATCAGGGCTATAAAGACGAGTTCTTAAAACTCTTTGGCTTTGGCGTGGAAGGTATCGATTATGAGGCAGAAGTTGAAACGTTAACAGACTTTTCACCTGAAACTATTTAAATAAAAAGTAACTATATCAATGACACGGATGTCCCGATATACAAGCCGTATTAAAACAGCACGATAGAATTATTTTTTAGACGCCTGGTATGCTTCTTTGCCGGCCATTCTAATTAAAAGTCTAACCAACCTTTAATAGGTTTTCTGTCATAACTGGCTGAGACTTATCTAGAATATTGCACTCGATAGCTAAATGCTTAAGAAACATATTAATATCTCTGTTAGCTGCATCTAACTCATATAAAGCATCGGCTAGTTCTCTTTGTTCTTCATATCTGGCTTTAGTAATCATTTCTATAACAGAATAGTTATTCGCTACATGGTTAACACCATTTATAGTGGTATTCCATTCTTGATATGGCAGATTCTTATTACGAAAAAATTTAACCAAATAGGCTTTTGTGAGTTTACGAAGGGGTTGACGCTGTATTTTCATTTGATGTTCCGTGTATTTAGTACGTATCCATTTAAATAACAGTTAAATATTACCACTCAATTTATATTTTTGCGACATTATTGCAAAGGATAACTCTACCTTACATATGTCTAAATTTTCATAAGCATCTAGCAACATCCTTAATTATAAGGTTTACTGAGCTAACGGCTTTCTGCAGTCGCTGAAGATATAAACCACTCTCTCAAGCTATTCAATTAGCTATGAACGCACATTTATTTAAAGGTATCTTTACTAGATTAGTCGCCATCAAAAGCCTTCATTTTTGCAGGCAAAGTTTGCCAATTACAATCTCGCATTACCTTAGCAAGTGCATGTAGTGCGCCTTTTTTTATAGCCTTACGACGTTCTGCTTTCTTCTTAATTCCATAAAAAGGTAACATCACATCGAATGCTTCATCCGTAAAATGTTCAATAGGTTTCATCACATCCTTTCTACGTGTATGAAAAGCATCTTCCCCATCTACACATGCCTTATCCAATACATTAAATTGTCTGCAAGCAATTGGCCGCATCGGATGAATACTACATGCACCCTCTAGTAGAAATGGACACGATGCTAAGGTTTCAAAATTTTCTAATTGAGTTCTTAATTGTTCTCTTAGGGGTGATTGTAGTTTTTCAATCACAAACCAGCTCATTCCCATCAATTCTAACGGGTACACCGGAATGTCCTGGTGCGTGCTACAACAACTACTGCAACCTTTAGCACAGGCTAATTCACGCCCTGCTTTATGTTCGCGATCAATTGCTACACTAACACCTTTGTCGATCACCTCATAAGCATCTAAAAGAATGGGTAACCAGGGAAACTTTTTTTCATCTTCAGAGAAGTTTACTCTTTTAGGTTTTCTATAATCACATTCTTGAGGTTGATTCATAAGATTATCTACACCATGACTCATTAATAACAAAATTTAAATAATTCACTTACTTTTCATTTACTTTCGACTTCTTAAGCGACTCATATAATGCCACAGAAACAATAATACAGCCGCCAATTAATACCGCATTAGTCGGTTCTTCATTTAAAAGTAACCAGGCAAACAATGTTGCAATAAAAGGCTGCAAACAGGAAATCATTGCGACTGATTTTGCTGCAAGACGCTTAAGGCTATATGACAAAAGAGTATGAGCAGTGGCAGTACTAACTACTCCTAGCAACAAGAGAGTAAGCCAATCATTAACTGAAAGACTTAAGGCTGAAGGAAAATCCACAAATACTAGCAGCATAATAGCCACTGCTAACACTTGGTGCAGCATCAATCTGTCTGATGATACCTCTGGGTAATAATATTTTTGTAGCAGATTTCTTAATGCAAAAAGAAAAGCCGAAATAACACCCCAAAACACACCTTGAACTATATCGCTGTCAAATGCAGTAATTTTACCTCCTAGCATAATGAACACACCAAGTAATACCACTAAGGCAGCGAAGATATCCGAGATAAAAACTTTCTGTTTAGTATAAAAAGGTTCTAATAATACTGTAATCATAGGATAGGTAAACAGTGACAACATTCCAACCGCTACAGTTGAAACCTGCATCGAATGATAAAAACATATCCAGTGTAAACCGAGAATTGCGCCTATGGCGTAAATACCGATATATTGTCGTTTACTGTCTAATTTAAACTGCCGCTTACCAAGAATTGCAAAAGCCATTAAGGCAATTACCGCGAAAACACTGCGTACTTGTGTGATTGAAGTGGCATCAAGTGGGATCAATTTAGAAAATAATCCATTTAAGGCCAGCAGTAAGACAGCTACATATAAAATACTCAGGCTATGCCTCGAATCACTCATACCATCTCATTATAATTAAATTTTTTACACTTCGTGATTATAAACTAGACAGTTCAGGACTGGTTATTTAGTTTAATTCACTTCCGAAAAATTAACCTATACTTGCAGAATGCAAATTGACGGGTATTCAGATTTAACAAAGCTAGCAACTGGCGGCATGGCAACTGTGTATAAAGCACACCAGGTATCTCTTAATCGACCTGTTGCTATAAAGCTACTTTTGGCTGAATTTCTTTGGGATGATGAGGCAAAAATCTTGTTTGATCAGGAGTCACTCGTCATAGCACAGCTAAATCATCCTAATGTTATACACGTAATAGATCGCGGTCTAAGCAATAAGGGCAGACCTTATTTTGTAATGGATTATATTCAGGGTAAAGAGCTGGGGCAGATCATACACAATGAAAAACTCGATTTTAATGCCAAGCTGAATATATTAATCCAAATTTGCAAAGGCATGGCTGCAGCACATAATAACGGTGTCATTCATCGCGATATTAAACCTTCCAACATATTAATTGATGCCAACCAACATGTGTATATTCTAGATTTTGGCATAGCTTGGCTAGCCACTAATGGTAACCCAGAAAACATTGTTGGCACACCGGACTATATGTCACCTGAACAATTCAGTGCCCCAGGATCGGTAAATCACCTCAGTGACTTCTATTCACTAGGCATTATTATGTATGAGATGTTTACTGGAGGTTTACCACCCGGACATCGGAAAAATCTCGACCAAGCATTACATGAACTACCCGCTGAGCTAAGCGATTTAATACTTCAGTGCCTAAATAACAAACCGAGTGGACGACCTAGTTCCGCAGACGATATTCACCTAAAACTGCTTTCTATTATTAAGGGTGCGCATCTCAACAACACTCAAAAACTGGAAGCTACAAATGCTTTTAAAAACACTGATGAAAAATTTTCATTATTAGATGTTATAAAAAGAGATCAATATGGATCCGTATTTTTATTTGAAAATAAAAATAACAAAAGCTTAATGGTGCTTAAAAAACGCAAAAGCTCATTCGCGGGCTATCAAGAGTCAAAATCACTACAAGACGTTAAACATAACAATATAGTCAATATTTATGGAACTTCTAAAAATTCAAATACCTTTACTATAGCGATGGAACATTTATCTGGTGGCAGCCTACAAGATAGAATGGCACGACCATATTCACTGAAACAATTCATTCCAATAGCCAATGGTATTTGCAACGCATTAAAATACGCACATGACAATGAAATTGCACATGGCAACTTACGCCCAAGCAATATTTTATTTGATGAAAAAAATAATATTAAGCTAACTGATTTCGGCCTTGCAGAGCATTATAAAAACAACACCATGCACAACAACTGGTATCAACCGAAAGACCAGGGCTGCACGTCTAAAACAAGAGACATTTACAGCAGCGGTGCAATATTTTATCACATGTTAACAGGCGAGCATGTCCTCATTAAAAACAAACGTATTCAAGGAAATGCTATTTTTAATGCGATGGATGATAGTACCCAAGACTTACTTCGTAACTTATTAGAAGAAGACCGCCTTAATCATTATCATTCATTCGATCAAGTTATACCTGATATAGAAAAAATAATTGTAAATGGAAACACCAATAGAACCAACAAAATTAAAAGAAAACAAAAACGCAAAAAAACAACACTGGGGATATTATATCAGGCAGTAATACTTATCGGTATAATTTCTGCTATTTCTCTAGTCTCCATACTTATTTATCTAAGTTTTAATACATAATATATAAATCATAAAAATATATGGCTATAGACTCACCCATCCAGTAAAGTACGTATTTTTTTAAATAAAATGTCTTTAGTAAATGGTTTGTTAATTTGCTTTTGCTTTAATGTCTCGTCCACCTCATTAGTAAAATGCGTATCGTTATAGCCACTAACCATTTGAATTTTTATTTGAGGATACTTCTCACGAACTTTAGCAGCTAGTTGATACCCGTCCATTCCAGGCATTATCACATCACTCAGAAGCAGATCTACAGATTGCTCTTTTAAAATATCAAGTGCCACCTGGGCATTCTCAGCTGTTATTACTTTATATCCTGCATCACATAAAAGCTCTTCTACAAGCCCTCTTAATGATTCTTCATCTTCAACAAGCAGAATGATTTCATCACCATAAGATGAGGTATTATCTACAACTGATGCTAATTCAGCTTCTTTCAGTGAATTATTTTCATCGTATCGTGGAAAACACATAACAACACTTGTACCCACTCCCACAGTAGACAATATATGTACATCACCCTTAGATTGAGTAACAAACCCATAGACCTGACTCATACCTAAACCTGTACCGAACTCACCCTTCGTGCTAAAGAAAGGTTCAAAAACCTTTTCCAGGACAGCATTTTCAATGCCTATACCTGTATCTTTAATGGTTAAGGTCACATATTCACCTTTAGGAAGATTGCTCGTTAAAACCGCATCGTCTAGGCACGTGTTTTTAGTCGATATTTCTAATTTCCCACCTGTAGGCATCGCGTGCATAGAATTTATACATATATTTAAAATAGAATCGGCAAGCATCTCTTCATCAATAAATGACAGCCATAAGTCTTCCTGCAAATTAAGCACCAATTCAATCTTGAGTGTTAATGTTTTTTCAAGCATTGCCTTTTCGCGCAATAAAATCGAATTAATTGAGCATGGTTTTGAGTCAGAAATTTGTTTACGAGAAAAAGCCAACAGCTTTGATGTTAGTAAGTTAGCTCTATTGCCAGCAGAATGAATCTGCTGAATATATTTTGATAACTTTGTATCGTTAACAGCAAGATTTTGTGCCAACTCTGAATAACCTAGAATGACACCCAGCATATTATTAAAATCATGAGCTATCCCTCCCGTCAATTTCCCTATGGCGTCCATTTTTTGACTTTGCCGTAACTGCAACTCCGTTTGTTTTACCTGCGTAACATCACGCGCAATACCTAACATACCAATTGTTTGATTATCTTCATCTATTAACGGCATTTTATGCGTATCAAATATATGAACTTTACCAGCTATATTTGCAAGATCATGAGGATTGTGTACATCTAGACCAGACAATGCATCAAGATCATCATCTTTAAAACCACGAACTCCCTTCGAAGGATTTCCATTTACTAACTCCGCATCCCAGCCATTTTCTATATCAGTCAAGCCATACATATCTTCGCGCAGTTTACCAACACCATTAGCATATGCATCATTACAAAATATTGTTTTTAAATTCTTATCCTTTACAAAAATTAAATCTGGCGTTGAATTTACAATATTTTCTAGTAGATTAACTGCTTCTTTTAGTTTTTCTTCAGCAATTTTTCGTTCTGTAATATCATATAAAATAACGAGATGAATATTTTCATATTGTCCTGTTAAAGGCGCCGCGCTTGCCAATACTGTTCTAGTCGTTTCATCTTTGCATTGAATATCAATTTCAAGCGGTTCAAATGGTTTATTATTTATTTTTGAATCTTCTAAATGCTTAGCCCATGAAGTCGATACATACTGCCTATATTTTTCATCTGGATAAGCCTTAGGCCACCATTCATCTAAATTTGGTATATCGTTAATGTCATAACCAAAATTAAGTACAAATGCATCGTTTAAATATATTATGTTATTTTTTTCATCATTCAGAGCATAAGGGACAGGTGATGCATCAAGAATATTCTGAAACCTTGTTTCACTATTATCCAAAGATTCAAAAGCATTATGTTTTTCAGTATTATCTAGAATAATTCCATCTAAATATTGCAGAACTCCAGTATCATCAAAAACACCCTGCCCTTTCTCATACACCCATAAAGTAGAACCATTCGAATGAATAATCCTATATTCAATGGTATAGGCTTGTTTTAAATGAAGCGATTTTTCTATAGTTTCTTGAATAGTACTAAGATCATCAGGGTGAACAAAAGAAGAAAATGTACGTGTATTATGTAAAAAGTCTGATTGTGGATATCCCGTGAAATCTTCAACATCCTTACTTATATAATCCATATTCCAGCGGTCATTAGATATACAACGATAAGCGATGCCCGGCAAGTTATCTATTAGTGTTCGTAAACGCCTAGCACCCGGTAGATTATCTAATAATGTAAGCAAGTGCTCATCAGCGCTTGATGATGCTAGCTTTAACTCTAACTCAGCAATCTTTTGATTTGCGGATGTTAATTCTAGCTTAAGTTGCTGATTCTGCTGTTCTATATTGTTTGCCAAGCGCATATCCCTATTGTGATGTTACAACTGCAACCCGCATGTCTCTATTATCATACAATTGACTAGAGTCATTTATTACTAATTGATAATATATGTCTCATATGTATCAGTATGCTCCTAATCTATATGTATGATAAGCCTAGATATTGATATCCATCAAAGATATATAACCTATGATTTCTCACAAATATTACAAACAAATAGGAAACATGTGAACACATCATTACACTTTCAAGTGCGAGACACGCGACTACAATATTTTTAAAACACGGCATTTACAGTATTTAATATCAATCAATACTATACTTGTCATTTACAGCTTCCTATATCCATTCACGTGTTATTTTATCTATTTCTAAACCTGAAAATTCTATAACCATGGTTTCTATTAAACTATATTGTCTATCAAGATAAGACTTGTCATTACTAATAATACAAATGCCAAGCATGGCTTGTTGCCAATCATCCAGAAAATCTATCTCTGCAATAGAGACATTAAAACGATGACTAATTCGTTCTTTAAGACCTTTAATATGACTGCGCTTATCCTTTAAAGAATGCGCTAAGGGAATATGTAGTTTTAAGGTAATTAGTAGAATATGCATAATTAACCTGGTTCATTCTTAAAGCATGCGCAATCTACAATGTACTACGCATGCTTTAAGAACTTAGTGATATATAACTAAAGCTGCTTAATTTCTAAACCAAGCTCTTTAACAAGGTTTTCATGAACAGGGTTAGTGATTACAGCAACACTAGCGAGTTCTGGCTTTAAATATGTTTTACCTACTCGTTTTAAATCAGCCACAGTCACTTTTAGCACTCTCTCTCTAAACAAATGCCTCTGCTCAGGTGTACGCCCATATAGCTCATTATGAAATGCCTGTTTAGCTTCGCCCGCAGGTGAACCCGGTTTATCCATACCACCAATAACGCCGAGTATAGACTCCTCAACCTGCAGATCGGTATGCTCTTCATTTAAAAGCCACTCTATCGATTTATCAAAATCATCAAGCGTTTCAGTTAAGCGTGGGTCACGATAAGAATAAAATCTGAAACAAGCATTCCCAGGCTCATGACTTGCGCCACCACCATATGCACCGCCCTGCTCACGTATCACGCGATGTAGGAAACCATTTCTTAAAAAGCCACCCAACACGGTTAGCACAGCAGCATCAGGATGATTCACCGGCACCGTAGGATATGCCTTGGCACAAAAATTAACTTGTGTACTAGTTAACCAGGCCTGATTAATTTTTTCTTTAATCTTTGCTAAGTTAAATGCTTGATTACTTTGATTCCCTTTACCAGACCAATATTGATGAATATCCGCATCAATGAGGGCCTGCTGATCTTTTTCAGCAATACTCAAATAACGTCGAGGTGCAGCAATAATTTTTTTATGGATAGCCAACAATTGATCTGCCAATTGCTGCAGTACAGTTGTATCACTTAAACTATCATCTAGAGTTTTTAGACGTTTAATGCCTTGCAGGCCAGATAACCGATTACTTAATTCTGCCGCCGGGCTCATACCACTACTCGCCGCAAGCATTGCAAGACTATGACCCTGTCCGGTAACACTCTGTTCACGACGTGCACGCTTTTGTGATACCAATTCACGTATACGGTCTAGCTCATCAAAACGCGCACCTTGCAGCATTTCTGACATGAGTTCATTTAATTGCTGGTGATTTCTTGTCAACGCTTTACCAGAGAAAACAAAATGCGCCTTAATGTCTTGTTCATTTTCAATTAGGCCACGCACACTCGTATATGAATTAACACCGCCACTCACACTATCCTGATATGCCTGTGATTGAAGATAATCTTTTTCACCGTAACCTAGCTCAGTTAAGCAATAGGTGTATATAGGTAATAAATTAACCAACTCATCTTCTAATTCAGGCAGTTCAATAACGACCTGCTGATAAATTAGGCCATTCGTACCCTGGTCATAAAAATCATGTTCGATGCCATTTTCTTTTGAGGAAGTTCCCTGCGGTATTTTCATTTTTGCTGGTACATCTTCCAAACCAACTTTAGGCAAAATACTAATATCGTCAACTTCGTTTTGTCTAACTTGTAACGCTGCAGCCTGATCAATAATCTGCTGTTTTTCTTCTGTAGATAATTTAGATTTTATTTCAGCCAATTTATCTGCTTCAGCTTTTTCTTTTGCCTTGCTTAATTCTGTATCCGGCGTCATCACTAGTCGAATGCGATGCTGGTTTTCTAATAAGTTTTTCTTCACTAAGTTTTTAATAAATTCTGGATCTTTTATATCTTCACGTAGCTGTTCTAAAACAGGCTCAAGATTCATCACTGCCATTGGGTCACCGCGGTGAATTGCCGCAGACAAACCACCCAGTATTAACTGCATACCATAAGGATAGCCATCACCACCAATTTCACGCTGACCTAATTCAAGCTGATGTAATACGGCCTCAACCTGTGACTGCTCTACACCATTTTCTGCCACGTTTTGTAATACTTTTAATACAAGCGCCTCAACTGCATCTGCATTTTTTTCTTCAGATGCTTCTAGCCCACACATAAAACTCATTTCACGATTGGAGTCTTCCAATCCACATAGAGGTGAAGGTGATGCACCTAAATCTGTAGTCTCTAATGCCTGTTGTAATGGTGACGCTGAATTGTCCAATAACACACTCGACATTAAGTGTGCCTGCAACATATCTTGTAAAGAAGTACTGCGACCCAATAACCAACTAATCACAATATGAGTTTTTGCACTGGTATCTTCTTCATCGAGCGCATAAGAAGCTGCAAAATTTTGCGGCGCAGTGTAACGCTGCTCATCATCCACTTTTATGATCGTATCTAATTTCTCAAAGCGGCTAAGTGCCTTCTCTTCAAACACAGCCTGATGCTCAATCGCCGGAATATCACCAAAGGTCATAAACACCGAATTCGATGGGTGATAATTTATTTTATAGAAATCTTTTAATTGCTGATAACTTAAATCAGGAATGTTCGCTGGTTCACCGCCAGAATTGTAGTGATATGTCGTAGTTGGAAACAGGTGCTCAGTAACAGTCTGCCACAAGGTACTAACCGCAGAACTCATCGCACCTTTCATTTCATTAAATACAACGCCTTTGTATACCAGTGGTGATTCCGCATCATCCGGAGTTTCAAATTCAAAGCGATGACCTTCCTGAGCAAAATCCAGTTCATGCAAGCGTGAAAAGAACACCGCGTCCAGATACACATCCATCAGGTTATCGAAGTCTTTACGGTTTTGGCTAGCAAAAGGATAGGCCGTCCAGTCACTACTGGTAAAGGCGTTCATAAAGGTATTTAATGAGCGACGAATCATCATAAAGAATGGGTCGCGAACCGGAAAACGCTCACTACCACATAGCACGGTGTGTTCAAGCATATGCGCCACACCGGTAGAATCAGTAGGCACCGTACGCAAGGCAACTAAAAAGACGTTCTCATTATTGTCTGCAGATAAGTGATAATGCACCGCACCGGTTTTTATATGCTCATACTCCTCAATAACAATATTAAGAGAGTCGATTTTCTGTGATCGTTTCCACTGAAAGGCAGGGTGCTGCTGGGCAGGCTTCAAATCGTCAGATGACATATAAAAATTTCACTATGATTTATTAAGCTGCTGATTGTAACCCTGATAGTGTATTGAATAAAACCGATACCTTTGCTTTATATGCGTTCTCTGAGTGCAATTTTTACCTGAGTCCGATTTGTGCGAGAATGTACCAACAAATAAGTCGCTGATAATGATTAAAAGAAAGCCATAAAAAATGAATAAACCGCTTACAGCCGAACAGCTAAGACCCAGCTGCACTGCCAATACTCTCCCCTTCAGCACAACGGCAGAGCTTGAAGAGCTACCCGAAATAATTGGTCAGGACCGGGCATTCGAAGCCATCGAGTTTGGCATCAATGTGAGCCACCGAGGTTTTAATCTATACGTAATGGGCTCTTCGGGACTAGGTAAGCACGGTTTAATTCGTAAATACCTCAATGAAGTGTCCGTCGATAAAGAGACACCTCCTGACTGGTGCTATGTACGCAACTTTGAACAAGAATACAAACCTACCGCACTGAAACTACCTGCGGGTCAGGGCCGTGTATTCAAAAAACACATGAAAAACCTTATCGAAGATATTGGTAAGGCGATTAATGCAGCCTTTGAGGCGAGTGAATACCAGGAACAGATTCAGGTTATTGAGAAATCGTTTCAAAATACTCAATCAAGCCTGTTGGATAAACACGCTCAACAAGCCCTTGAGCAGGATATTAACCTGAGTCATACCTCCTCCGGTTTCATGTTATCTCCCATGGTAGATGGTAAAGCGATTACTGAAGAAGAGTTTGACGAATTACCTGAAGACCTGAGAAATCAAATTGAAGATAAAATAGCCACATTTCAGGATGATCTTGAATACCTGGCCCCTGAAATGTCACGCCAACGCCGTGGACATAATATTAAAATTAAAAAGCTTAATCGTAAGGTCGCTTTATTTGCCACTAGCAGCTTAATCAAAGACGTTAAACGTAAATACAAATCACTACCAGAAGTCACCAATCACCTGAAAGGACTGCAAGAAGACGTTCTGCACCACCTGGATCAATTCACTGAAGGTGATGAAGAAGACTCTTCTAACAATACTGAGTCGCACCACCAGTCTGTTGGCAAAAAAGAATCACTACAGCGCTATCAGGTAAATTTGTTGGTTGATTGCTGCAACCAAAAAGGTGCTCCGGTTGTTTATCTCGATAACCCAACCTATCAAAATCTAGTCGGGCGAATTGAATATGAAAGTCGCTCCAATGGCCCGGGTAATAATTTCACACTCATAAAACCAGGTGCTTTACTACAGGCCAATGGCGGCTATCTGGTATTAGATGCGCACAAGATACTCAGCACGCCCCACGCATGGGATGCACTAAAACGCAGCCTGTATGCCAAAAAAGTTAAAATTGAGAACATTGATCAGGTTGTCGGTGGCGATGTTTCTGTAACTCTGGAACCAGAAGCTATTCCATTAAAAGTAAAAGTTATTCTGCTTGGTGACCGTAATACATATTACGCATTACACGAAGTTGACCCCGACTTTCCTGAACTATTTAAAGTTGAAGCCGACTTTGAAGAAGAACTACCGCGTAATTCTGATACAACTTTACAATACGCACGTCTAATCGCATCAAGGGCACGTAAATTTGAATTAAAAGATTTGGATGCCGCTGCTGTTGCTCGAATTATCGAATTCAGTTCGCGTCTGGCTAATGATGCTGAAAAACTATCGACCAGACTTCGCACTATCGATGACCTACTTATCGAAACGCAGTACTGGGCAGAGCATGCCAACAACGAGATCATTACAGGTACAGATGTACAAAAGGCGATTGAGGCTCAAATTCATCGTACTAGCCGCCTTCAAGGGCTCATTCAAAGTGATGTGCACCGTGGCACCTTAATGATTAACACCGAGGGTGAAGCCGTTGGCCAAATAAACGGTCTGTCCGTATTTGAAATAGGAAAGTTCGGCTTTGGTCAGCCATCTAAAATATCTGCCACGGTGCATTTAGGTGATGGAAAAATCATCAATATTGAACGCGAAGTCGATTTAAGTGGTTCGATTCACGACAAAGGCGTATTAATTTTATCTGCCCTACTTGCAAGTCGGTATACGAAAGACACTCCACTATCTTTCTCTGCCAGCATAACCTTCGAGCAATCTTACGGCCTTATTGATGGTGACAGTGCATCTGTTGCAGAACTTTGCGTTTTAATATCAGCCCTTATTGGTTTACCTATACAACAAGGATTCGCAATCACTGGATCACTAAATCAACAGGGCCTCGTGCAGGCTATTGGTGGCGTTAACGAAAAAATTGAAGGCTTCTACGACATTTGTAATCAACGTGGCCTTACTGGCAAACAAGGCTGTATTATCCCCGCGGTAAACATCAAAAATTTATCCTTAAGACAAGACGTTGTCGATGCTATTGAAAAAGGCCAGTTTAATATTTACCCGGTTAAACACTACGAAGAAGCACTGGAATTATTAATTGGTTTGCCAGCCGGTGAAGAACATATTGACGGTAGTTTTGATAAAGACAGTATTAACGACCGCGTAGTTAGACGCCTTTGCCAATATGCAAAAAGCCGCAAGGCTTCTCAAATCATACTGTAATAACTCTTACACCTCCGCACTGAGTCTAAAAGTAGACCTATATAGAAATACAAATCCTCCAATCAATAAGAGGGTTTGTATTTTTTATAAATAAACATTAATCCCTTCCCAATATTAATTACAGCCCATAAAAGACTGACTATACTCTATGCATGCAATCATCATTTAGGGCAAATCAGCTGTGGATCAAATCACTAACGTTCATCAAAAAGCACTTTCTATCAATATGGACAAAGGCCAGTACGGCACAATCGCAGAGATTGGTGCCGGGCAAGAAACTGCACGCTGGTTTTTCCGTGTAGGTGGTGCCGCGGGCACTATCGCTAAAGCCATATCCGCTTATGACATGCAGTTTAGTGATTCTATTTATGGCAAGTCATCACGTTATGTAAGTCGTGATCGACTAAATGCGATGCTTGACCTTGAATATAAACTCATTATCGAACGACTCGGTGAAAAGCGCGGCAATAAAAGTACATTTTTTTCATTCGCCAATACCGTTGCTTCACGTAGCTTTTCGCGAGATGTGGATGGTCAGGGTTGGATTGGTATCAAATTTCAAAGTTCACCCTGTAGCGAGCCCTCAAAAATTGATATACATGTACACCTACAGGCAAATGACGTTTCTAAAGATCAGGAAAATATTGGCACACTCGGAGTCAACTTAATTTATGCCGCACTTCATTATCACGAAGATCCCGAAAAACTATTAAAATCATTAATGGATGAACTGTCTTTCGATGAAATCGAAATAGATATGGTCGATTTTTCTGGCCCTGCTTTCAAAAGTATAGACAATAGACTCATGGCACTTCGACTGGTCGAACTCGGCTTAACTCATGGAGCCATGTTTAATGCAAAAGGTGAAATTGTGCACCCCGCCGATGTATTGTATAAAAAGGCGGTACTAATAGAACGTAGTCGATTCAATCCACCGACCTTATTAAATATAAATATGATGGACTGCGCACAAGAAAAGTTTTTAAACGACCATGACATACCAGAAGAAGAACTCGTGGTAATTTCAGAAATGACTTTGCACAATTTAAAAGCTGGTGAAGACATTTGTGCAAAAGATTTTTTACAACGAGCGGACTTACTCTGTGCTCTCGGTAAGAATGTGCTGATTTCTAATATGGGTGAATACTACAAACTCGCTGACTATCTATTTAGATCCACACAAAAACCTTTGGCAATTGCATTAGGTGTGCCCACATTAGATGATATATTTGATGAAACATATTATGAAAACTTACCAGGGGGGATTCTGGAGGCATTCGGTCGCTTATTTAGATATGATCTGCGCCTATATGTTTCTCCCTGTATAGAAGGTGAATGCGATGAATTTACAACAATAGACAACTATCAACCTAAAGAACATTTAATTCACCTGTATAAATATTTACTTGAAAATAAATATATTTCTTCATTAAATACAATAGATAAAAATTACTTAAACATACACTCTCACAAGGTTTTGGAAGAAATAAAAAATGGAGATAGCGCCTGGGAAGATAAAGTTCCAACAATAGTAAAAAACGTGATTAAGAAAAAAAATCTATTTAGGTAAGTTATTAAAGTATTTCGGCTTTCGGCCGAATACATTAGAATTCGTTAATGTTTTTTAAATAGCAGGCTAAATAGTACATGAAGGCAATGACTATGCCCAATATAAGCCAATACATAATAACGGCACTGCTGTTAATCTCTGCTGCTACCCTGTTGTACAGCATTAGCTTTTACAGCAACCCTTTTAATCAACACCAGTTCTATGGTCGTGAAATCAACACCCCCGCACCACAATTTAAGTTAGTCAATCTAAACGGAAAAAATATTGACAACAGGATGTTCAAAGGACGTTATACCTATTTGATGTTTGGTTATCTAAACTGCACTAAAACCTGCCATACACAAGCATTAGTATTAGATGCTTTGAGCAAACAGTTAGCACATGACAATATGGTTCAATACGCTTATATTTCAATGGATCCTAAACGAGATGACAGTAAGCGATTACAATATTATTTCAAAAACAAAACACAAAGCCTAAGCATACTCAAAGGTAATAACATTAAAGAAATTCAAGCCATAGCCAATCAATTCAATGCCCCATATAGCATACAAAAAGAAACTGACATAAATTATGAAATTAAACATCCCGCATATTTATATTTAATAAATCCTGAAGGTAATCTAAGTTTAATCTACACCGGCTCAGTTATTGATACTCACGCGATAAAAAAAGACTTGAACATATACAAATTGAAATTTAGTTAAGGAACCAATATGCCAACTAAAAACAAACCATCACCAAATATAGATGAGCGAACTAAAACACGACTAAGTTATGACAAAATAATTTATATTATCATCTTAGCGCATTTACCTGTCGTGATGTTTTTAATCCCAATAGGCTACGGAACAAGTAGTTTTGCTATAAGCGCAGGAATTATAGCTGGTATCATTTCGTCTATTGCCTACTTCACATTACGTGGCACTCCACTTTTTAGTGTAATTGCAGCCGTTATGTTTATGACGTTTTCAGCCATAATGATTCAAACTCAGTTAGGTAGAATAGAGATGCACTTTCATATTTTTAGTGCATTAGCCTTATTGCTAATATATAAACATTGGCTACCTATCGTCGCTGCCGCACTCACTATCGCCATACATCACCTTGCATTAACCGCGCTACAACTAAGCGGAGCCTCTATTGGCGACACGCCCATTATGCTATTTAATTATGACTGTAACTGGACTATTACATTCACTCATGCCGCTTTTGTTGTATTTGAATCTGCAATACTCGTATATTACTCAGTCATCATGCAGCGTGAAGAAAAAACTACTAATTCACTCATTGCCTGCATCGCAGAAATTGATAAAAACAATGATTTAAGTCAGCGCATTGAATCCGATAATACAGATCAGGTTGCTAACGGTTTCAACACCATGATGGATAAGTTCACCGACTTAATCAATCAAATCAACAATGCAGCCACTGAAATAAACTCAGTATCAACAATGGCAAATGAATCGAGCAACTTAGCTCAAGATGAAATAAACACTCAAAATGCACAAACAGAGCAAGCCGCAACAGCAGTTACGGAAATGACACAAACGATTCAAGAAGTTGCGAGTAATGCACAACATGCAGCAGGTGCAGCTAGTGATGCCGATATCAAGGCTAATGAAGGTTACCAGTTGGTAAGAAACGCCATTGATTCCACTAATTCTCTTAACCAGGGCATGACATCTGCTTCAGACTCTATTACAAAACTAGAGGCGAGTGCAGTTAATATTGGATCTGTGGTCGATGTTATACGAGGCATTTCTGAACAAACTAACCTACTTGCCTTAAATGCCGCAATAGAAGCCGCACGTGCAGGTGAACAGGGTCGAGGCTTTGCAGTTGTTGCCGACGAAGTTCGCTCTCTCGCACAAAGAACTCAAGATTCCACATCCGAAATACAAAGCATCATTGAGGAATTACAAACAGATACTAAAAGTGCAGTAGACATTAATACGCGTGGCCAAGAATTATCGAATAAAGTATCTGATGAAATAAATAAAGCCGGTGATGCGCTTCAATCTATTGTGCAATCGGTTTCAGAAATAACAGGAATGAATGATCAAATCGCAACTGCTGCAGAGCAACAAAGCGCAGTATCAGAATCTATCACTCAGAATATTATTGTTATTTCTGATCACAGCGACCGTATCGTTGGACATTCAAGACACAATATTGAATTAATCTCGTCATTAACGCATTTGGCGAGTTCATTGAACCAGTTAGCGAGTAATTTTAAATACTAGTACGAATCATCGGCTAAGTATTTACATAACCAGGGCCAAAACAACTTTCATTCTGGTTCTGGTTATATTAAATACAGTCGAAGAATTTAATAAACTGATATTACTTATTGCTCACACCGATCTCTATATTACCTATCTATAAAGTCACTAATATCACCTAATGAGCCTAATAAAGAGCCCTCTCCTTTTTTACTGCCTCCCAGTTGAGGCGCAGCCTTATAAATACGCGCAGCTAATCTACTTAAGGGCATTGATTGCAGCCAAATATTTCCCGGCCCAGTAAGCGTGGCATAAAAAAAACCTTCGCCGCCAAACAAACTACTCTTTATATTTCCTACATATTGAATGTCGTAATCTACAGAGCTTTCCATTGCCACAATACAACCTGTATCGACTTTTAATAACTCACCCGGCGCCAGTGTACGATTAACTATAGTGCCACCCGCGTGTACAAAAGCCAGACCATCGCCTTCTAACTTCTGCATAATAAAGCCTTCCATTCCAAATAGTCCTACACCTATTTTTTTCTGGAATTCGATACCCACAGATATGCCCTTAGCCGCACACAAAAATGCATCTTTCTGACAAATCAACTCTCCATTTAGCTCAGCCAGATTCATCGGAATAATTTTACCTGGATATGGAGAGGCAAATGCTACACGGCGTTTATTATGTGCACGATTAGTAAAAACTGTCATAAACAAACTTTCACCGGTTAACAAGCGTTTACCTGCACCCAATAAAGTGCCTACTATCCCACTCTTTTCGGTTTCAGAGCCATCACCAAAAATAGTTTCCATTTCAATACCGGCTTCCATATGCATCATCGAACCAGCTTCAGCCACTACAGACTCATTTGGGTCTAATTCAATTTCTACAAATTGTGATTCATCACCCTGAATATCAAAATCGATATCATGCGCCAATTGATCGAAGTGATAGGTTGGCTTCGGCGAAGATATTTTGGCCTGAGTGAGCCTCAGCTCAGGTATATGTAAAATGGGATCCCATCGTTGACTGCCCTTTTTAAAGGCCATGGTTTTTTCGGTGAGTTTACCTTCCTTCAAAGCTTTTTTAATTTGTGTGGCAGTATAAGGTCCCTTGATATCGTTATTTATATCTAAATACCATTGCTTGGCCGCTGACATAGTCACCTCTAGAACAGTTTGAATGAATTATTAAGTAACTATAGGTGAGTTAGTCAGCACATTCAGCACTGTTATCCAGCGTATAGTGGAAACTTAATAGATCTATAAGAGTTATTACCAATGACGAACTACATTATAGAATTTTGCGAACAACAAATAACTATATTGATTCTTGAAACTGATTACGTTGAAGAGATATGGAATGATATTATCCCTAAGGCTTGAGGAATGCCCGATGATGCCCACGAGTTTGCACAGGAGTAATATAGCCTTACCTGAACCACTGATTCCACTTATTCAAAATTCAGTAAGCAGCTAGGAATTCACTACTTTTACAGGCATTGATTATGCTTGTAAGCTTTTATTAGAGGTGTTGCAGAAAAATCACTACAACACCCATAATTTAAAACCAATGGACCTGACCTTGGCTTATGACAAAATTTTACTTGTTATCGGCATTTTCTGAAGAACTTGAGAACTGAGCTATTTTTTTCTTCATGAATCTATCTGTTGGGCGAAACACATAAGACGCAGCCGCGGTCATCAACGTAAAGAACAACCTCTCTTCATTGTCCTCAGCTACTAAAAAGACCAGGGCTATAATCACCAAAAGAATTATCAGGGCATAAACTACCCATGCCTTCTTCATTTTCGAGGCATCCATATCATTATTACTTTCTGTCATTTTTTCTTCCGTACATTATTGATTTAGCTATATTTATTTTTAATTTATCAGATGCATTCTATCGATAACCAGTTAATTCGTAAAGCAATGATAGTCTTTTCTCTACTTGAGGAATAGGTATCGTCGGATTAAATTATTATTCTCACTCGGCAATTATATGTTCCACTTAATGGCGTAATTTCATAATAATTATAACCAGAAAATTTTCGACACTGCCGAACCTTAAGAGTTCATATGTGACTTAGGTTAATGCTGTTAATACTAATTAACAGATCAAAACACAGGAACCCAATGAAAAAGTATAAATTAATTACATGACCTCCCGCCGTAGATTTCTGATCAGCATTTTGGAGTGACTACCTTCATGTGTTTTTTCAAGCTCCACACTGAACCGGCATCGCTCGCCCGCGGGAGTGATGACCGTTAGATCATCAACATCTGCGCTAGATTCCATCCGATGTCGCGCATATAACGGGCCGTACTTGCGCGGTGGCAAATGCATATTAATTAGCGCCTCTATATTCGATGCACCCTCTACATCACCAAAAGGTGAAGCCGTTGACCACACCGCATCTGAATGAAACAGATTCGCCGCTCCACTACCATCACGTCTGTCGACACAATCAAGAAAGCGCATCAATAGTAATCGCTCGGAATTTCGCGCGGCATAGCTCGTGTGAAGTAGTGCATGAGCCTCATCAGAATTCGGGGCCTTTAATTCTGTTGCGTATAATTTTTGAACATTCTGATTTTCATACGAGCGACGACGCGGTGCGTGCTTGTCCATATCATAAATTGCCCGCATGCGCT
>Ga0316204_10004492_pt1 | contig 24921 bp, 17 predicted proteins | sample 6monrhotite_MG_2_FD_205661 | JGI IMG/M metagenome (GOLD analysis project Ga0316204, IMG submission 205661) | Microbial mat bacterial communities from mineral coupon in-situ incubated in ocean water Damariscotta River, Maine, United States -... | ecosystem: Environmental > Aquatic > Marine >... | reverse complement strand
AGCGCTGGCTTCATTAAACAAGGCCATATTCCAGACACCACTGCCGCCTAAAGCTGACTGAGCCGAGGACATTAAACTTTTCACATCTGACTGGCTCATACCTAATTCGAGTTTTGACCATACGTGCGCATAAGCGCTAAGGGTGATTTCATTGGCCTTGTGCATCAGCTGTAATTCGTGATGATCTTTAAACATGCGGCAACCTAAGGTCACAGGCTCGGCGCTGATATCTTGCATCTTGGGTAACAAAGACATGATCCCGCGCTGAACGAAATAGCGTACTGAGTCCTCAAAGGCGAGCTTGCCTTGACTGACTTTTCTGTCGTTAAGTATTTGTTTGACTCGCTCAAAGGGGCTTTCGTGCTCTTGCCAGACGCGCACATCTTCGCCTACAGCCAGACTTTCTCGAATGCTAGGCTCTTCAAAAAACGGGCAGACAACAGCTATTTCGCCTTCTTTAGGTATTACCACAGCTGTGAGTCGTTCGCTGCGCCACCACTGGATACCGCTAAAATAATCCATAGCCGCACCAGGCTCTAAAATCATGGCGGCGATATTGTGTTTTTGCATCAGTTGTTGTGCCTTAGCGATGCGGGCTTTGCGTTCTGTTACTGAGATAGGTATGACATTGTCAGTCAGGCTTTTTAAGACACTATTTTCGACACTATTGTTAGTCGCTGTGGAGGCAATTGCAGCGTGACTAAGGGGTAAAGCTGCAATTGCAGCGCCACTGGCAATTAAAAACTGTCGTTTGTTTAATTCCATGTATAGGCCTTGTAAGAGTGTGGGGAATGAGTTGGGGACACAGACTATTACAAATAGTCGGTATTTTGTAGGTGTTTACGGATTGGCATACCCCGACTATTGATGAAGCTAAACAAAAATTGGCTCTGATTAGAAAAACTCAGAGACAGCCGAGGCCTTTAGTTTTAAAAAAAGTATTTGCTGCTAACAAATTATCAAGCGTGACATAATGCCGATCACTTAAAACTTGTTATTTAGTATCTGTGAAAAATGCCATGAAAATTTACTACGAAGACAGTATGCCTTACGCGGCAGAATTCTTTTCTGAACTGGGTGATTGTGAAGTATTTTCTCACAAAACGGTTAACCCTGACATCTTGGCCGATGCAGATGTGTTGTTGGTGCGCTCGACCACTAAGGTTAACGAGCAGTTGCTAGCTAAAAATAACCAAGTTCAATTTGTGGCAACCGCCACGGCTGGCACCGACCATGTAGACAAAAGTTATCTGGCAAAGCAGCACATTCCTTTTATCTCCGCAGGTGGCTGTAATGCCGTTGCTGTGGCTGAGTATGTGTTAAGTGCGATCTTGGTGATGGCTAAAAGGTTAAACTGGCAATTAGCTGACAAAACAGTGGGTATTGTTGGTGCCGGACATGTGGGTAGTGCTTTGTCTAGGGTACTGAGTGTTTTGGGTATTAATTATAAATTATGTGATCCGCCTCTGGCTGATGCCGGTGACACTCGCGAGTTTGTAACAATGAACGATATCATGCAGTGTGACGTAATTTCCTTGCATGTACCTTGGGTTAAAGACGGGCCTTATCCTACACAAGATTTATTTGCTAAAACTAGATTGGCAGCGCTTCAAGAAAATCAGCTTTTGATCAACGCATGTCGAGGAGAAGTGATCAACAATCAAGCCGCCCTTGAGCTATTTGAGCAAGGAAAATCACTCAACTTAGTGCTCGATGTTTGGGAGAACGAACCTAGTATCAATCTGGATTTAATCCCGCACACTGCTTTGGCGACGGCACATATAGCCGGTCATACCATAGAAGGTAAAGCCAGAGGTACAGAAATGCTGTATTTGGCTTTATGTAAACACTTAGGCATTCAGGCTAGCAAAAAGTTATCTGACTACTTACCAAAGGCTGAGCCCAGTAGTATTCAAATAACTGAAACACAGAATTTTTGGGAAGTAGTGCAGCAGTTAGTGTTAAATGTGTATAACGTTGAGACGGACGATCAACATTTCAGAACCAATATGCAGGGCGCAGAGCAATTTAGATATATCCGAAAACACTATCCTATAAGAAGAGAGTTTTCAGCTATAGCGCTAAACACTGGAAATTTTGCTGATTCGAAGGCAATCTACGCCCTTGGATTTTTGCCCGCCTGAAAGGTGGGGCGAATAATGCAATGTAACCAATAATTTAAATTTTTAGGAGTAATAAAACCATGTCTCGGGCCTTTGATGTCGCCGTGTTGGGCGCTACTGGATTAGTAGGACAACACATGATCGAAATTCTTGAACAGAGAGATTTTCCGATCAACAAACTTTATCCATTAGCCAGCGCGCGCTCTGCAGGCGGAAAGGTGACCTTCAAGGGGAAAGATATTACCGTTTTAGATGCAGATGAATTTGATTGGAGTCAGGTGCAACTAGGCTTTTTCTCTGCTGGTGGCAGTGTTTCTGAAAAATTTGCTCCTATTGCAGCCGAAGCCGGTTGTGTGGTGATCGATAATACCTCACACTATCGCTACGATGCGGATATTCCTTTAGTAGTGCCAGAAGTGAATCCTCAAGCATTAGCTGATTTCCGTAATCGTAATATTATTGCTAATCCTAACTGTTCGACTATTCAAATGATGGTGGCGTTAAAGCCTATTCATGATGCTGTTGGCATTGAGCGAATTAATGTATGCACTTATCAGTCGGTGTCTGGTGGCGGAAAGGCTGCAATAGACGAATTAGCGCATCAAACTGCTGCGCTGTTAAGCGGCAAAGAAGTGAAAACTGAAGCTTTTAGTCGCCAAATCGCTTTTAACGTTATCCCACAAATTGATGTCTTTATGGATAATGATTACACCAAAGAAGAAATGAAAATGGTTTGGGAAACGAAAAAGATAATGGGCGATGACAGCATTCTAGTCAATGCAACGGCAGTACGAGTGCCGGTATTTTACGGTCACGGTGAAGCCATTCACCTTGAAACACGGGCACCTATTGATGCTGAAGACGTTAAAGAGTTATTAGCTAACGCACCTGGCGTGGTGTTACATAGAGATAGAGAAGATTTTCCTACCCAAGTGAGCAGCGCCAGTGGTAACGATGATACTCATGTTGGTCGAGTCAGAAACGATATCTCGCACCCTAATGGTATTAATCTATGGGTTGTCTCAGACAACGTGCGTAAAGGTGCTGCCACCAATAGTGTGCAGATTGCTGAAGTGCTTATCAGAGACTATATGTAGTTTTGTCTCTGTGCATAGCGGATATCGCATATCAGCATCGAGAGTCACAGGTCCTATGTGGCTCTCATTAATTCCCCTCTATTGCCGATAATATCTACAGGTAATTCATTAAATCCGTTATTTTGAGGTAACATGGGGAGTTTGTTGTGTGAGTTTATTGTCTTGCCAAACTAGCCTGTGATTCTAGATCAAACTGGCCTTCTGGTTTATAGTTGTGTAAATATTTAGTGGCAGCTTCCAAACTTGGAATACGAATTGCTAAAGCATATTAATCTGAGTAGGTTTCAGTCAATAAAATGACAGCAGTAGTAATGACTTAGTCAGTTATTGATAACGATAAAAAATACTTTATAAAACGAGATCATTGCAGATCAGCACCGCAGCGTACGGCCACATTAATTCTGATAAAAGTTGATGTTTTGGGGAAAAGGAAACATATGAATTTGCGAAAGATAGCATTACAGCTTTTTATTATGCTGAATTTCGTTACTGCTGTTCATGCTGCTGATTTTCAACAAGTTCAGCTGAAAGGCCCTAAGAACGCAAGTGATCAATTTTCTGGCACCGTCTACGGACCCATAGAATCTTCTGATACTTTGTGGCAGATATCCCAGCGTTATAGGAAAAATAATGCCTTATCTATTTATCAGGTTATGCAAGCCATCTATGAGCTAAATCCTGACGCTTTCGAACGACAAAATATTAACTTGTTAAGAAACGGCTCAATTTTAAAGTTGCCATCTGAGCGTTATATAGCCAGAGTCAGCAGTCAACAAGCAAGGCAAAAAGCCGAGCGAGATTCTCAAAAGCTGCAATCAAATAACGGCAGTTCACCAGCCGTTTCTAGTTCAAAAAGTCCCAATGCCCAGCAACAAACTGCCGCTAATGCCCAGACACTCGATCAAACCAAAGAATTCATTGAGCAAAAATTGGGTGCCATTGACGAGGCACAAACTCGCCAATTTATGGCAATTCGGAAGCAATTTGCCGAATCTATTAACAGCGTGCAAAGCATTCTGGATGAGAATCAAAGGTTATTTGAACGACTAGATAAAGTGAACACCGATATTGATGAAATGCGCAGTGAGGAGCAACAAAAATCTCTGCAAATGAATCAAATGGGTGAAAGCATTGAAGAGTTGTTAGAAAAATCCCGCCAAGATGATGCTGCAAAAGCGGCTCAAATGGCTGAACAAGATACGTCTTTGTTGGATAACCCATTAACACTAATATTGGCTTTCACACTACCCGTGTTATTAGTACTCGCCGCTTTTGCTTATTGGATGATTAAACGAAAAAGTCCGGCCGTTGTTAAACCAGTTGAAGATGATATAGACGATCTTTCTTTGGATCCACTCGCCGCCGAAATGGATGATTTGTCAGATGCACTTAGTGCTGAGTTATCGCAAGGTTCAGGTGATGAGTTAGACGATGATAACTTATTTGGTGACGATGACTTACTCGATGATGTGTTATCTGAAGAGCTTGAAGAATCATTGGATGATGCGCTGGAAGGCAGTATAGAAGAGCCGCTTGTTGATGACTCTGAAATGTTTGATGAGCTAGGTGATGATGATCTGGATGATGTGCTCGAAGAAGAGTTTGAAGTAGGCGCTGAAGTTGTTGAGCAAGATGACTTAGACAGTTTATTTGATGAAGACGATGATCTGCTGGCTGAAGTTGATGAAGATCTTGTAGACGATTTGTTGGCTGAAGTGCAAGACGGCGATGATAATTCTGATCTTGATAACATGTTGGTCGAAGAAGACGAACAACAAGTCGACGCTGAAGTCGATGACATGGAATATGAGGAGGATGAATCTTTACTTGCACCAGTTGAAGCTGACGAAGAGCAACCTGAGATCAGTATCGATGAGTTACTTGATGACTCAGCAGATCAAAGTGTTGAAACGCCTTTAATAGATGACTCAGACGGTATTAATGAAGAAGTATTAGAAAACCTTGATAAAGAAATAGTTTCTCAGAATGAGGAGTTGGATAGTGTTACAGGCAGTCTAATTGACGAGCTAGAACAAGTTGAACAAATGCGTTCTATGATGCCTGAAGATGAGGAAGAATTATCTGACGCAGAAGAGCCTCAACTTGATATTCAGAAGCTTGATGACTTAGCTGCAGAAATCGATGATGATGATATTGATGAAGAAGCCATCGAAATTGATATATCTGAAGTTCTAAATGAGACAATACAACCATCTGAAGTAGAAGACGTATTTGAGCAGCCTGAGTCACAAGGTGAAGCCGAACCATTAGTTGAGCCAGAGCAAGCAGAAAAAACTGAAGAGCCAGTAGCGCCAGAGCAAACAGATGACTCTGAAGCGTTAGTTGCACCAGAGCAAGCAGAAGAAACTGAAGAGCCAGTTGCGCCAGAACAAGCAGATAAAACTGAAGAGCCAGTTGCGCCAGAGCAAGCAGATGAAACTGAAGAGCCAGTTGCGCCAGAACAAGCAGATGAAACTGAAGAGCCAGTTGCACCAGAGCAAGTAGATGAAGTTACAGAGTTAGTTGAACCAGAGCAAGCGGATGACTCTGAAGCGTTAATAGCGCCAGAGCAAGCAGATGAAACTGAAGAGCCAGTTGATCCAGAACAAGCGGATGACGTTGAAGAATTACTAGAGGCAGAATTCGATACACCAACCAGCAGTGACTCGACATTAGACGAAGATCAGCTAGAAAAAGCCTTAGAAGATTTTGAAAAAGAAGAGCTGGATGAGGTGTTAGAAGATCTCACGTCAAACGAATCGGCCTCTATTAGTTCACTCGATGATCTAGAGTTTTCGGCAGGCGACTTTGTAACTAAAGATCAAACAACTGCTGCAGTTTCCGAGCAGCAGCCAACTTTAGATGATATCGATTCAATTGAAGATTTTGATGATAGTGAGCTTGATAATGCATTTGATGAAACTATTGACGCCTCATCCTTTGCGTCATCACAATCTAGTCGTGATGAATTAGACGATGTACCGGGCTTAGGTGACTGGTTAGGAGACGATGCAGTCAAACCTGACAAACAGCCGTCTGCAGCTAGTGAAGACAAAGAGTTAATAGATGAGCTTGAAGGAGCAAGCTTTGATGAAATGCTTGAATCTATTGATTTGGACGATGACTTAGATGTAGTTGCAGAAGATGATACTGGGTTTGATATCGCTGCTTTGTTAGACGAATCACCTCAAAGTGAAAAGAGCGATGTAAATGAACGAGATACAGAAGATTTTCTGGATGTTGAAGCACTACTGAATGAAAGTGTTGGTGCTGAGTCTGATGATGACATTGACAAAGCATTAGATTTAGATGTTCCCTTGGAGCCTTTTGTAAACGAATTCGATAATCTTGAGATGATCGATGTTGACGCCGATGACGGATTGGGTGCGAAGTTAGACTTGGCCCATGCGTATATAGAGATTGGTGAAGAAGAATCGGCAAAAGAGTTATTAGATGAAATTTTGCAAAAAGGCAGCGCAGAACAGGTAGCTGCAGCAAAAAAAGTGTTAGATAAGTTGGATTAGTGAGCTGTAATTCGTTTATACCCGCCTCCCTTGAAGCTGCAGCGTTGTTGGCTGCTCTCACTCACCCCAATCACTAAGTAAGTCTAAGCTCATGGGGCTGAGTTCCTTTGCCGCCTAGCTGCAACTTCAATGGCTTTGGGTATATGTACCACAGTTAAAATTGAATCATAATTTTCTGTACACTTCTTTGATTTTTATGTTGTAGTCTAGCCTGCAGCTATGGCTGAGAATATAAAGTTTAAGTGTTTATCTAAGCAGTTGATTGAATTCAAATATAGGCTTCCATGTCAAAATTTATGTTAGCGTTATCCATATTATCCACCGCCTTTTTTGCTCAATCCAAACAGATATCTGTCAGTGTGTTGACCGAACAAAACCTGGTGCTTGGCAATATAGTTGTTTACCTAACGCCAAAAAATCTAACGCAAAACAACATGTCTAACAAAATCGAGATAATGGACCAAGTTAACACACAATTTTTGCCACATATTTTGGCGATACAAAAAGATACTCAAGTGCGTTTTCCCAATTCGGATTCGATCAAACATCACGTATATTCTTTCTCACAGGCTAAAACCTTTGAGTTACAATTGTACAAGGAGCTGAACGCCGACCCTTTGTTTTTTTCAAAGCTTGGTTCGGTAGAGTTAGGTTGTAACATTCATGATTGGATGCTGGGCTATATTTTTGTTGTGGATACCCCTTATTTTGGTAAAACTGATATTAACGGAAATCTGCTCCTTGAGCTGCCTGACGGTGAATATCAACTAGATGTTTGGCATCCAAGAATACAAGATAAATTTAGTGCTTTGTCCACACAGTTGACATTGCCAGGAGAGTCCGAGATAACAATTCGACTTGGATCACCACTGTTGCCTGACGTAAATCAATATGAAAACATATCAGGCGAATTTTCTGATTATGAATAATGAATAGAACCTTGAAATGTAGAATGACGTTTCACTCGAAAATTCTAAAGCTATTTTTTTTGAGCCTGTTCACAGTCAGTGTTAACGGTATAGCCGCTGAGGTCAAAGGGCTAGTGCAACTTAATTATGTAAAGGCGGATGAACAGTCCTCTTGGTTTGATAAAGGCACCGGCATTCTTGCTTACTCTGAAGACAGTGCAAACGTACAACAAGCTTTTATTGAGTTATCAGATAATTTCGCAAATGGTCTGAGTTATGTGGTTGTCGCGAATTATTATCAGTTGGGCGAGCAAAATCTGGGTATATCCCAAGCTCAGATCAGTTACAAACCATTAAGTCGTAATAAACTGCGGTGGCGTGCAAGAGTTGGTTTTTTTTATCCTAAGTTATCCTTGGAGAATGTAGACACAGGCTGGTTATCACCTTTCACCTACACCCAATCAGCTGTGAATAGTTGGATAGGGGAGGAGCTTCGTACAGCAGGATTGGAGTTAACTTTGTATAGCCCTGGACGCGCTCGCAATAGTCCATTCTCGTGGGAGTTTCATGGTGCTTTGTTTAAAGCAAATGACCCTTTAGGTACTTTAATAAGCTGGCGCGGTTTTGCTATGCACGACAGGCAAAGCTTAAATAATGACCGTGTACCTTTTGCACCTTATCCTAGCGTGATAGGTCGCGAGCGTATTTTTCATCCTGATTACGTTGAGCCCAATCATGAGCTGGACGGCAGCATTGGTTTTTATCTGGGTACCCATATTGAATATTATAAACAGTCCACGTTGCGCTATTACTATTATGACAATCAAGCCGATCCCTTAGCGGTGAGTAATGAAAGGTTGTACGCTTGGCGAACTAAATTTCATTCTCTAGCCTTGCAACATAAATTTGACAGTAATACTCGTGTCCTCGGTCAATGGTTATCGGGCAGTTCAGTGATGGGGAATCGCTTTGTTTATATTGATTTTGATGCTTGGTATGTGATGCTGAGTCACAAGCACAAAGCCCATAGGATTAGCCTGCGTTTTGATAAGTTTAAAGTGCGAGAAGATGATATTTTTCCGTGGGACCCAAATAACAGCGATGGCCGGGGTTACACTTTGGCTTGGCGTTACGATCTCGACAAAAACTGGCAAATAGGTGCAGAGCAACACATAAACAAAAATAGTGCCGATATTAGAGCTAGCTTAGGTGAAAATATTCAGGTAGATCAACAACAAAGTCTCGCAGTGTTGCAATATCGCTGGTAATAATAGATCAAGTGCTGGCAGTGCGATCTAATTGCGTTCTCAGCAAATTTGCTCCCGAATTTTGGTCAGAACAAGATTAGGATTATCACTGGTCTTGTATAAACGTATTAATTATAAATGAATAGTAGGTTTTTCTAGCAAACCTGCAGTTGCAGGCCTGCTAATAAATATGAAAATTCTAGAAAAAGCTATATACCAAAGTAACAGCGGTTTGTGTATCTAGGTTGTCTCTGTCGTTAGCTACATCAGAGTTATGATCTAGAATAAGAGAGACTTTGAGGGATAAACCTTCACTGATTTTGGCAGATACAGATGTCTCTGATTTAGACTTAGTATTATCAGTGCCGACTTCAGTACTCAGTAACTGCTTGAAGTTAGCGGTGTCAGAAATTTTCCATTGATAGTCCAAAGCGCCTCTCACAATCAATCCATTTTGTTCTACACCTTCAATGGTTTCAGCAAAAGAGTAACCAGGACCAATGCTGTAACTTAGCATACTGATATCGTCTTCCCACATCTTTTGTGACCAACCTGCTGCTATTGTTGCTTGGTAGTTATAGCTGCTAAATCTGTCGTCTTCATATGAGGCAAAACCAAATATACGATGGTCAGGGTTTTCTAATTTATAGTTACCTTGACCGGATAAAAAATACTTTTGCGCACTGGTTTGTTCCACACCATTGATTTTTTCTTTTTTGTATAAAGCTTCTACTATAAAGTCATTGCTCCATTGAGTTAGCTCTTGATGGGCAGCTAACTTGCCTTTAATAGAAGTAGTTTCAGTGTTGCCTGTTGTAGCAATATAACCAAATTCGCCATCCATAGAGAAGGGCTTTACTTCGTCTGCTGCAAATACATTTCCTGCGGCACATAAACCAAGTAAAACTAAAGATTTTTTCATTGGTAGATCCTATTGTGTGTGAATATAATTAAGTAAATATGTTTTTTGCGTAGTCTGACAGAAGCTCAATCTTAGTAGTACCCTACTTTAGTCGCAGCAAGGCTTAAAAAAACTGATAAACCAAGGTCACCGCTACTTCCGTGTCCAACTCCTCAGTCTCTGGCGCAACGCTAGTATCAAGATTCATGATAAAACTTAACTTCATAGTCAAGGCCCCATGCAACTTAGTGGACAAAGAGGTTTCTGATTTTGTTTTGTAAAATTCTTGGTCTGTTTCAGTGCTAACAAATTGCCGAAACGTTGCATAGTCAGAAAACTTTTGTTTGTATAGGGCACTACCTATGATTTGATAACTCCAAGAGGTTAACTCTTGACTGGTATTTATCTTAGCGGTGATCGTTGACGCATTAGTATTTCCATTTGCAACCAAAAAACCAAACTCACCAATCATTGACAACTCATCATCACCATCAAAATCGGGTCTATCTGCAAGATAAAGGGAGTGCATGATGCTTTGTTTAGCAAAACAGTAGTTTGCTGTTAGTAAAACAAAAAGGAGTAATATCCACTTCATAGAGTAAAAATACTAATAATCTAAAAACTTAGCGCTGTATTATATATAAAATTGCTAGGCTTGTGGATAGATAATGCCCAAAATATTCAACATATACCTGTATCTCAAGGCATATTAGCCCAGTGAGGGGTTCATTACATGCAAAACGCCGTCAGCTTCCATGGATGCAAATTTAACTGCATCTTTTAAATCTTCTTGATCAAGCTTTAAATATTTCAAAATTAAAGGTGTGACCAATTGGCTGGTGGAATATAAATTGTCATGCGCCATTGCTACGCCTGCACGAACAGCAGTGTAAATAATCGCTATATCCTTGTTTTCCAGCGCTTTATTTTCGTTATGTAGATCCATCATAGGAATATATAATTGACTGGGTAAGTGCCAAAACTCCATCAGTTTTGCGCTGCAATTTGCGTAATCAAAGCCTAAGACTTGGCGTTGCAATTTCCAAGGCGACGTTTTTTCGTCATACTTGCAGCATGCAATTGCTAAATCAGGGGCTTGAACAGCAACTAACAACTCGCCTAAATTATGCAATAAACCTAGTAAGAAAAAACGTTCGCTGCCTCGAATTCTGACCATTTTAGCCAGATGTTTTGCAACCAAACCCGCATAAATGCTCTGTAACCAAAACCTTTTTAAATCAATTACATCGCTGCTGAAGTGTTCAAATGCAGAACTAGCTGTTTCTGCCATGATTAGATTATATAAGGCCTCACCGCCAATAATGTTAATGGCCTTTGCCAAAGAATCAATTTGCGACTCAAAACGGAATAAGGGGCTATTGGCCAGTTTCAATAATTTTGATGATAAAGAGGGATCCAATGCAATGAGTCGGCCAATATCTTCTAAGTCAGACTGGCCATCATCTAACATTGAGCGAATACGCACACAAATATCCGGTAAAGCAAAGGATTGACTAGCGACTCTAGCGATATCTAATAGGTGAATTGATGACATAGTTTATTTTTTTGGAATTTATATTAGCCTAGTATAAACATTCGTGATTTGAAAAGTGTGATTCTTTTTATTTAGATTTGTATACAGCAGCATTGATAAAAGAGGTTGATTTTTATTTATAAGAAGATAGGGTGTTTTAACATATAATTTACAATATGAATGGTATACCTATGGAAGAACTTTCTGGGCTAGACGCTTCTTTTTTATATCTTGAAACACCCAAAGTACCCATGCACATAGGTGGTGTTGCTATTCTGGAAGGGTCTCTTAAGTTTGATGACTTTCGCCAATATGTAAGCGAGCGTGTACACACTGTAGAAAAACTTACCCAAAAATTAGTCACAGTGCCTCTTAGTTTAGATAGACCCTACTGGGTGGAAGATCCTGATTTTGATATCAATATGCACTTGCACCGCACTGCCTTACCGCGACCAGGTGGCTGGAAAGAGCTACGTTACTTGGCATCCAGGTTGTTTTCCCAACAGCTAAACCGCGAGCGTCCTTTATGGGAATTTATCTTTGTTGAGGGCGTAGACACTATCCCCCAAGTGCCCAAAGGGTCTGTGGCCTTAATTAGCAAAGTCCATCATGCAGGATTCGATGGTAAGTCTGGTGCCGACTTGATGACAATGTTGTATGACCTGTCACCTACACCAAGACCTCCTAAACCAGCCGTACCCAAGGAGAGAATAGAAATTCCTGGGCCTGTTGGACTGATGGCAAAAAGCGCCTATAACTTTATTTCACGGCCTACAAAGCTTCCTGGCTTATTGTGGGATACCGGCAAAGCGACATTAAAAGCGGGTTACATGACTCGCGCACAAGGCATAAAAATGCCTACTATGCCCTTCAACGCCCCTAAAACTAGGTTTAACGACACGGTAGAAATGGAGCGGACGTGGGATTCTGCGATTTTGGATATTCACCGAGTTAAGGCTCTCAGGAAAGTGGTTGATGGAGCAACCTTAAATGATGTGATTTTAGCCATTTGTGCTGGTGCGCTTAGGCGTTACTTGTTGGAAAAAGGTGAATTACCCGATAAGCCACTGGTCGCCATGGTGCCGGTATCAACCCGCACAGCAGAAGAAAAAAATGCCATGGGTAATCAAGTGTCTGCCATGTATGTGCAATTGGCTACCGATCTTGAAGATCCCATTAAGCGCCTCCAAAAAATTCAAATTAATACTATGGTAGGTAAACTTTACCAAGATGCCATAGATGCAAAAAGTTTAATGGGATACGCCGAACTCATTCCATTTGGTTTGGCTGGTGTTGCAGCGAGATTTTACTCCAGAGCGGCCATAGCTAAACACCATAGTCCGTTATTCAATGTGGTCATTACCAATGTGCCTGGACCACAAATACCCATCTATCTAGCTGGGCATAAGCTCATTGTTAATATGGGAACAGCCCCTATTTTTGATGGTATGGGTTTAATCATGCCAATTTGTAGTTATAACGGCACCTTATCTATTAGCCCTACAAGCTCAGCTAATTTAATGCCCGATTTAGATGTGTTTACTCGTTATATTCGCGAAAGTGCCAACGAGTTGGAGCTGGCGGTACAGCAAAAATTAGCCGAACAAGCTGCTCTTGACGCGCTTATGCAAGACGAATATACCCGTCTCCCTTGAAGCTGCAGCGTTGTTGGCTGCTCTCACTCACCCCAATCACTTAGTAAGTCTAAGCTCATGGGGCTGAGTTCCTTTGCCGCCTAGCTGCAACTCCAATGGCTTTAGGAATAGTTACAACATTTTATAGGATTTTTTATGAAACATGTATTACCTACTATACCTAGACCTTCTTTATTCCATATGTTCAGTGAAGGCAGATCATTAATTGAGCTCAGTGCGTTCGGGGCAGCCTTACCTTTTTTAAAAAGGGCGCCTTCTGGCGACGGTCATCCGGTGATGGTGCTGCCCGGTTTTTTAGCCAGCGATTTTTCCACTAAACCAATACGTTCGTTCTTAAAAGGTAAAGGTTATGAAACTTATGGCTGGGAACTGGGACGTAATTTAGGCACGCATATAGTCGGTGGTGAACAAGTACTCAGTGACAAATTAATCAATCGAGTGATTGAATTATCGGTTATCCATAATGCTAAGGTGAGTTTAGTAGGGTGGAGTTTAGGGGGTATTTTGGCCAGGGAACTCGCACGTATTATCCCAGATTGCGTGCGCCAAGTGATCACTTTGGGGAGTCCGTTCAATGGACCTCATGGTTCATCTTCTGCAGTTGAAGGATTGTTTGAATTTATTAATGGTAATGTTTCTCAATCTAATCCAGATGTATTAAAACAAATGATTACGCCTCCACCTGTGCCTAATTCTGCAATATATTCCAAAAGTGATGGTGTCGCTCATTGGCAGGCTTGTATCAATCACCGCATTGAAGCTCATCACCAAGCAGAAAATATTCAGGTTCGTGGTAGTCATTCTGGTTTAGGACACAATCCGCGAGTTGTGTGGATTATCGCCAATAGATTGTCTCAAGCAGAGTCAAATTGGCAGCCATATAAGAAAGAAGAATTTGAAAAAAATCAGTTTTCAGGCAAGCTAAAGCTCATTTAATGCATTACGAGTTTTAACCACTATGAGTACTATCATTTACCACCCAGAACAGTTAGTTGCAGCTAATGGTATTCATATTAATTACGATAGCTTCGGAGATAAAAGTCATCCAGCCATTGTATTAATCATGGGGTTGGCGACCCAAATGATTTATTGGGACCAACAATTTTGTCAATTACTTGCCTCACAAGGTTATTGGGTGATCAGATTTGATAACCGTGATAATGGTAAAAGTACTTGGTTGGATCCATTACCGGCACCCACTAGTGCCGCTTTACTGGCAAATGCAGTGTTTAAACGCCCGTTAGGTGCAGCTTATTTATTGTCTGATATGATGAATGACACGCTGGGCTTATTAAATGCATTAGATCTTAAAAGTGCACACCTAGTAGGTGCATCCATGGGGGGAATGATTGCCCAAGAACTGGCAATTAGTCATCCGCAAAGAGTTAAAAGTTTAACCTCGATAATGTCTACTACGGGCAATAGAAAACTACCCAAACCTTCTGTTGCTTTTGGTTTTAAAATGCTTAAGCCACCTCCTAAAGATGTCAATAAAGCCGTCGCCTATGGCATGCATGTTTGGCGCTTGATACACGGAAACCACTACCCATTTGAGCAACAAAAAGTGCTGGGTTTAATAAATCGGGCATTACAAAGAGGCTTTAATCCAGCAGGCAATAGCCGCCAATTAGCGGCTATTTTGGACTCGCCAGATAGAACTGCAGCATTAAGTACGCTAATAGTGCCCAGTTTGATTTTACACGGCGAAGATGACCCCTTAGTACTGGTTGCTTGTGGGGTTGCCACGGCTAATGCGATACCCAACGCCAAAATAAAGACTTATCCAGGAATGGGACACACCATTCCAAGCCAACTATATAATGATATAACCCAACAGGTACTAAACCACATTAGGTCGTCTTGAGTCTAAGTAACCTGAGTTCAGGTTAAGTAAAACGCGCAAACAAACCGTTAACGCCGCGCACTAACCACCTAGGATAGTGTGTGGCCCATTGTACTAACAATTTGTTGGCTATTTTATCCAAAAACACTACGTCACCTTTCATACTGGCCTTGTATGCTTGTGCAGCAAGTTCCATAGGATCGGCTTTTAAAAACTTAGGAATAAACTTTTCTAGGCCATCGGCATGACTAAGCATTTTGGTTTCTGTCATACCGGGGCATACACAAGTAACGCTCACACCTGTGCCACGGAGTTCTTCTGCGATACCTTCTGAAAATGACAAAACAAAGGCTTTACTGGCGCCGTAAGCGGCAAAATTAGGTGTTGGCATAAAACTGGCGATTGAACCGACATTGACAATTTTGCCTTGCCCGCGATTAATCATCGGATGGATGAACTGTTGGGTCATATTGACTAAACTTTGGATATTTAACTGTAATAAGTTGTTGAGTTTTTGCGGATCGCTTTCACTTAATTTTTCCACCTGCATCATGCCAGCGTTATTGACCAAAATATCTATTTTTATTTCTTTAAGCGCAATGGCTTCAAACAGTTTTTGTGCGGCATCGACGGGAATAAGGTCAGCGGCGAATACTTCAACTTTCACTGCATATTTTTCTGTTAATTCTTGTGCAAATTCTTCAAGCTTAATTTTGTTACGGGCCACTAACACCAAGTCATGCCCATTCTTTGCGTATATCTCTGCAAAGCTGCGGCCTATACCTTCAGATGAACCTGTGATGAGTGCTGTGTTAAGTTTGGGCATTAGAAACCTCGTTAATAGTGAATTTTATTGATTTTTTAGGTTGAATGAGTCATCTAAAAAACCAAGCTGTGGTGACGTATCGGTTTGCTTTGGTTTTTTATACTGTGCTGCTTTTGCGCGTTTTTTACGTGCTGCACAGGCTTTTATAATTTTACTCTGCATATCTTGTTCTAAGTTTATCCAATGTACCCTTTCTTCTCTAGAGCGAAAACAACCCAAACAGAAACCTTTTGGCCCAGATTGACAGACGCCAATACATGGACTGGTAATTTCAAAGATTTCAATCTGCTTCAATGATCGCCTCAAAGCTATATATAACGTTTGATCTTAATAATAACATGTTGCGCGAAATGTGAGCAGTCACTTTATTTGCGGACAATAAAAAGGCCGCTAACTAGCGACCTTAAGTATTAATATCACACTACCAAATTTTGACTCTGTCTTCTGGTTGCAAGTACATCGCATCACCTTCTTTAACATCAAATGCAGAATAAAAGGCATCCACGTTCCCAACTATTCCATTTACCCTAAATTCACCCGGCGAATGTGAATCACTGAGTAACAGTGCACGCTTCCTCTCTTCTCGAGCTTTACTGCGCCATACTTGCGCATATCCCATAAAGAAACGTTGGTTACCCGTTAGTCCATCAATCACAGTCGCGTCTTTGCCATCTAGTGACATTTGATAGGCTTTGTAACCTATGGTGACTCCGGCTAAATCACCGATGTTTTCCCCTAAGGTCAATTCACCGTTAACGTTTTGACCTTCAATGGGTTCAAATTTATCGAACTGAGCCACTAACTTTTTACCTAAAACATCAAAGGCAGCACGATCTTCATCTGACCACCAACTGCGAAGTTTGCCTTGGCCATCATATTTTGAACCTTGGTCGTCAAAACCGTGGCCAATTTCATGACCAATTACCGCACCAATTGCTCCATAGTTCACTGCATCGTCGGCCTTCAAATCAAATAAGGGGGCCTGCAAAATACCTGCGGGGAAAACAATTTCATTTCTCACTCGTGAATAATAGGCATTGATGGTTTGTGGCGTCATACTCCAATCAGCTTTGTCCACCGGTTTGCCTATTTTGTGAGTATCTTCAAAATGATCAAAGGTAGAGTATCGAATGTAATTCCCAACCAAATCATCCGCTTTGATTTCTAATTCAGAATAATCACGCCATTTATCTGGGTAACCAATTTTAGGTGTGAAAGCCGCTAGTTTTTCTAATGCGGCGGTTTTGGTTGCTGCGGTCATCCAATCCAGTTGTTTGATACTATCGCCATAGGCTTTGGTGAGGTTTTGCACTAAGGCATCCATTTTGGCTTTAGCTTCTGCGGTAAAGTGGCGCTCAACATACTGTTGCCCCAATACTTCACCTAATACACCGCTGGTAGCCGCCACTGCTCGTTTCCAGCGTGGGCGTTGCTCAGGAATACCGCTTAAGGTTGTGGAGTGGAAAGCAAAGTGCAAGTCCACCATATCTTGGCTGAGGCGCGAAGCATAAGTATCGACTAGGTTAAAGGTTAAATAATCTTTCCAAGTTTGTAAGTCATGAGCGGCGAATATCCCAGCCATTTCTTCGAAGTAGGGCATATTGCGCACTACCATATCACTTACTTCACCCACACCACTGGCATCAGCATATGCCTGCCAGTCAAAGTTACCTAATAAGGTTTTGACTTGCGCTGCGCTTTGTTTATTGTAATTTTTCTCAGCGTCTCGGCTTTCAACCCGTGACAAATGTTTGCCAGCAATGTCCTGTTCCAAAGCCATTATTTTACTGGCAGCGGCAGTGCCAGACTCATGCCCAACTTTCGTTAGAATCTCCGCCATATATTTTTCAGTAGCAGCGCGGAAGTTCACAAACTTCTCTTCTTCTTTACTGTAATAATCTCTATCTGGGAGGGTTAAACCGCTTTGATAAAGGTACATAGTGACTACCTCAGGATCTTTAGCATCAGGAGAGGTATAAAAGTTGAACGTGCCGCTTACCCCTAGTACATACAATTCACCGAATAGTTTAGATATTTGCTCCATGTTTTCAGCGCTACTGATGTTATCTAAAAGAGGTTGAAGTGGAGTAATACCTTTTTCATTGGCCAGCTCAACATTCATGTAACTGTTATACATGTCACCGAGTTTTTGCGTGTTTGAACCTTTTTCTGCATTGGTATTCGCCGACTCTTGTATCAAGGTTTTTAAGTTTTCTTGGGTGTCGTCATATAATACATTAAATAATCCGTAACTAGATTTATCTGCTGGGATCTCGGTTTGTGTTAACCATGCTCCGTTTACATGTCTAAAAAAGTCATCTTGAGCCCGCACGTTTTGATCAACGGCTGTTAAATCAATGCCTGAGATCATAGGGACTTTGCTGACCTCAGTCTCAGCGACAGTTGTGCCTGATTTACTTGAGGGAGTACAAGCATTTAAACCAAGTGCCAGAGCGACGCTTAACGCCAATGAACTAATTTTTTTCATCTGCCTACCTTTATGGAGCAATAACATACCAATCTGTCCTAACTATTACTCGCTGAGTGAGTAATAGTTAGGGTGAATTGGTATTAGGCTCTCGTTTTGTTTTATAGAAGGGTAGGAGTTTACTGATTGCTTGAAGTAACTGCAAAATGTGCTGAAAATTAAATGTGAGCATTTGTTACACCGATGTTTAAGGTGACAGCAGAGTTGGCATGTAATGATGTTTGGTATCTTAATCACAAAATATAAGGGTGACTCAAAGGCAATATGTGTAAGTGTCTTAAATGCAATATTCATTATGCATACAATCACTAAATAGTAAGTTGGTATTGTCGTCAACTGCGTTCAAATAAATTGCATTAGGTCTGGCTGACATCAGTGAATTAGCTGGCGCATTTGAGCATACTCGTAATGCATCAGCGGTAGGTCGAACATTAGGTGCACTCAAAACCTTGAAGCAAGAAGAAAATTATCTAAGGTTAAAACGCATTGTTGATGGGATTGGTTTTGTCGAGTTAGACGAAAGCAATCCATTTGAGCAGCCAGTTGGCTAAAAGCTTCAGAGATCAATACATTTTTTATCAATAGCTGACTTAGGCACTATTGAAAATAGTGAGTTTGCATTAAAACCTATATATTGTAAAGCTCTAAAACCTATAGATAGAATGACATTAAAACCTAAAAGTGATATAACGGTAAAACCTATACTTGACATTTAAGCATATCTTGGGGAAAACCAATGAACGATGTATCACAAAAACTGGCTGGTTCGCTTGAGCAATTGAAGCTACTTCAAGAGTCAGCTGCTGTCGCTATACAATCCAAGCAGTTAAGCAGAGTACATCGTGAGCGGCTATTGAAGCATGGTTTTATTCGGGAAGTTATCCGTGGATGGTATATACCTGCAATGCCGGATGAAAAGCCTGGAGACAGCACTTCGTGGTATACATCGTTCTGGGATTTTTGCGGTACTTATTTATCAGAGCGGTTCGAACATAACTGGTGCCTGTCACCTGAACAGTCTATTAGCCTTCATATTGGAGATAGAACAGTTCCCCAGCAACTGCTTGTCCGCTCCTCCAAGGGAAACAACAAGCCCACTGCTTTCTTGCATAATACATCCATTTTTGATGTCAGGCTGAACTTGCCTGATGCTAAACACATAGAAAATTTGGAGGGGCTTAACGTTTACAGTTTGGCCGCAGCTCTTGTTTATTGTTCAGCTAATCAATTCTTGAAAGCTCCTATCCAAATGCGTACTGCCTTTTCTATGGTGACAGATGCTTCTGATGTGTTGTCCGTTTTGTTAGCTGGCAATCACAGTGTTATTGCAGGCCGGTTAGTGGGCGCTTTTAGGAATATTGGCCGAGACTTAATCGCAGATAATATCTTAAAAGGGATGCAAGCGGCCGACTTAAAAGTGCAGGAAGAAGACCCTTTTGAAGAGAAGCTGCAAGTCAATTTCGGTCGTCGTGATGTCTCACCTTATGTTAATCGCATGCGGCTGATGTGGACACAGATGCGTGAAGGGGTTATTGCTCATTTTCCTGAGCCATCGAGCCAAGCAATTGATATAGAAACTTACATGACCGAAGTGGAAGATAAATACGTTACGGACGCCTATCATTCACTATCCATAGAAGGTTATAGGGTTACTCGGGAGCTAATTGAGCTGGTTCGCACCGGTAACTGGCAAGCAGAAGCCTCAGTGGAAAGTAAAAAACATCTGGATGCCATGGCCGCTAAAGGTTATTGGGATGCTTTTCAAGAAGTAAAAAAGTCAGTGAGAGCTGTTTTGGAAGGAGATAATCCTGGGCAGATTTTAGAGCAAGCTCACAGTAACTGGTACTTAGCTTTATTTGGGGCAAGTGTCGCTGCCGGTATTATTAAACAGAGTGATTTGGCCGGCTACCGGACAGGTCCAGTTTATATTCGTCAATCAATGCATACCCCACCCAATAGAGAAGCGGTGAGAGATATGATGCCGACTCTATTTGATCTGTTGGCTGAAGAGGAAAATGCGGCAGTAAGAGTGGTGTTAGGCCACTTCATCTTTGTTTACATTCATCCTTATTTTGATGGCAATGGCCGTATGGGACGATTCATTATGAACCTAATGATGGCATCTGGCGGATATCCTTGGGCGGTTGTACCTGTAGAGAGACGAGATGAGTATATGCAAGCATTGGAAGCTGCTAGCGTTCAACAGGACATTGTACCTTTCACGCAGTTTTTGGCGTCCTTATAATAAGTCCCTAAGTTCTTTAAAATTCAAGCATTTCTTTCTCCTTTGGGATCGTAAAACCTAATCGCCCATATGAATGGTCGGATTTATGATCCAATAACAATTTTTACTGGCGCCTGTCTTAAGGGGCTCAGATGAAGTCTATAAAATACATCTTTTGGGAATGAATAGTGAAATAAAGCCCTTAGAGGCCAATTTTATTGGCTAAACATGTCCGCGCAAAATATGTATTACTACGCAGTTGTCAAAAACGTAATGCGGTCGCCGCGCGGGATTACGTTAAGCGTAACGCATATCTTCGTGCCCGACGAGCTTGCCTTCGTCAGACGTTATATATCCGAAGCAACAAAAAAGGGCCATTCGGCCCATTTTTCAATCTATCAATGCAACTTACTTCTTCTTAGCCTTAGCATTCGGCAAATCAGTAATGCTACCTTCGTACATCTCAGCCGCTAAACCAATTGACTCATTCAAAGTAGGGTGTGCGTGAATGGTTAAGGCGATATCTTCTGCATCTGCGCCCATTTCTATGGCTAGGCCAATTTCACCTAACATTTCACCAGCGTTAATACCCACAATAGCGCCACCAATTATGCGATGTGATTCTTTGTCGAAGATTAACTTGGTTAAACCTTCAGTGCGTGCTGATGCGATAGCACGACCTGATGCAGCCCAAGGGAAAGTCGCGGCTTCGTATTTGATGCCTTGTTCTTTGGCTTCTTTTTCGGTTAAACCAACCCAAGCCATTTCTGGATCGGTATAAGCAACAGAAGGAATACATTTAGGATCGAAGTAGTGTTTTAAGCCTGAAATCACTTCGGCAGCGACATGGCCTTCATGGGCGGCTTTGTGGGCAAGCATTGGTTGTCCCACTACGTCACCTAAAGCAAAAATATTAGCCACGTTAGTACGCAGTTGTTTATCAACATTGATAAAGCCACGCTCGTCTACTGCTACACCGGCTTTTTCTGCATCTACCATACTGCCACTTGGACGACGGCCAACTGCCACTAATACTTTATCGTATTTAACGGGCTCTGCTGGCGCTTGTTTGCCTTCAAAAGAGACATACAAACCGTCTTTTTTGGCTTCAACACCTGTGACTTTAGTTTCAAGCATGACATTAAATTTGTCTTTAATGTATTTTTGATACACTTTAACCACGTCTTTGTCAGCGGCAGGTACTAGTTGGTCAAGAAACTCAACTACGTCAATTTTTGAACCCAGAGCACGATAAACTGTACCCATTTCTAGGCCGATGATCCCGCCGCCTAGGACTAACATTTTTTCAGGAACATCCGCCAGTTCAAGTGCACCAGTTGAATCAATTACTCGAGGATCATCTTGTGGAATAAAGGGTAAACTAATTGGCTCAGAGCCAGCTGCAATAATAGCATTGTCAAAGGTAATAATGGTTTTTCCATCTTTACCTGCAACTTCAAGCGTATTACTACTAGTAAATTTACCATAACCTTGCACGTGTTTGACTTTACGCATTTTAGCCATACCAGATAACCCTTTGGTTAACTGGCTAACAACGGCGTCTTTCCAACCACGCACTTTGTCTAAATCTATTGTTGGCTCACCAAAAGTGACCCCGTGACCCGCCATTTCTTTGGCATCGTCAATGACTTTGGCAACGTGAAGCAGTGCTTTTGAAGGGATACAACCGACGTTCAAACACACCCCGCCTAACGTCTCCCGAGCATCAACTATCACTGTTTCTACACCTAAATCAGCAGCACGAAAAGCGGCTGCGTAGCCTCCTGGGCCTGCGCCTAATACAACTAATTGAGTCTTAATTTCGCTCATATGATCCTCAAGTTTTTTTTGAACAACATGTTTTGCTAGTAGTGCAGATAACATGTCGTGAATAAATTCTGCCTTTTGGCTTGTAAAATGGGTAACAGTAAACTGTCACCCAATGTTCATCAAAGTATTATTCTACGCAAATCAGTTAAGTTTGCAGCAACTTCAGTAGAAAAACGTGCACCTACTGCACCGTCGATAACTCGGTGATCGTAAGATAAACTTAACGGCACCATTAATCGTGGTTCAAACTCTGACCCATTCCACTTAGGTTTCATTTCTGATTTGGTGACGCCCAATATAGCAACTTCAGGGGCATTAACAATGGGCGTAAACGCTGTACCACCAATCCCGCCTAAACTTGAAATGGTAAAAGTGCCACCTTGCATGTCGGTTGCTTTTAATTTGCCTTCACGTGCCTTGCCAGAGATTTCGATCAACTCTTTAGAAAGCTGTTCGATGCCTTTTTTGTTGACATCTTTAATAACCGGGACCACTAACCCACCTGGCGTTTCTACCGCGATCCCGATATTAATAAACTTCTTAATAATTAAGTTTTCGCCATCGTCGGACAAAGAAGAGTTAAAGGCTGGGAATTTTTCTAGCGCTTTAGCCACCGCTTTCATTACGAAGACTAAAGGTGTGATTTTCAACCCTGATTTAATTTTTCCGTGATAAGCGTTTTGCTCTTTGCGGAAAGTTTCCACATCAGTGATATCTGCTTCATCAAACTGGGTAATGTGGGGGATAGTTGCCCAGTTACGGTGTAAGAAGGGGCCAGATATTTTCTGAATACGGGTTAAAGGTAAGATTTCAATCTCGCCAAATTTTGCATGATCAACAGCTTTAACCGTAGCAATTTGTAATACATTGCCGCTGCCAGTTGCGTTGCCGCTGGCTGAGCGAGGTTTAGCCAATTCTGCTTTCACATAGGCTTGCACGTCTTCTTTTAGAACACGTTTTTTAGGGCCGGTACCTGCCACTAGGCTTAAGTCGACACCAAATTCTCTGGCTACTCTACGTACTGAAGGCGAAGCGTGTGCTTTGCCGCCAGAAGTGGCAGTGGGAGCCTCTATAACTGACGCCGATTTCGCTGCTGCTACCGGAGCCACTTTTTCAGGCACCGCTAGCGGCGCTGCAGCAACTGCAGGTGCTGCTTCAACAGTCGCACCACTAGCCGTTTCAAGTTTAATCACAAGCGTGCCTTGCTTGACTTTATCGCCTGTGGAGATAAAGACTTCTTTGACTGTTCCAGCATGGGTCGATGGCACATCCATAGTGGCTTTATCGGTTTCTAAAGTAATTAAACCGTCTTCTTGTTCAATCACATCACCAACAGATACCAGTACATCAATCACGTCCACTTCGTCATCTACTCCAATATCGGGAACAGCTACGTCAACGAGTTCACTTGTAGTGGATGCCGAAGGTGCTGGGGCTGCCGCAGGCTTTGCAACTGCTGGAGCGGGTGCCTCTGCTGGTTCTTCTTTTACTGGGGCCGCTTCCGCTGGAGCTGAACCGGCGGCTTTCATTTCTGCAATCACATCACCTTCTTTGATTTTGTCACCCACTTTGACTGATAAACTGGTGAGTTCACCTGCAAAAGGGGCTGGGATGTCCATTGAGGCTTTATCGCTCTCAACGGTAACAATACCTTCATCGGCTTCTAGTGTGTCGCCAACAGCGAAACAAATTTCAATGATTTCAACTTCTTCGCCGCCTACATCGGGGACTAGAATTTTTTGAATATCAGACATATGTAAGACTCCTTATCTAGTCACTATTAGGCGTGAAGAGGGTTAAGTTTATCAATGTTGATGTCGAAGCGTTTAATGGCTTCGGTGACCACTTTCTTGTCAACTTCACCACGTTTGGCTAGTTCATATAAAGAGGCAACCACCACATAAGCCGCATTGACTTCAAAGTGGGTACGTAAGTTGGCGCGGCTATCACTACGACCAAAACCGTCAGTACCTAGGCAACGATAATCAGTGTCGATAAATGCGCGCACTTGATCTGAATAACCTTTCACGTAGTCAGTGGCTGCAATAGCAGGGCCTGCATCTTTAGTGATCACTGTTCCAATATGCGCTGTTTTTGCCTTAGCTTCGGGGTTAAGCATATTCCAACGTGTTATGGCCTGACCTTCTCGGGCTAATTCGTTGAAAGAAGTCACAGAATACACATCAGAAGAGACTTTGTAGTCTTCACTTAAAATCTGTGCTGCTTTGCGTACTTCATTTAAGATAGTACCCGAGCCCATTAACTGAACATTAGACTTGGCTTTAGCCTTACCTTTTGCTTCAAGGCGCTCTAACTTGTAGATACCTTTGATGATTTGTTCGACTACGTCTTTATTTTCTGGCATAGCAGGATGTTGATAATTTTCGTTCATCAAAGTTAAGTAATAGAAAACATTTTCGTTTTCAGTGTACATACGGCGTAAACCGTCTTGGATGATCACCGCCACTTCATATCCGTAAGTAGGATCATAGGTAACACAATTTGGGATCAAGTTAGCTTGCACATGGGAATGCCCATCTTGGTGTTGTAAACCTTCACCGTTTAGTGTGGTACGACCTGCAGTAGCACCTAATAAGAAACCTTTGGCTTGGCTGTCGCCTGCAGCCCAAGCCAAATCGCCCACACGTTGGAAACCAAACATGGAGTAGTAGATATAGAAAGGAATAGTGGTGGCATTACAAGTGGAGTAAGAGGTACCTA
>Ga0316204_10004491_pt1 | contig 24921 bp, 27 predicted proteins | sample 6monrhotite_MG_2_FD_205661 | JGI IMG/M metagenome (GOLD analysis project Ga0316204, IMG submission 205661) | Microbial mat bacterial communities from mineral coupon in-situ incubated in ocean water Damariscotta River, Maine, United States -... | ecosystem: Environmental > Aquatic > Marine >... | reverse complement strand
GAAATCTCCGATAAATATTGGCGTCAAGAAAGAGCCACATATTGAAAATGGTTTTCTTTTCGCCGAACCAGCCTCGAAGTATTCTCATTTCATTTTCGCATAACAGTTGACTGACCGAACCCGGCCAATAACGGACAGTTGGCTCTACGTATTTTCGAGAAATACAATTGATTCTATTATTTTTTTCTCTTTATCCTTCTCTTTTCGGGAAAGGGCCTGGATTTGGATTAGGCACAGGATGAGTACCGTCGCCTTCACCATTACTTCTACGCAGAATTTCACACCCATGTTCATACCGAAATTCGTTTGTGGCTCGTGCAGGAATTATGGTTAAAGAGACATTGCGCAGTTCAATATTCGCTCCTTCCTGATTTAATGGGCTACCGCTACCTGATGATTCCAGATAAAGCTCATACCCTCTGAACCGGTCTGGCTCTTCTGGGTCACCTTCATACCAGAGTATTGGTGTAAAAATGAAATCATTATGTCCTCGTTCTGAAACAACCGTATACGATTTATTACATGCCTGCCAGCCATCCGGTGCTAGCAATTTAATCGAATGCGTGCAGTCATCATTCCATCCTGACTTACAATAAACATTTTTATACAATACTGCTGTTGTTTTGGTTCTTCTAATATATTCTCTATCCGCGATGGCGGCCTGCTCTGCCCAGTATGCTTCTGGATCTTCAGCTAAAGCATAACCACACACCTCGACACTTTTACGATGAATGAAACCTTCTTCGGACATGCCTAATGCTTCCGCCTGGTACCGCCAACCAGAATGATCAGGCGGAGCGACAATATCCCTCAGTTTTTCCTTATCCTGATGCTTGCAGGCCTCGACAACATGTGGCATTTCATGGTAACCCAGTGCAAAAGCTTGAGTGGATGTGATCAACATCAATCCAATTAAAGGCAATTTTTTCATTGTATTAATTCTGATTCCGAAATTAGTGTCAACACTGAGTATAGTAACAACTATCCTCGTTTGCATATTTCATCGACCATCCTAATGAAGCGATAGGGTCTCTTCTCCCGCCAGGCCCAAATAATTCAAGGTGCAGATGATCTTCATTTTTATCGCATGCATTAAGTTCACCGCAGTAAGTAGTGTTGCCGCTACAACCGCTCCTGCATATTATCTCGCCTCTTTTAACTCTACGATTATCTTTTCCAACGAGTGCATCTAGGTGTGCATAAACAAAAGTATAATTATTCCCACTATGTCGGTAATTTAAAAAGATATGATTACCCCATTTTCCTGATGATCCTCTTGGGTTCCACTGTATTGCACCATCAACCAATGCCACAATACTAGTCCCTTTCAATGAAAATATATCCGCCCCCTTATGTCCTCCGCCGCGACCATTGAACTTACTTTGTTGTGGACAAAAACGTGGCTTTTGTTTTGTCCCATACCAAGTTCTATATTCTGCATGATAATTTTCATCTAATAATTCTTTATTTGTCACCTCAGTGATTTTACCTTCAAACCCATCAATCTCGATAAGACCTTGATGCGCATCACCGTTAGCGATAAATTCTATAATTCCCTGCTCACTCATCTCGCCTGGAAACATTTCTTGACCTGCATTTGAATTTTTATTCGCATCGCACATAAAGATACCCTTATGATAATTTTTAGTTTCATCAACACATCAACAATAGTAACTTGACGTATCACTCCATAAATGACGGTTGTTAATCCTCCCTTTTATGGGAGTTTAGTTCACATGTTTAACCTGAATGTCCGCCTCGGGTTTCCTTCTGACATTTCCACTTACGGCCATGAGCAGTCATTCAACGCTCGGCTTCGCGCGTTCCGAAGCAAAGTGTATGAACGTCCGACAACAGTCGCTTGTTAGCTGTCCACCATATCAGACCAACGCAAATAGAATAGAAAATAAGGATCTCGTATATCGAACACATCATGCTCCCCGTCCCATTCGACTATTCTCCCCCCCACAGCAGAATCATTAACAATTTTAGCCGAGTGTGAGCAAGCACTCGTAATACTCGATCCACTGGGCCCACCATTTTGACACATGCCTAATATTCTCTCGCTAAGCGAGTTGTAGCGGAATGTGAGTTTTGGTGGATCAACAGAGAGAGCCTTAGTAAGCAGACGATAAACGTCACCGTCCCAACCAAACTTTGTAAGATACACATTCCGGTCTGAACCGCGTGTTTTTGGGCCTTCCTTCATAAGTTCGACTACGGATCCGTAATTGGTCGACTGGACAGTTCGCCTACAGATATTTTCGTGAATGTCAGGCTCATTGAGTAGCTCAATTTTAACTTCGGTTTTTTCTCTGACACCAAGTTCGTAACAAGCATTGAGGCACAGATACTGCATTAGTTGTGGAGATCCAGCTGCTTCAGCAACCAACTTTTCTACAGCAGAACTCTTATAGTAAATTCCAAGCTCTGGAAATCCTTTATAAGCGATTTTCTTAAGAGTCTCACCGCCCCAATATTCAAAATCGATAGAAAATACACGACCGCGTAGATCGGGATTGCTTCGAATTACGTCATCTGCATGATACGGAACCGATGCGCATATAAATTTTACGTTATTTCTTATCGCTTCTTTAATTTGCTGAGCAACCTCAACTTGAACGTCCGAGGGGATATAGTGAAAGTCGTCAATAAAAACGACAAGATCGGTGTTAGCAAGTTCACGGATTAAGAGTTGAAGGCAATCTGACCCTAGCGATGCTGTTGTTGTTTCAGCTTCCGTAATACCCTTGTTTATCGATACCTCAGCCTTTGCTTTGGCTACGAGAATTCCACCTTCTACTGCTCCTTTCCCACCAACGGCGCTCTGTGTTGAAGTCGCTCTCGAAATAGCTACCGGCATTTCAGTTCCGACCATGTCGAAAACACGCATCCAAAGGTCTGATGGCTGCGTCACACCAGAACCAGTCACTTGGATGAGGCTGGTTCGGCCAAGACACTCTTCGATGAACACTGTTTTACCCGATTTTGATGGCCCCGAAATTGAGATGAGCATCGCACCAGCTTCGAGGGTATCAAGAAGCTGATCCTTTTTGTCTCGTAGATGGTCGTCAACAAACGTATGAACCGGGAACTTCCCAGGTGTAAATACTTCCGATGCTTTCACTTTATCTCCTTTTACATACTCGCTGACTTGTCTAAAGACTGCTAACGCCAGTAATGAGGTGTAAGCCGTAGCGTGGTTTACTTTTGTGCTATTAAAATATTTAAGGTCAGTGTAACAACTAAAAGTCAGCTTTGGGTCGGTAACAGCATATATCAAATCCACCTATAACGGCAGCTATGTCTATTAAGCAGCCCTATGAATCAATGGCTAGTACTTCAGAATATTAGAATATTCTAAATGTCGAGTAAGTCGCGAGAGCAGCCCTTGATGCTCTGAAGGTGAGCTGGCACTTTCGGCCAAGAGCTGCCGTTCAACGATTTGAGTGAAACGCGGTAAACCGCAGGTTTGACCGTCGAGCTCCACCCATTTGATACTTGTTTATGACCACCTCCCCTTCGCCGGGCTTAGTCGGCTTAACCATCCATTTGTTGTTTTTATTTCAGCACAAATAAATTTACTCCGTTTTTTGTATTTCACATAACCCAGTCTATAGGCTCAGGATAATCTTCATCTTTATTTTCTAATAAAGTCTCAAAGTTGAAAGCACCATTTCCTACATGTATGTATTTGACTACTTTCATTGCCATTGAGTAGTACCCATTTTCTTTTTGTGAAAATCTCATGTGTTGTGCAATTTCTCCATTACGAGAAGAAATAGTTATTCTAATATATGGGTTTTTATTTCCGTCTAAATTTATTAATTTTGGAGGTCTATTAATTGAGAACAAATCCCTTGTAAGAAGCGGGTAATTTTCATCTGACAATATATTTACTTCGTATGATGCTCTACCTTCAACTGCTATCTCTGATTCAATTATCCACATTATTTTAATAGTTACATCTGATAATGGAAAATCTCCCACAAGACGCAATGCAAGTCCAAATTCTTTGTATATTCCTTCTACATGCCTTGCGCCAACATCATAATAAGCATAAGAGTTTCCGCCGGTAATTATGTTTATTGTTTTCTTGGATAATTCCTTATTTTCAATTGTTAGTTTGTTTATTTCATCATTCCTACCGGCAATAATATTCTCTTGTTTATTTGAATTAATGGCTGTCATTACGGCACCTAATAAACTTAATAACCCTCCAGTGAAAAGTAGAATTACAGGGAGCGTTATATAATTTGACATATTCTTACCTCTCATCTGGGCTACGTTCTTTATAGCTGGTTACGTAAAGATAAATATTGTCCGAATGCATATAATTGTTAGCACATTTTATGCTCACATTTGGAAGTTTTCCAAAAACTCTATTGCTTTTTGGCCTTTTCCAACTACGCCTGCTCCAGCCTCAAGAGCCTTATTAGTTTTAATAACCACACCTGGGATATTTTTGATTTGATTCCATACTTTACCTAAAATTGATAACTCATTTGACTGTTCATATTCGGTTACGATACTGTCGTTTTCATGTGAATTTGAATAGCCTTGATAAAGAGCGTCTCTAAGAGCTTTTGTGCCCATTACTCCATGTTGTCGGAATGCCTTTTCAATTATTTCAATTTGACGCTCAACAAATATTTTAAGGCTTAATGGAACATTATCAACTTCAAGTGATTTCTTGAGCTGTAAAAGCTGCTCCTCAATTCCTTTAACAAAATCACTATCGACTGAATTTTCTTCGTCTGGTAGTACCTCAGATAACCAATTAATGGCTAATAAAGTCTCAGGAGCGAGGTTGTGTTTGAGACCAGTCCATTGTGACGATAGATTTTGAATAGAAAGAACCCCATCAATGCGGTTAAATGACTTTCGGTAAAGCTCTTCTGAGTAATCAGTTTGTGCAATTAGACTTTTTGTGATCTCAAATTGACCATATAAAATCCCAAGGCTCTCAACTACTTCTAGGTCTCTTTTTGTCGTTTTTTCAATTCCAAGATTAAATGATTTTGCCCATACGTCACTTATTGTATCTCCGTCTGGCTGGGCTACGGCAGCATTTAGGATGACCAACATTCTTTGCGCTGAATTATTTCTTTTTGCCATTACGTAACCTAATTTATTGTGGTGCTAACGACCAGAAATAGCCGGTGCGGTTGTTGCGCCCGAGTTTATTGTGTTGTTAGCTTCATGCTGTTTAATTGCTTCCTGCATTCTCTTATGCTCATTCTCAAGCTCCCAGGAATATTCTTCGTACATAGGAAAATAAGGATTATTGATCATCACTGCCTGGATCAAGGTATCCCTATTGTTACTTTGATGAAAATCGTTGTTTACAATCAGAAAGCGCAAAAGTGATGAGTTATTTACCATTTCTTTATCTTGCTTTTCTAAACACAAGACGCAATTAAAAAATATTTTTTCGATTATAGGCATGAGCACGCCAAGATCCGTTTTATACCCTTCAATTGTCTTCTCTGAGCCATATCGTAAATGCTGATATAGAGCTCCTCTTTTATCTCCGAATGGTTTGGTGAACTGCTTTATGTCATCTTCATCGAAAACGGCGTTAAATTTTACTGCTCTCTCTCTCAGTTTTTCGAGATTATGTCCATATTCTGTGCTGTAATGTGACAGTGAGTTTTCTAGCTTTTCATGCATAGCTAGAAATAGTTTGAATGACTTCTCAGCCACTTCAACCATGCTAACTAAATTTGTTTGCGCAAATGCAAGAGCCTCCATTTGAAACATCAGCTTTAGTGAAACATAGTCGGAGAACAGATGACGACTAAGCCCCATAGCAAACATAAACCAATTTTTATCTTTCTTTTCAGATGTGTTTTTTTTCTGAAAAACCATTGGAACCTCAACTTTTATGTAAAGCTAACAGTTGCTATACGGACACGCGCGGACCCAATATCAATTTGAGAAAATTGACACAAGTGATTAAAATCTGTCACTCAGGTTATTCGCACAATAAAACACTCAAATGTCCGCTTCGGGTCGCAAGCAGGCACCCGCTACTAACGTACAACTTATTCAGCATGCAATCTCGCAAAGAAAGACGACTCGCGCCACGCAATGCAAACATAAGAAAGCTTCTGAAATCCAGCTTGCTCAACCGACCCCGTGATTCAAATCCAGCGTATGTTTTGAACATACCTGCTGCACGGCATAATTTCAATCATATATATGAAGACTCTAAATGTTTATGGATGAGAGGCCGTCTGCTTTGAAAAAACCACCGTTGATGCCTTGATCGGAAAACGCGGTGTAGTCCTGGCCGTAGTCCTGAAACGTCTAGCCGTACACCTGCGTTAAGCGCGCTTTGGTTGCGGGAATATCGTTGGCGGAAAACTCGACGTCATTGATTTTCTCATGTGCGCTCATCCCTGCCCTGCTTGCTAAATTACCCGTTTGCTAAATCACCCGACCTGCTTAACTCCCGGATGCAGCCGCAAACCACTTAACATCAGGCTCAGTTCCAGCAGCTCATCCCACACATTGCCCGTGGCCTGTCCTTTGATCATGCGGTCGATCTGTCCGGCGCGGTACAACAGATACCACCATTGTCGTGGCGAGCGGCGCAGCCCTCTCTTAATCAAAGGCTTGCGCTTATCCCACACACGATGACTACGCATTACCTGATCTGGGCTGGTGCCACGCGAAACCTCAAAACTCATGCTGGCAAGGGTGCGAATCTCGCGAGCCAGCGCCCATAGCACCAAAATCGGCTCAACGCCTTCCCCTTTCAGGCCGGTCATCATGCGCGCGACACGCTCGCCATTGCCCGACAGCGCGGTGTCGACCAGCCCAAAGATATCGAAGCGGGCGCTGTTGGCGACGGCATCGGCCACCATCTCGGCATTGATCTCTGCCTCGCCATGAATCAGAAAGAGTTTATCAATCTCCTGCGCGCAGGCGAGCAGGTTACCTTCGACCCGTTCGGCCAGCACCTGCGCCGCATCGCGTGTCGGACGCAGCTTCGCCGCCTTCATCCGCTGATTTATCCACCCCGGCAGCTCCGCCACCGCCATCGGCCAGATCGGCAATGCGACACCCGCCGCCTCCACCGTTTTGTACCACTTGGTCTGCTGTGATTTTGTATCGATCTTACCCGCGACGATCAACAACACATCATCCGTTGCTGGGGCCTCAGCAAATGCACGCAAGGCCTTGCCGCCTGCATCCCCCGGCTTGCCATTCGGCAGGCGTAACTCCAGCAATCTTTTTTCCGCAAAGAGCGACATGCCACTGCTCTCCTGCGCAAGACTATTCCAGTCAAATCCTTTCTCGACCGTCATCACAATACGTTCACTGCAACCGGCTTCACGCGCATGTTTACGCACCAGGTCTGATGCCTCCAGCACTAGCAACGGTTCGTCACCACTGATGATATAAAGCGGCGCAAGTCCCTTTTTGAGCTGGCCAGCTAAATGTTCGGGTCTAATCTTCATCGGCTATGGCGTGACTTCAATTGTGCCTTGTTCCATTTCGTTTGGTTCAGCTGTGCTTGATTCTGCTGCACTTGATTCAAGCGTCTCTGGTATCGACAGCGCTTGCAGTCGATACACCGCGCTCTGCACCGCACTACGGCGCATGTCCTGATAGAGCTGCGCCTCTTCCGCCTCTTTGGCCAGCACATCTTCGCCGGTAAACTCAAAACTACGTCGTTCACTGATCGTCTGCGAACCCAGCAGCGAGCGTGCAGATGCATCATTCACCGCAAACGAAACCGCATAGTGCAACTCATACTCCTGCACTCGCCCCGAGGCATCAACGGTTAATACACGGCGATCAAGCTTCTCTGCGCCCACGCCAATAATCAACGCTGCCGCCGCGCGCTCAAAAACCACCTTGGTTTGCGTGTTACCCAGCGCCTGTCGCAACTCATTCACAAAAAGATTATTACCACTGCTTTGAATATAGAGTGACGGCAATGCGAGATCACCACCAATCGAACCACGCAGGCGAAAGCCGCACCCCTCCAGCACAATCAGACAACAGATCAGTGCCAGCATAAAGCCCGGCTTTAACTGGGTGAAGCGTGAGTGATCGCGCAGTGCAGACATAAGCTTAGCCAACCGCCACAATGTTAACCAGACGACCCGGCACCACAATCACCTTTTTAATCGCTTTGCCTTCGGTAAAGCGCATCACGTTTTCATCAGTACGCGCCGCCGCTTCAACCACATCTTTAGCGGCATTGGCAGCCACGGTAATCTTGCCGCGCACCTTGCCATTCACCTGCACCATCATCTCAATCGAATCACGAACCAATGCAGACTCATCGACTTCAGGCCACGAGGCATCGAGCACATCATCGCCATAACCAAGCTCACGCCACAAAATATGAGCGATGTGTGGTGCGATGGGTGATAGCAGGCGCAGCACAATGCTGAAACCTTCATCGAGAATTGCATTATGTGCTCCGCCCGTCTTAAGCGTGCCCAATGCATTCATAATCTTCATACAGGCCGCGACCACAGTATTGAACTGCTGTTTATCAAAATCGTACAGCGCCTGCTTTAATACTTCATGAATCTCACGGCGTGTCGCCTTTTGTGTATCGTCAGCATTATCAAACCCGGCTGTTGCAGACTTAGCCAGTACCGCTTCGTTTTTACTACCAAGCACCCAAACCTTTTTCAAAAAGCGTGCTGCGCCATCAACGCCCGAGTCCGCCCATTCTAGTGATTGCTCTGGCGGCGCAGCGAACATCATAAAGAGACGTGCGGTATCGGCACCGTACCGCTCAATCAACGCCTGTGGGTCAACGGTATTGCCTTTGGACTTCGACATCTTCACGCCATCTTTCAGCACCATGCCCTGCGTTAGCAGGTTTTCAAACGGCTCATCATTAATTAATGACCTGACATCGGCCGCTCCCGGCATCCCTGCCTCACGCGGCACTAGTACATCCTGTACGTCGCGCATCAGTTTATTAAAGAAGCGGGCGTACAGCAGATGCAGGATCGCATGTTCGATACCACCGACATATTGATCGACCGGCAGCCAGTAGTTGGCGCGTTCATCGAGCATCGCCTTGTCGTTATCGGCAGAACAGTAGCGCGCGTAGTACCACGACGACTCCATAAAGGTATCGAAGGTATCGGTCTCGCGTTCCGCTTTCGCACCACACTTCGGACATTCACAATTATAAAACTCGGGCATCTTTTTGATTGGTGAGCCGACGCCATCCATCTCGACCTCTACCGGCAATACCACTGGCAGTTGATCTTCCGGTACCGGCACCGCGCCACAGCTAGCGCAATTGATAATTGGAATCGGTGATCCCCAGTAACGCTGACGTGAAACACCCCAGTCGCGTAGGCGGTAAGTGGTACGCTTCGCGCCCTTACCGTTGTCACTCAGATATTGGGCGATGGCATCAAACGCCTGCTGTGAAGTCTGGCCGGTGAAATCACCGGAATCGACCAATACGCCCTTCGCCGTAAAAGCCGCTTTTGTCAGATCGATCTCGCTATCGTCCGCAGGTTTGATCGACTGCCTGATCGTCACCCCGTACTTCTGAGCAAACTCCCAGTCACGCTGGTCATGCGCAGGCACAGACATCACCGCCCCTTCGCCGTAACCCATCAATACAAAGTTGGCGGCGAAGATTGGCACCTGTTCGCCACTGATCGGATGGATCGCCTTCAGACCAGTATCGACACCCTTCTTCTCCATCGTCTCCATCGCCGCCTCAGCGGTCTCCATGCGATTGCATTCGTCGATGAAGGTGGCGAGTTTTTCACTGTTTTCAGCAGCCGCGAGCGCCAGCGGGTGCTGCGGTGCAACGGCGACATAGGTCGCCCCCATCAAGGTATCCGGACGGGTGGTAAATACTTTTAGCGGTTGATCGTGATCCACTACACCGAAATGGATCTCGGCACCCTCGGAACGGCCAATCCAGTTACGCTGCATCGTGACCACCTGCTCCGGCCAGCCAGTGAGCTGATCCAGATCATCCAGCAATTCATCCGCATAATCGGTGATCTTCATAAAATATTGCGGGATCTCTTTGCGCTCAACCTGGGTATCACAGCGCCAGCAGCAGCCGTCGATCACCTGCTCATTGGCGAGCACCGTCATATCATTCGGGCACCAGTTGACCGGCGCAGTCTTTTTATAAACGATTCCTTTCTCGAATAGTTTGGTAAAGAGCCACTGCTCCCAGCGGTAATAATCCGGATCACAGGTCGCCAGCTCACGATCCCAGTCGTAACCGAAACCGAGGCGCTTGAGCTGATCGCTCATGTAGGCGACATTCTCTTTGGTCCATTTCGCGGGTGGCACATTGTTTTTGATCGCGGCATTTTCGGCCGGCAGACCAAACGCATCCCAGCCCATTGGCTGCAGCACATTTTTACCCAGCATACGCTGATAACGGCTGATCACATCACCGATTGTGTAGTTGCGCACATGCCCCATATGCAGTCGTCCGCTGGGGTAGGGGAACATCGACAGGCAGTAATACTTCGGTTTACTGTCGTCTTCAACCGCCTTAAAGGTCTGGTTCTGTTCCCAGTCTTGTTGCGCCTGCTGTTCAATGATTTCAGGCTTGTACTGCTGTTCCATATCTACTGTAATGCCTTACAAGGAAAAAGTGGTAGGATACCAGAATAGCGAACACGACAGATAATCGGGATAAAGCCAGATCAACATAATCTGGCCCCATATGCAGCAAGAGGCAGATTTCATGAGCGAAAATGAACGCACCACCAACGAAAAACTAGTCCACGCCTATAACGTCATGATGGAGCGGGTGAAAACCGCCATCGAAGAGACCGGTAAAGAGGTCAGCCCGAAGGTCTCGGAGCTGGTTGGTAAGGCAGAGAAGAAGGCGGTTGAACTGGGCGAGCTGACAGGCGAAGAGGCGATCAAGATTGGTGATTATCTCAAACGCGATCTCGACGCGGCGGCAGATTACCTGGCGAGCGAAGATACTCAGGAGCTGATCGACTGGCTCAAATTTGATATCGAGCTCATCGAAGAACGCATACTTGAGGCATTTCTGTCGGTTGCTGACCAGACCAAAGTGGAGCTGCTGGCACTGGAAGAACGCGCCGCCCACGCCGACGAATACCACACCGGCGAGATCACCGGCCCCGGCACACTGGTCTGTACCGCCTGTGGTGAGCACATCCATTTTCACCAGGCAGGCCACATTCCACCGTGCCCAAAATGCCACGCGACCGTCTACAAACGCAGCCAGTCAGAATAGCCGTCACAGAGCCCGGTCCTCGCCAGGAGGACCGGGTGTTATAATTCGTTGAACCCCATTTGCTTACAGACAGAACGAAGATGAACACAGAAATGAGACGTATCGGCGCCCATGTGAGCGCTGCGGGCGGGGTGCAGAATGCGCCTCTAAACGCGATTGAGATCGGTGCCAAGGCCTTTGCCATGTTCACCAAGAATCAGCGCCAGTGGAAATCGAAAGACCTCACGACTGAACAGATCGATGGCTTTCTCGCCAATATGGAAAAAGGCGGCTTTCGCCCGGAAGATGTATTGCCGCATGACAGCTATCTGATCAATCTTGGCCACCCTGAGATTGAAGCGCGTAAAAAATCGGTCAATGCCTTTATCGATGAACTGCAACGCTGCAAACAGCTCGGCCTCGTCTACCTTAATTTTCATCCCGGTAGCCACCTACGCAAGATCGAAGAAGACGTCTGCCTTGATTTAATCGCTGAGTCGATCAACTATGCACTCGATCAAACCAGCGACGTGATCGCAGTGATCGAAAACACCTCCGGCCAGGGCTCAAACCTTGGCTACCGTTTTGAACATCTTGCGCATATCATCGACAAGGTAGAAGACAAAAGCCGCATCGCGGTCTGTCTCGACACTTGCCACACCTTCACCGCCGGTTACGACCTGCGTACCCGTGAGACCTACGATGAAACGATGAACGCGTTTGAAGCGATTGTTGGTTTTGAATATTTAAAGGGCATGCACATCAACGACTCAAAACCAAAACTTGGCTCGCGGGTCGATCGCCATCACAGCCTCGGCAAAGGTGAGCTAGGGCTCGATCCGTTTAAATTCATCATCAACGATGAACGCATCAAAGATATTCCATTAGTGCTGGAGACGATTGAACCGGCGATCTGGCCGGAAGAGATTCAGATGCTGTATGGGATGATGGTCGAGCAATAAATTAAACGGGTGGCATGCCTCTAATTCAATGTCAGGTGGCCGCAGGAAATACCCTTGCGGTACGAGAAGCGAAGCGACGAAGCAACCTCTAGCTCAATGATTATTTAAGGGTAGGGATTACTTCGCTCTGCTCGTAATGACAAATGTTTAGCGCCATCAGCCCCCGCTGGTTTTACAACAACACCACCGACGCCAACCCAAGAAAGACAAAGAAGCCAACCACATCGGTAACCGTGGTCAACATCACACCACCACCCAGCGCCGGATCCGCACCCATCTTTTTAAGGAACAGCGGGATACAGGCCCCCGCAACGGCTGCGACGAACAGATTTACAATAATCGCCGCACCAATGATCCAGCCGATCTGATAGTTACCAAACCACAGGATGGTAACCACCGCCACCACTACAGCCCACAGCGCGCCATTTAACAGGCCAATGGTGATCTCTTTCATTAATAGTTTGCGTGCATTGGCACGGCCAATTTGCCCCAGCGCGATACCACGAATCACCAACGTTAAGGTCTGGCTTCCGGCGATGCCACCCATACTGGCGACGATCGGCATCAATACCGCGAGCGCCACCACCTGTTCAATCGTCGCATCAAACAGGCCGATCACCCACGATGCCAGCAACGCTGTCGCCAGGTTAAGCCCCAGCCACACGCCGCGCTGACGCGCACTCACTGTCGCGGGGGCAAACATATCACTCTCTTCATCGAGACCCGCCATGCTCATCATCGAATGTTCGGCTTCATCACGAATCACATCGACCACATCATCAATCGTGATACGCCCGAGCAGACGATGCTCTTCATCCAGTACCGGTGCCGATACCAGATCGCGATGTTCAAACAGACCCGCGACCTCAGTCGCCTCCATAGTCACAAGAATGCTTTCACCTTCTGACTGCATCACGTCACGCACCATCTTTATCGGCAGTTGAGTTAACAGCAGCGTTAACGGCAGCTGGCCGAGATAGCGATCATTACGATCAACCACAAACAGGGTATCAGTTGTCTCGGGGATTTCACCGCGCAGGCGCAAGTAACGTAGCACCACATCAAGCGTGACATCAGGGCGCACGGTGATGGCATCGACATTCATCAAGCCACCCGCAGTATCTTCAGGGTAAGACATTACCGATTGCAGGCGATGACGGTTTTGCTCATCCATCGCCTGCAATACTTCATCGATTACTGCAGCGGGTAGATCTAACAGGATGTCGGCAAGATCATCCGTTTCCATTCCTTCGGCAGCGGCGACCAGCTCGTCCGCATCCATTTCGCCAATCAATGATGCACGCAGATCATCATTCACGTGCGTCAGTACGTCACCACTGATATCAGTATCGAGCAGATCCCATAACAACGAACGATCCTGGCGAGGAAGCGACTCTAAAAGATGGGCCACTTCAGCAGGGTGCAGGTTATTAAGCATGTCACGCACATTCGCCAATGTGTCGTGCTCCAGCGCACGGCTAAAGACCTCTAGCCGTTGCTGACGTTTCTCACGCTCATATGTATTGGACATCATCCTACTCCGCTCATTTGCCACTTAAGCAGTGTAAGGAAAAGTACGTTGGAATGGAAAATATTTTCTTGTTAAAAAAGCACCACGCCCTGCTTATATCTATAAACACAGTGATTTTTAACATAGCACTTCGTTAATGCTATCCAAGTGCAGCAACTGCAGCCGCGATCTCATCAGGCTCATCAAGTTCAAGCAGGACACCAACCTGTTTAGAGAGGCGCGATGCATTGCTATCATTAACGACCCCTTTCACCTCCAGTAACATCGACGAAGACATACTAAACTCCCGCAACCCCATGCCCAGTAGCAAACGGGTATAACGAACATCCCCCGCCATCTCACCACACATCGATACCGGCGTGCCATACTGCTTGCCCGCGTCGATGGTCGTCTGAATTAAACGCAGGACAGCAGGATGCAGTGGGTCATAAAGATGCCCAACCGCGGCATCCATACGATCGGTGGCAAGCGTGTACTGAATTAAATCATTGGTACCAACCGATAAAAAATCAAACTGCCTGGCGAAGGCGTTCGCCGCAATCGCTGCAGCGGGCACTTCAATCATCGCACCAACCTTCATCGCAACATCAAATGGCTGCCCTTTTTCCTGCAATACGGCCTTACACATTTTTATATGACGATGAAGCTGCTGAACCTCCCCCATGCTCGACAGCATCGGCACCATCATGCGCAAATCACCCAGCGCCGAGGCTCTCAGAATCGCACGTAGTTGCGGTAAAAACAGCTGAGGCTCTTTAAGGGAGAGACGAATCGCGCGCAAGCCAAGCGCAGGATTTGATCCAAAGTAATCATTCAGTGGATTAATATTGAGATGCTTGTCCGCACCAGCATCAAGGGTACGGATTGTCACCGGCCGCCCCTTAAAGGCGCGCATCAATGTTGCATAGACCTGGTACTGCTCTTCCTCATCGGGTAACTCAGTCCGGTTCATAAAAAGCATCTCGGTACGAAACAGCCCAATACCATCAGCATCGCGTTTTTTGCTCAGCTCAATCTCTTCGACCAACTCAAGATTCATCATTAAATGAACCGTGCAACCATCCTGCGTGACTGCGGGTAACCCTTTGAGCTGCCGTAATGCAACCATGCGTGACTGATCATGTTGAATACAGCGCTGATAAAATTCCAGTGCGTTATCATCAGGCGAGGCAATCGCAGCGCCATAACGACTATCCACCACTAACTGCTCATTTTGCAGCAGGTACCGACAGGCATGGCGAACCCCAACCACTGCGGGTACACCAAGGCTGCGCGCCAAAATAGCCGTATGTGAATTGGGTGCGCCATCTTCAGCAATAAAACCAACGACACCACGCTGATACATCAGCAACATATCCGCTGGCGATAGCTCATCAGCAACAACGATGCAGCCTCTGGCGCGCTGAAAAACAGCATCATCGGCCTGTTCCTGGTGACTCAACAGAATCCGTTGGACGCGCTTTACCACGTGATCAACATCGTCACGACGCGTTTTAAGATAAGGGTCATCCATCACATCAAAGACGGCTACCAACGCATCGCGTTGCAGTTTCAAGGCCCACTCGGCATTACATTGTTGCTGCCGAATCAGGCTTATTGGTGCACGGCATAACGCCTCATCTTCGATCATTAACAGGTGGGTATCGATAAAGGCGCTAATCTCTGGCCGGGTATTCGCGGGAATCTGCTTGCGTAGCTGATTAAGTTGCTGCTGGGATTTTTTGATGGCCGACTCAAAACGAGCCACTTCATCATCCACTAATGCACGGGGAACGACGTACTCCAGCACCTCAAGCTCATCGCGACGAATCACCAGGCATGGCCCGATCGCAACGCCCCTTGAAACCCCCGCACCACTTAGTATTAACGCCATAAAAAAAGAGACTCCAGATTATTCGGTGGTCACTATTTTTTCAATCGTGGCTGCCACAAAGAGAGGGGGTTAAATACGCTACTCTTCCTCACCAAAGCGTTGCGCCACTAACTGCTCCAACTGTGCAATCGCCACCACCTCGTCACCACCATCAGCAGTGACTTCAATCTGCATCCCTTTGCCCGCCGCCAGCATCATCACCCCCATAATGCTTTTGCCATTAACACAACGACTGCCACGCGCGACCTTTATTTCACTATCGAAACTGGAGGCCAGCGTGACAAACTTGGCTGCCGCCCTCGCATGCAAACCCAGCTTATTAACAATACTGATCTCGACACACACCATGCTCGCTACAGCTCCTCGCGTCGGCAGCGGAAAACACCATCACGACCGCCACTCAACGCCTTCTCAAGCAACTGATCGATGCTTAAATCAGGGTAATTGAGTACGCGTAGCAGCATCGGCAGATTAATCCCTGATGCCACCATCACTTTCGCCTCATCATCCTGGAATCGCATTGCAATATTACTCGGCGTTGCGCCATAAATATCAGTGAGCAACAGCACCCCGTCTCCCTGGTTTAGGCGCGATATCGCAAGCGCAACCTCACTGGCCACCGCATCAGGATCACTACTGTTTGAAACCGTCACCACACCAACCTTCAATACTGTACCGCCGAGCATGGCGTATGCCGAGTCAAGCAGTGCTTGCCCCACCTCGCCATGAGTCACGATCAATAGCGCAACGCTCATATGATTTCACGATGGCGTATCAACACGCGCTCACGCTCTTTTTTAAAATGTGCGCCAAGCGTCTCTGTCACATACACAGAACGATGTTGCCCACCGGTGCAACCAATTGCCACCGTTAGATAGCTGCGATTATCCGCTTCAAAGTTAGGCACCCAGCGCTCAATAAATGTCGTGATATCTGCCAGCATCTCTTTTACGATCGCTTGCTGCTCAAGAAATTTTATAACGTCGTCATCACGCCCGGTTTGCAGGCGCAAGGCCGGATCCCAATGAGGATTCGGCAAACAACGCACGTCAAAAACAAAGTCTGCATCGATGGGATGACCATGTTTAAAACCGAAAGATAAAAACTGCAGCGACAACACCGAACTCGCATCCCGCCCCACACGATCACGCACCTGGTCGCGCAGTTGATGCACATTGGTCTGACTGGTGTCGATATGAAGATCCGAACAGTCTGCAATTGGATTCAATAAATTCCGTTCGGCTGCGATCGCCTCAACCAGCGGGACATTGTCATTGGTCAGCGGATGTTTGCGGCGTGTCTCACTAAAACGCTTAATCAACGCGTTATCGTTTGCCACGATAAAAATCACCTCACAATCCATCCCCTGCTCTTTAATGTTGTCGAGGATCGCTCGGAAGTCCTGTAGATCATCAATCATATTGCGCGCATCAATCCCAACCGCAATATCATTCACATCACGCTTGCCCGACATCACTTTCATCTGTGCCACAAAGCCGGGCAATAAACCAACCGGTAAATTATCGACACAGTAAAAACCGAGATCCTCTAGCGCTTGCAGTGCGATACTTTTCCCAGCACCAGATAATCCACTTAGCACCAACAACCTCATAACTCACCTCTGGCTAACAAACTACTTTGTCGTTTAATAAAATCCTGTGCAGCATCATACCCACCCAAACGCAGGATATGATTACGCACCGCAGCCTCAATCAATAATGCCAGATCTCGCCCCGGCGCAACCGGCAGAGTGACACATGGTATCCCAACTTCCAACACCATTTCATCCTGCTGACTGCCGACCAGCCGATCTATATTTCGAACATCCTCATCATCAATTGGCTTAAGGTGAATAATCAGACGTAAATTTTTATCTTTTTTAATCGCGCTATCACCGTACATCGCACGTACATTCAGCACGCCCAACCCTCGCACCTCAAGAAACCCCTGCAATAACTCAGGGCAAGCACCTCTGATGGTGTCCGGTGCAACCCGAGAGAACTCAGGGGCATCATCGGCAATCAGTCTGTGTCCTCGCGTCAGAAGCTCCAATGCCAGCTCACTCTTACCCACACCACTTTCACCAGTCAGCAAGACGCCAAGCCCACGCACCTCCATAAAAACACCGTGCAGCGTTTTCGTTTCGGCCAGCAAGCCGGTCAAATAGTAACTGAGATGATCAATTAGTTTATCGCTTTTGAGTTGCGATGAGAGCAGAGAAATGGAGACTTTCTCGGCACGTTGCTGCAGGTCAGGCGTGGCCACGGCGCCATCGGCCATCACTATAAAGGCAGGTTCTTCTTCAAATAATTTAGTGATTGTATCGTGATATGAATTTTTGCCTAGCGACGCCAGGTATCCCAATTCAGTTTGTCCCATCACCTGAATTCGGTTAGGCTGAATTAAGTTAAGATGCCCTACCATTGGCATCTCCGCATAACCATATTCATCCACTACATCGAGTGAAAACTGGATATCGCGTATCCCACCAGCCTCACCAGCAACCCACTCTAATGCCAGTTTATCAGCATGACTCTCAAACAGTTGATTGACAGTCAGTGATTTAGCCATCGAGACTAGGCGCAGGGGCGCGCTTGCTGGTCTGAACCAAAATTTGATTGCCACTGCACTAGCAACTGATACAAAGCCTCATCACTCGTCGCCGCGCGCAGCTGCATACAAAACTGCTCATCGCCAAAAATTTCAGCCAGCATCGACAGTAATTCAAGATGCTCATTCGTCGATTCCTCCGGCACCAATAACGCGCAGATCAAATCAACCGGCTGGTTATCCACCGCATCAAAGTCAACCCCTTCCTGCAACTGCAAAAAAGCACAAACAGGCTTACCAACCGCTTTAAGGCGGCCATGTGGTATCGCCGCGCCATGCCCCAGCCCAGTACTGCCCAGACGCTCTCGACCAACCAATCCTTCGAACACTTCTATCTGAGTCGGACCAGGTGAAGCAAGTACGAGCAGCTCACTGAGCTGCTCCAGTGCACGTTTTTTACTGCCAATTTTTCGTTGAGCGACTACGCTCTCAGGCAGAAAAAATTTTTCTATTTGCATGCTTAATGATTTCCAAACACAAATTAAAGCTAACGACTAATCTGGCTCGATAGCATCTTGCACAGAATCAAGCGCTTCTTCCTGAACTGGAAACCCTTTATTGCGGCCACGGTGATCTTTACGTTTTTCTTTATGCTTAATCACCTGACGATCAAGCTTATCTGCCAACGCATCAATCGCCGCATACATGTTTTCATTTTCAGCATCCGCAAACAGGTCTGCACCGCTTACATGCACCTTGGCTTCGGCTTTCTGCACCATTTTTTCAACCGCCAATACAACATGAACATTACCAACACCGTCAAAATGACGCGCAAGCTTGTCCAGCTTCTCGTTCACATAGTTACGTAGTGCTGGGGTGATATCAATATGGTGGCCTGTCAGATTTATTTGCATTTTAATACCTCAATGTTATGTCAAACGTTTACGCTCACTTGATGAAAGGATTGATATTGACTCACGATATTTTGCAATCGTCCGCCGAGCAACATTAATCCCCTGTTCCTCAAGAATCTGTGAAATTTTACTATCGCTTAATGGCTTCGCTGGATTTTCAGCCGCCACCAATTTTTTAATTAATGCCCGTATTGCAGTCGCAGAACATTCACCGCCACTCGCTGTACCCACGTGACTGGAAAAGAAATATTTCAACTCGAAAATTCCGCGCGGGGTATGCATATACTTTTGAGTGGTAACACGAGAAATCGTTGACTCATGCATCTCAACCACTTCGGCAACGTCGTGCAATACCAACGCCTTCATCGCCTCTTCGCCATGTTCAAGAAAACCACGCTGACGCTCAACGATACAGGTCGCTACTTTTAACAACGTTTCATTGCGACTTTGCAGGCTTTTAATAAACCACTTCGCCTCTTGCAAATGGTTTTTTAAATAAGTGTTGTCAGAACTATTATCCGCGCGTTTAACCAATCCCGCATAACCGTTATTAACACGCACCTTGGGCAACGCCTCGCCATTTAATTCAACCTTCCAGGCACCGTTATCTTTTCTAACGATCACATCTGGCACGACATACTCGGCATGCTTGGGTGAAATCAATGCACCGGGACGCGGGTTTAGCGTCTGCACCAGCGCCATCATCTCTTTTAACTCTTCCTGGGTACATTTCATGCGCCGCATGATCTGCGTGTAGTCACGCGAACCCAACAACTTGAGGTGATCGGTGATGAGTTTGCGTGCCTCTTCCAGCCATGGTGTTTCTGGACTGAGATGTTGCAGTTGAACCTGCATACATTCCTGTAAATCCCGACAACCCACACCAATCGGGTCAAAATTGTGAATGCGGTGCAGCACCGCTTCGACCTCATCAAATTCAGTCTCTAACTCTTCACGCAGCCCAGAAAAGATTTCGTCTAACGAACAGGTGAGATAACCCTGGTCATCAATCCCATCAATGATCGTCTCAGCGATTTCAAGGTCTTTATCAGTAAAGTTGGTTAACCGCATCTGCCACAAGAGATGCTCCTGAAGCGTTTCAGATGATGCGTCCTGGCTCTCATAGTCGCTGTTCTCAGGCATCGCAGCGGATGAGGTCTGCGGCATCACGCTGTCATAGGTATCTTCCCATGAACTATCAACCGGCAATTCATCCGGCACCGCATCGGAAAGTTGTGACACAACATCGCCATCACCTGCGATGCCCGCATCCACAGCGCTGATCTCATCAATAGAACCATCGGAGGAAATATCGTTTGAATCAGCGGCAGACTCCTTGGAAGAAGAATCACCACCACTCTCTTCTGTTAACTCCAACATTGGATTCGATTCAAGCGCTTCCTGAATCTCGGCCTGGAGATCAAGGGTCGACAACTGTAACAGGCGTATCGCCTGCTGCAGCTGCGGCGTCATCGTTAACTGTTGTCCAAGCCGGAGCTGTAGGGATTGCTTCATATATCGCCGTCCTAGTTCGGCGCCATCTTATTGCTTAACTTATCGACCGTTATTTTATCCCAATTAGCACCTTTTTTCAGTGCCAATCATGAAATTAGAGTCGAAAATCTTGTCCGAGGTAAACATCCCGCACTTGCTTATTCTCTAAAATCGCGTCAGGCGGGCCTTCTGCCAGCACAACACCCTCACTCATAATATATGCGCGACCACAGATTCCCAACGTCTCTCTGACATTATGATCCGTAATCAGCACGCCAATCCCCTTATCCGTCAAAAAACGAATAATGCGCTGAATATCAATCACCGAAATCGGATCGACCCCGGCAAATGGCTCATCTAATAAGATAAAGCGTGGGCTTGTCGCCAATGTGCGTGCAATTTCTACACGCCGCCGCTCACCGCCCGACAGACTCATCCCCAGATTATCACGCAGATGCGTAATATGAAGCTCACCCAATAACTCATCTAATTGAGCCAATTGCTGCGCACGATTCAAATCACCACGCATCTCCAATATCGCCAGAATATTTTGTGCCACCGTCAATTTACGAAAAATTGACGCCTCCTGCGGCAGATACCCCACCCCCATCCGGGCACGCACGTGCATGGGGTAGCTCGCCATATCCTGGTCATCGAGCACAATACTGCCTTTGTCACTCGCCACCAGACCGACAATCATATAAAAACAGGTTGTTTTGCCTGCGCCATTCGGTCCCAACAGCCCGATCACCTCACCACTATTGACCTCAAGCGAGACATCTTTGACCACTTCACGAGACTTATAACGCTTCGCAAGGTTCGATGCGATTAATGCATGCATCAGCAGCGCTTACCGATCTTTTTTTTCAACTTATTTGGCCTTATCTTTTTCACGCGGTTGAATCACCACCTGCACCCGCTCGCCACCGTTGGCTGCTTTGCGCGCATTGACGATATCTTTATTCGCGTCATATTCAATATGACTGCCCGAAAATTCATCCTCTCCACGCGTTACATGGGCTTTGCCCTTCAACAGAATATGCCCTTGCTCTGCGTGGTAATCAATCAAACGCGCCTTGGCCTTTAGCTCACCCTTATCATCATCAAGCTGCTGCTGATAGCTCGCCCGCTCACCCTCTGCGGAAAAGCGCTGAAACTCACCATCAACGCTATAAATAGTGACCTTATCAGCCGTCATCTTCACCGTTCCCTGCACGTAACTGACGCGGCCCTGGTAGATACTGGTTCCCTTGCCCTCATCAATTTCCATACTATCCGCTTCGATTTGAATTGGCTGTTCTCGATCACTGGTTAACGCCAGCGCAATGCTCGGCAATAACATCGCCAACGACAGCAAGAACCTAATGGCTTTGTGGTTCATAAACCCCCCGAACTTTTGATAATAGCTCTACTCGGCGGTGGTTAAGGTCTGCCCTCATCCCGACTGCCGTTGTCACACCACTATCATCCTTAATCTTGACTGCCTCAGCGGTCTCCACATATTTAGCATGCGGGCGCACCGTTAAATCAGAGGTGTAGACCTGCAGCGCCTCAGCATTTGTCGGAGTAACACGCAAAATAATCACTTCGCCTTTTAACAATACCGACTCACCACCATCCAAGACCTGACCGAATTCGGCACGAATATCCCAGAACTCACCCTCATCACGAAACACCACAAGATGAGGCCGTTCAAGCGTCGCGCTATCATCATGAGAATAATGTTTCATATTATCAGCATAGAGTTTGTACGCAGGTTTACCATCCAGATTCAACGATGTTAATTCAAACTCATCCATATAGTAATCAGGCCCATGCTGCATTTGCTCAAAGGCTTGTTGCGAACCGGGCTCAGCACTACGCTGTAACCACCAACTCAACGCCGCTACCACGATTAACAACAACGCAATCCAACGTCGCTTGCTCAATGAAAAACCTCACTGGCACAAACCAGATTGTTCAGCATAACACTGTCATCACGCCGAGCTAACTATTCACCTGCGGATAACCGAGCGAGTCCAGCCTGGCAATCAGCACATCCTCAGCAAGGGCACCACCCAGCACCTCGACCTCACCACTAGCAACGTCGACTGAAACTTGTGACACGCCATCAATATTCCCCAGTCCTTCACGAATATTCGCAGCGCAAACATCACACTTCACATTAGCCACTCTAAATTTCATCGCCGACATCTCCCTTCTCGCGCCTGCTCACTATTGAACGGCGGAGAGATAAAGCCAATACATGTAGCCACCATAAGCGGACAATAACAAACCACCCTCAACACGGTTGATCTTGCCATCTTTACCGCGAAAACCATAGGCCATTAAAAAGAACGCTATCGTCAGACCGATCATCATCGGATAATCGCGAGATAACACGCCCTCAGGCACCACAGATGGATAAATCAGCCCTGGCAACGCCATCACCCCAAGGATGTTAAACATATTGGAGCCGATGATGTTACCGATCGCAAGCTCGTGCTCCTTCTTCAACGCACTCATTATCGTTGCAGCCAACTCAGGCAAACTGGTACCGATCGCGATAATCGTTAAGCCAATCACAAGATCACTCACGCCAAAGGCCTTCGCAATATTAACCGCGCCCCACACCAGAATATGAGAACTGGCAAACAGCACAACCATGCCAACCACCAGCCAGATAATGGCTTTGGAGGTGGGCATCCCAGCTGGAATCTCAGCATCAAACTCACTGGACATCAGGTCGCCGCTATCACGCTCTTTCAGACCCAGTCGCACTACCCAGAAAATCATCAGGAACATGCCTAACAATAGAAATAGACCATCACCCTGCCCAAGGTTGCCATCAACCATTAACAGCAGCGCCAGCACCATCACCAGCAATAAGATCGGCAGCTCTCGCTTGATAATCCCAGAATGCACGGTGAGCGGCACAATCAACGCGGTCACACCTAGCACCAGCGCAATATTGGTGATATTTGAACCCAACGCATTACCGATCGAAATCCCCGGACTGCCCTGATAAGCGGCCATCCCCGACACCAGCATCTCCGGCGCAGAAGTACCAAAGCCCACAATGGTCAAACCGACGATAAGCGGTGAAATACCAAAGTTACGCGCAGTGGCCGAGGCCCCCAACACAAAACGGTCAGCGCCCCACACCAGCAAGATAAATCCAGCAACAACAGCAACAGATGAAAGCAACATACGATTAAATTTCTATTTAGTTCGATTCAAAAAAACAGCAACCACTAACCATTCAGCGGCACTGCATAATGCAGCGCGATGCCAATAAAGATCACCGCGCCAAAAGTATTATTATTCAGGAAGGCGCGAAAACAGAGCAGAATATCTCGATCTCGCAACAGATATTGCTGATAACAGGCCAGTAATCCCGCCAGCGCTAAACCGCCGTAAAAAAACAACCCTAACGCCAGCTGCTGACCAACAATCAGCAACACCACAAAAAAGAGCGCCTGTATTATACCGATAATAGCGCGATCACCATCACCAAACAGGATTGCAGTCGATTTTACCCCAATCCGTAAATCATCGGCCCGATCAACCATCGCATACATCGTGTCATAGGCCGTCGCCCACAACACCGTCGCAATAAACAACAGCCACGCCTCATTCGGTATCGCGCCCGTCTGTGCCGCAAACACCATCGGCACCGCCCAGCCAAACGCAGCGCCGAGAAAAATCTGAGGCAGATGGGTGTAACGCTTCATAAAAGGATACACACCCGCCAACAACACCGCGACAAACGACAACATAATCGTCAGCATATTCATCGTCAGCACCAGTGCAAAGGCCAGCAGACAGAGCACTACAAATAACACCAACGCTGATTTAGGGGCGATTTTTCCAGAGGTGATGGGGCGATCTCGGGTGCGGCGCACCTTCGAATCGATATCGCGATCGGCATAGTCATTAATCACACAGCCTGCCGCGCGCATCAACACCACGCCCGCCACAAAGACGATCAATACATGGGTGTCCGGCACCCCTTCCGCCGCAACCCACAGCGCCCACATCGTCGGCCACAGTAACAAAAAGGTACCGACCGGCTTATCAAAGCGCATCAACACCCAATATTGTTGCAGACGCTCCATCAAAACAGTGACTCGACTATGTTTGCAGCAACCAGCACCGTTAAAATCCTCAACCCCTGTCTAAAAATTATCGCGCCGGAATAGACGGCAAAAAAAATTCACTTACCAACAACGGCTTCTGCTCAAAACGAAATACGGAGCGCCGCCCCCAAATCTTCTGCTGCTCAAGCCCTAAACCGGCCGTCGCGTCATTATAGATCATCTCATCGGGATGCACGCAGGCGATCTCCATCGGCTCACGCACCACGCCGTTATTGGCAAACAAAAAAGCGCCTAACGGGC
>Ga0316204_10004490_pt1 | contig 24925 bp, 20 predicted proteins | sample 6monrhotite_MG_2_FD_205661 | JGI IMG/M metagenome (GOLD analysis project Ga0316204, IMG submission 205661) | Microbial mat bacterial communities from mineral coupon in-situ incubated in ocean water Damariscotta River, Maine, United States -... | ecosystem: Environmental > Aquatic > Marine >... | reverse complement strand
TTTTACTTCATCTGCTGACAAATGATTTTGTATTTTCTGTGTCTCCTTATCAATGATGGCTTTTACATAATTATCAAAACGCGATGCTGCCGGTTGTAGTTGTGATTCATAAGCAGCGATTACTTTTCCGATATTAACAAAAATATCTGTTATTGTTTTTTTATCAGCCTTTGTCATTCGTGACCAAGCTTGACGGGATCTTTTATCTTTTACAGGTCCAGCATTTTGAGGGAAACGTTTTTTATTACTGATGTTTGGCATCTTGCCAAAAATTAATTCGTAGGTTTTCCGAAGAGCGGCATCATTATAAATAATATGAGCAAACTGATTGCGATTACCGCCATGCTCTAATGCATTTTCTAGTGGGCCAAGTGCTTGCGACCATAAGTTGTCTGCCCGGCCATCATGAAAAAACCAGGCATGTTGACTACTGCCAACAATCGTTGGTGCATTACGCGCTAGCTTTTTAATTCCTTCAGCAGTATCCAAACCATCGGTGAAATATTTTTCCGGTTGATGACAACTAGCGCAGGATATTTTTCCATTACGACTAAAACGCGTATCAAAAAATAATTTATGCCCTAGCTCAACAGCTAGTGGAGTATTAACGACACGGTTTGTTTTGTCTGTATTTAGTTTTAATTTTAAATTACCGATCCATAAGGATTTTAATGTTGCAGCTTCAAAACTCGACCAACGATGTTCAACAGGTAATTCTGCTGCCATAAGATTCGATATACAAACGAAAAAAAATAAAGTTGGCAAACCTAAAAATTTCATAAAAAATACTTCAGAATAAATTTATTAATTATATTTTTACTGCGCCATCTTAATTTTAAATATGGCACGGTCACGGACTGTAGGCTCTTTAATATTAAGTCGCATTTCCCAATCGCCTATCATGCTGAACTTAACACCCTTAATTAAATAGTTACCATTGCCTAGATTTTTTTCGACTCGCGGTTGAACAGGAAAACCATGACGATGTTGTGGCATACCACCATGAATATAAATTGTGGCTTTCTCTAGTGGCTTGCCGTCAGCTGTTTCAATATGCGCTACCCAACTATGGATTTTTTGCATTGGGAGAGGAAATACTTTGCTGTACAACGTAACACGATATTTTTTATTTTCTGAGAAAACGGTTGTTGCAGAATTTTTACTGAAGTCGCCTTGTGTAATAATATTCTTAAGAGCTTCAGGCTCAAAATTTAATGTCGGTGTTTTATTTTCCATATGCCGTTTTGTTCTAATATCTTCGCTATCTAATTGATATTTTGACTCACCGCTTTCTTTTGTATTACATGCGGCACTCAACAACACGCTTAAACCAAGTATTAATACCGTTAAGCTGCGTAATATTATATTCATTATTCTCTCGCTCATTAAACTTACAATTTGGCTTCGATCTACTTATATAAAATTCTATATTACCATTTTCAGATTAAAAAATAATCAACTATTACAAACTAAAATTTTACTACGCCTATAAGAAAAAATAGTAAAGAAAAAACTGGCATCTAGGTTTGGGGGATTCTGGTTGAAAAACATCAGCAAACAACATAAGTACCCGTATGATTAAGAAACGGGTACTAAATAAGTGCCAGTAAAGAAAAAACTGGCATCTAGGTTTGGGGGATTCTGGTTGAAAAACATCATAAGTGCCAGTAAAGAAAAAACTGGCACTAAAAAAAACCCACTTCAAAAAAGAAGTGGGTCTTCCTGTTGCAATGATAATTTATTGCAACAATGACTAACTAGATTTAGAAGTCGCCTTCATCATCTGGTGAGTCAACAGGACCATACTTAGGTGAATCTGTTGCACCACGCATTGGTTGAATTACACCAAAACCAAATTCATCGCGACCATCTGGTAATTCTCTTAACAGATTGATACGTGGGAATGTTTTAGCAAATGCAGCCGTTTCAATAGTACCACCAAGACCTTTAACTTTAACTTTCTTAGCAGTGCCGCTAGTCAAGTCAAGAATAGTGATCTTATCTTCGCTAACGTAACGACCGAAAGCTTCAACAACGTCTAATGGATAAACGTCGTAGCCAGCAGCTTTACGTGCAGCAAATTGTGAAACGCTAACCCATGCAAGTTGATCACCGTAGCCGTTTCCAACTTTAGCAACAACATGCATCTTGGTATCCGCACATTCAGTCGTTAAACCAGAGAAACCTGCTTTCTTACAACTACCACCAGTAACAATTTGGTTACGGTTGATACGGTTAAAGTCGGCAAAGTAATAGTAAGCGCCCATTTTAACTGTAGCAGGTAGAGGACCTGATTTTGCTTTGCCTGTGATAGGGTCTACCAAACGAACATTCGATACACGTGAACGTAATTTAGAACCGTATTTATCGAAGTTAGGTTGGAATACATCCAAATCAAAGTTCACACCTGAATAGTTGAAGAACCAACCACCAGACCAACCTGGAATATTAGGTTGTTGTGTACCGTTACCAGAAAGTTCAAACGTTTGAACTAATGAACGAGGCCATCCTAAGAAGTGACACTTGTTGATCTTGTTATCATAACGATCATCATTAGTCGTATCAGTGATACATTGACCTTTTTCAGTTTCAGGAGCCGTTGGTATAACACCTTGTGCAATCATCGCACCAATCGTTAAGCTGTGGTATGCGTCTTTAACAGTGATGTTACCAGGCATGATTGTGTTGTTATAACGGAAACCACGAATCTCACCAGTATCTGAACCTGACATTGCGCGGAATGTATCTGCATAGATGTCATGTAAAGTACCTTCGATATCAGCAGGCATTTTTAAGTTAGCAGTATCATGCTCGTATGAGAAACGGTTACGCTCTAATACGATGTCAGTGTTACCAATAACAAAGTCAAAAGGAACATTTAGGTTATAACCACTGAATGGGTTAGTAAAGCTATCACCTTCAGTCCAAGTACCTCCACCAGCTACACTAGTGAATGGTGCTTCTGCATCTTTAACTAAATCTGCAATTTCTGAGTCTTCTGGTACAGATTCGTCAATATCATAACGTTCCCATTCCCATTCTTTAAGCTTGCCATTTTTAAATTCAAGCTCAAGAAGACCAACTTGCATTGCATCTTCACCTTCTTCGATGATAACTGTTTTGTTAATACCATCAGCGTTGGTAGCAACAACAGGTTTACGAGTACGTTCATGTGTATCTGAAGATAAAACAATTTCAGGATAACGAACGCCTTCAGGCATTACTGTTGCTTCAGCATTCCATAAACTTTCAGGAATACCTGCTTCTGACATAACAACAACTAAGTCTACGCCTTCGCCTTTCCAAGCTTGGCCTGTTGCAGAGTTAGTGAAGCGAGTATCAGAACCTTTAGTTGCACGTAAAATTTCAGTGAATTTCGCAATTTCACCTACAGTACGGAACTTAACAGTTGAACCTTTAATTGGGCTTGTGCCACCAACTTTATCCAACTTTTCAGCCGCAGTATCGCGGTTTGGATGGTCGCCAGACCATTGGATGGGTTTGTTTTGAGGGAACTTCACACCACCATTACAGTTAGTGAAAGATAAACCCCAAGTAACACGTGAGCTTACAACTTGTGGACCACGGTTAGTTGTACAACCAATGAAACCAACTTTGATTCCGTTAACTGTTTGTACGTGGTAAGGATCTGTAAATAATTCACCAGCACCTTTCGCTACAACACCAGGACCTGGATCGCTACCGTTGAAGTAAGCATTCGCAGCAATCGTACGGTAACGACGACGTTCGCCATCACTTGATGTTTTAAAGGCTGTGTTTTCATTGAAGCCTTTGTAAACGTTACCGCTAGGATCTTCAGGAATCATAAACATTTGTGCACGAATTGCATCATCAGAAAGATCGATTGCTTCGATATCGGCATCAGTACCAAATAATTGTTGGTAGCGATATAAACCGTATACAAATTCCCAGTTACCAGTAGCGAAAACATCTGGACCTAATGCATCCCAGATATCAACCATTGCTTTACCTTGGGTGTACGTCGCTAAAGCAGAACCGTGAATCGAGTCACCAGTATGGCCCCAGATAATTTGACCTTTATGCTTACGCTTTAACTTTTTGATAACCGTTGCAGCACGAGCTAAACCACCTTCCAACATGCCAGTCGCGTCGCCACGTGCATTTGGATGTGAACTAGTATCACCGTGTAAGTCACCGGTATGCATGATGTAGATTTTTTTCTTATCATTATCACTACTGTCCGAGGATCCCCAAGACCCCCAAGACCCAGCCATTGCTGGCGTTGATAACGCCGCTGCGAATAAGCCATACATGAGCTTTTGTTTAAATTGTTTAGGCATATAACCGCCCTCCATTAATTTTTAATTATAATTTTCGAAAATACTCTTAATTCAGTTTTGTACTGACGCTGGACTAAAAGTGGTCAAATCTTACTACATACAAACTTATATGTGTATGTAGGTTAACCATGTAACCGATTGATATATATGGTATTAATTGTAATTTCATTGCTAAACTCAATGCTATATTGGCATAAAAACAACAAACCGTATCTTTAGCGCAACACTCACAATTGCAATCGATATACTATTAGTTCAAAAAATAATCATTTGTACAGTAAACGAATAAATTTCACATTTTTGAAATTAAAAATATTTATTTTTATTTAAATTATTAAAAAGATATTGACATGCCATTTTTAAATAGCTGATTGAATTCATACTTTGCTAATACTAAGGAGCAAGGGAACGTTTTGTTGAAGAGCAACAAAGGAAAGAAATATAAATGATTAGAACTAAAAATGTTTCAGGCAAACATAGAAAGTTTTAGATTAACAACGAGAGCTAAATTTGATTTTTAACAAGCCTGTATTTTTAATACAGGCCTGTTAAATCAGAGTCAAAGTTTAACTTTCTAGCTTTCTAATAAAATACGAAGCATACGGCGTAATGGTTCTGCAGCGCCCCATAACAACTGATCACCAACAGTAAAAGCTGATAAGTAATCATTTCCCATCGACAGTTTACGCATACGACCAACCGGTACATTGAGTGTTCCTGTTACCGCCGCAGGGGTTAACTCCTTAATTGTTACAGCAGGTTCATTTGCTACAACTTTAACCCAATCGTTATGACCTGCAAGTATGTCAGCTATCTCATCTAAAGGAACATCTTGTTTCATTTTGATTGTTAAAGCTTGAGAGTGACAGCGCATTGCACCGATGCGTACACATAAACCGTCAATAGGCACTGGGTTTGCTGAACGACCTAGAATTTTATTTGTTTCAACTTGCGCTTTCCACTCTTCTTTGGTCTGCCCCGTATCTCGCAACACATCGATCCAAGGAATTAAGCTAGCCGCTAATGGTGCTGGCCATTGGTCAGTTGGGTAAGCATCGCTACGAATAAACTCTGTCACTTGTTTATCAATATCTAAAATTGCTGAAGCAGGATCTTCATTAAGTGCTTTTACGTTGTCGTTTATCGCACCCATTTGGCTGATAAGTTCACGCATATTACGAGCACCTGCACCGGAAGCGGCTTGATAAGTCATCGGTGAAATCCATTCAACTAAATCTTTTTCGAATAAACCACCTACTCCCATTAACATCAAGCTAACGGTACAGTTACCACCAACAAATGTTTTAACACCGTTTTTGATTCCATCGGTAATAACATTTTTGTTGACAGGATCAAGCACGATAATGCTTTCATCTACCATTCGCAATGATGATGCGGCATCAATCCAGTAACCAGTCCAACCTGATTTACGTAACTCGGGATAAACTGCGTTGGTGTAATCACCACCTTGGCAAGTCACAATGACATCCATGCTACTGAGTTCATTTATATCTTTAGCATCTTTTAAAGTTGGCACATCTTTTCCAACACTTGGTCCCGCTTGACCTGTTTGTGAGGTTGTAAAAAATACCGGTTCAATCTCTGCAAAATCATTTTCATCACGCATCCGTTGCATAAGAACAGATCCGACCATACCGCGCCAACCGACAAAACCTACTCGTTTCATTTTATTATTCCTTTTAAACTTAATCTATTAATTACTTAAATATCAATACTTATAATGCAGCTAAAACAGCATCACCCATTTCTGAGGTACTGACTTTTTTCATGCCTTCGCTATAAATATCTGCTGTACGCAAACCATCATCTAATACTTTATTAACAGCGGCTTCAATACGATCTGCATTTGCGGCATCGTTTAATGAGTAACGTAACATCATCGCAACAGATAAAATTGTTGCCAATGGATTAGCAATATTTTTCCCAGCAATATCAGGTGCAGAACCATGAATAGGTTCATACATACCTTTACTATTTATATCTAACGATGCTGATGGCAACATACCAATTGAACCGGTTAACATCGCAGCGCAATCTGACAAGATATCGCCAAACATATTAGTTGTTACCATGACATCAAACTGTTTCGGTGCGCGCACTAATTGCATTGCAGCATTATCGACATACATATGACTCAACTCGATATTGCTAAACGCTTCAGCTTCTTTTGTAACTACTTCACGCCAAAGCTCTGTTACTTCTAAAACATTTGCTTTATCAACAGAACACACACGATTATCACGTTTAGATGCAATATCAAATGCCACTTTTGCAATACGGCTTATTTCTGATTCTTTATAAACTAAAGTATTGTAGCCTTCGCGTTCACCATTCTCTAAGGTACGCACGCCACGTGGTTTACCGAAATAAATACCACCGGTTAATTCTCGAACTATCATAATATCCAAACCTGAAACCACTTCAGGCTTTAGGGTTGATGCGTCTGCAAGTTGTGGATACAAAATGGCAGGACGTAAGTTTGCGAACAGTTCTAACTCGGCACGTAAACCTAGTAAACCTTTTTCAGGACGTACAGCGATATCCAATGATTCCCACTTATAACCACCAACCGCACCTAGTAATATAGAGTCTGACTCTCTTGCGAGCTTTAACGTTTCTTCTGGCAAAGGTGAGCCTGCTTCATCATAAGCTGTTCCACCGACTAAGCCATGCTTGAGCTCAACATCCAGACCATGGTTTGCTTTTAAACTTTCAATAACCTTAACGGCTTCAGCTACGATTTCCTGGCCAATGCCATCGCCTGGTAATACTGCTATTTTCTTTGTCATGATATATACCTAAATTAATTACTTAAATTTAAAACAACCAGGGTGCTTGTTGCTTGCGCTTTTCTTCGTAGGATTTTATGTCGGCAACATGTTCTAAAGTCATACCGATATCATCTAAACCATTTACCAAACAGTGTTTACGGAAATCATCCACATCAAACGCTATCGTTTCACCATTTGGTTTAGTAATTGTTTGAGATGGTAAGTCTACCGTTAATTGGTAGCCTTCTGTTTCTGCTAGTTCACTAAAAATAGTATCTACAATTTCTGCCGACAAAATAATTGGCAAGATACCATTTTTAAAACAGTTATTAAAAAAGATATCGGCATAGCTTGGTGCGATAACAACACGAAAACCATAATCTAACAAAGCCCATGGCGCATGTTCTCGACTTGAGCCACAACCAAAGTTTTCACGTGCAATTAAAATGTTGCTGCCTTGAAAACGTTCCTGATTCAAAACAAAGTCTGGATTTATTTTACGCTTGCTATTATCCATTCCCGGTTCACCGTGATCGAGGTAACGCCACTCATCAAATAAATTTGGGCCAAAGCCACTACGCTTAATTGATTTTAAAAATTGTTTTGGAATAATCGCATCAGTATCAACATTAGGTCGATCCATTGGTGCAACAATACCTTTTACTGTGTTTAATTTTTCCATGATTCACCTTCTATTTTATCCCCTCTCTCCTTCAGGGGGAGAGGGTTAGGGTGAGGGGGTAATAAATTAAATAACAACCCTCACCCTAGCCCTCTCCCAAGTTTGGGAGAGGGAATTGATTTTTAAGATAACGTTCTAACGTCTACAAAATGACCTTTAACCGCAGCTGCCGCTGCCATAGCTGGACTCACTAAATGTGTACGACCACCTTGTCCTTGTCGGCCTTCAAAATTTCGATTTGAAGTCGATGCACAACGTTCACCTGGTTCAAGTTTGTCGGCATTCATGGCTAAACACATTGAACAACCGGGCTCACGCCATTCAAAACCGGCTTCAATAAAGATTTTATCTAAACCTTCTTTTTCAGCTTGTTGTTTCACTAAACCTGAACCCGGTACAACCATTGCTAACTTAATGTTACTTGCAACTTTACGGCCTTTTGCAATATCCGCGGCTGCACGTAAATCTTCAATTCGTGAATTTGTGCAGGATCCAATAAATACTTTATCAACTTGTATGTCAGTTATTGCAGTATTGGCTTCTAAGCCCATATACTTTAAGGCTGCGGTTACACCATCTTGTTTTACACTATCTTTAAAACTACTTGGTGATGGTACGATGCTATCAATACTTGTTACCATTTCTGGAGAAGTACCCCAAGTTACCATCGGTTGCATTTTAGTAACATCTAACTCAACAACATTATCAAACTTAGCGTCTGCATCTGAGACTAAGTCTTTCCAATCTGTACTCGCTTGCTGCCAATCATCTCCACTTGGAGAAAAGGGACGACCTTTAACATAGTCAATCGTCTTTTGATCAACTGCAACCATACCTGCGCGCGCACCTGCTTCGATTGCCATATTGCATAAACTCATGCGACCTTCAATGGATAAGTCACGAATCGCTTGGCCAGCAAACTCTATCGCATAACCTGTTCCACCCGCGGTACCGATTTTTTCGATAATCGCTAATATTATATCTTTACCTGTTATACCCGCTGGCGTTACCCCTTCAACATTGACTAACATCGCTTTCGATTTTTTTTGTACCAAGCACTGTGTTGCTAATACATGTTCTACTTCCGATGTACCAATACCAAAGGCTAAAGCACCTAATGCACCATGTGTTGAAGTATGTGAATCACCACATACCAAGGTCATCCCCGGTAACGTTGCACCTTGTTCTGGACTAATAACATGCACGATACCTTGACGAATATCATCCATCGTAAATTCGGTAATATTATATTCTTTGCAATTTTGTTCTAAGGTTTCTACTTGCAAACGTGCAACAGGGTCGGTAATACCTTCGTCACGCGCCGTTGTTGGAACGTTATGATCAGGCGTTGCTAAGTTAGTATCAATACGCCATGGTTTACGGCCAGCGATACGCAAACCTTCGAAAGCCTGAGGTGATGTGACTTCGTGTACTAAATGACGATCGATATATAATAAGGAGGTACCATCACCATTATCACGCACTTCATGGGATTCCCATAATTTGTCATATAAAGTCTTTGCCACGTTAGTATCCTCAATGCTTGTAGATAAATATCCATAATTAGCAAAACCCATACTTATCCGTTTTGCTATTAACTGGACAAAGTATAACGCCCAGTCTAATATTACTCAAATTCATAATTTTCATTTATTCGATTACTTTAAGTAATACTTAAAGCTGGTGGGCAACATGGACATATCTAACTTAAAAGCTTTTGTGAGTATAGCCAATACAGGCTCATTCTCACTTGCTTCAGAAGAATTATTTTTAACTCAACCCGCCATTAGCAAACGAATTGCAAGTTTGGAGTCAGAATTAAATACTCCTTTATTTGACCGTATTGGGCGAAAAGTACGATTAACCTCTGCTGGTGAAACATTATATAAACACGCCCAAGTCATTTTAAAAGAAGTGAATAATGCGAAGCAAAGTGTCATTAACTTATCCGATTCTATCCAAGGTGAATTAAAAATTGCGACTAGTCACCATATTGGCTTGCATCGATTACCATCGGTTTTAACTCATTATGTTTCAAACTATCCCAGTGTTGATCTAGCGATTGAATTTATGGATTCTGAAGATGCTTGTAAATTGATTGAACAGGGTGAAATTGAGCTTGCTATTGTAACGTTACCATTAACACCCATACCAAACTTACACCAAAAATTAATTTGGGATGATCCTTTATCTTTTGTTGTAAATAAAAATCATGAACTATGTGGTTCAAAAATTACATTACAAGATTTAACATCGTATGCCGCGGTTTTACCATCACATGGAACATTTACTCGTGAAGTAATTCAACAACTATTTGCTAAGAATCATCTTGATCTGAATATACGAATGTCTACAAACTATTTAGAAACAATAAAGATGCTTATTCAAGTTGGACTTGGTTGGGGAGTACTACCGAATTCAATGCTTGATAGTAAGTTAGTTGCTTTAAAAGTACCAAAAGTAAAATTAGCACGTCAACTTGGTATTGTTTGGCATGCCAAACACAGCTTGTCGAATCCAGCGCAAGCTTTGATGGATTATTTACTAACAAATAAAAATTCTTAAGACTTAATGATAAATTTCGAAACTTAATACTATGGAAGATTCTTTACAATCGGTGGGCCAATGATTTTAGTTAGCCAAACCGGCAGCTTCTGCCAAATACCAATAACTAATTTATATTTTGGATTATCGGGATTCATCTTAGGAACATCCTGCCCTTCATCTAACCAGTAATGCCAATAAAGTTGCGTAGGCTTTGCACCCCACTGTTTCTTAAAACGGTAGGTACCCGCATTAATCGTTGAACGGCCAAAATCAAACTGTGCATAACCTTGTTCAATCGAATAACTTAACACTTCCCAGTATAGCAACATGTTCACACTAATTTTATTATGCTCACGTAATGCTGAAGCCCATGGAATCTCCATGCGATTCTTATAACCAATTAAAAAACCAGCCGCAGCGGGAATGTCATTATGATAGACACAAACAATATGTGCATTTTCTGGAAAAGTTTCTAAAATAGATTTGAAAAATGACTTTGAATAAACAGGAGTGCCTAAGTCACGCATATTTTGTGCAAAGACTTGATAAAAATCATCTAACAAGTCCAAGCCGCCACGTTTGCTACTCACAGGTTCACGTTGTGGTCGCTTCACTTGAGCTCGAACTTTTGTGCCAATGCTTTTCCACAAAGCATCAACTTCGGAAGGTAAGTCAAGTAGCATTACAACTTTATCTTCTCTTAAACCCCAATCACCTTCATAAGTTTGCGTATCTCTAAACTCAACATGGCTAGCTGAATGTTGTTTTGCAACTTCACCCGCTTTATTCATTAAGCTTGTAGATATAACATTATCAGATGAAATTGCTCCACCGTAATTAAAGTATGGAACCGATACCATGTAGTTGCCAAAGAGCTTACTTTTTAACTGCATGATGGGAAGCAAACCATTAATAGAATTATTTTCGTCTTCGGAATAAATATAATAACTATTGTGACCAAACTGTTCTTTAATTAATTTTTGCCAAGCACTTAAATGATAGATACTGCCTTGCTCATGAGATTCCACATAGGCATCCCATTTTTTTAATAGTTCGGCGTTAGAGCTGGATTCAGGATTAGATTTAGATCTGGCTTGAGAAAAATCGATTAAGGATAAAGGCATTATAAATACTGCAATTTATTTAATTAAATTCATATCGGTTAAAACAGATTTCATCGTTGAAAATTTAAAATCATCCATTAATTGACTTAAACGTGATTCACATTTTTCCAAATTATTGTAATGACGAAATTTTGAGAACCAACTTGCTTCAATACGTGGTTGTTGCGGATCAACTTCCCAAGGATGTAGATAAAAAACAAATTGCTCATCTTGTTTTTTATTTACAGATTTTAAAAAATGACGAGTTAAAAAGTAAGGATAAAGTCGAAAGTAGCCTCCACCCGCAACAGGAATATTAAATTTCCCAAGGCGACGAGTAGTAAGAGGGAATTCAATAAGTTTTCCACCGTTGGGTGTCGTCAATTCATGTGGTGTTGTTTTGGCATCTGCTATACCGTAACGATCGTGTCGAATAGGAAAGATACTTGAGTCATATGTAAAACCTGCTTCTTGAAGAATATCCAATGCCCATAGATTTCGCTTTGTAATAGAGTAACTCGCAGCACGATAACCTAGCACTTCTTCTCCAATTAAGTCTTCTAAGAGACTTTTGGATTTTATTGTTTCATTCCTAAAAACTTCTTGAGTTTGGTTGTATATTAATTGATGACTGAAGCCATGACTCGCCACTTCATGACCTTGACTGTGTATTTCTTTAACTAACTGAGGTTCACGCTCGGCAACCCAACCTAAAACAAAGAAAGTAGCTTTAATATTTTTCTTAGAAAATAGTTCTAATAATCGGTGAGTATTTGCCACTACACGTGACTCATGTTGTTCCCATTCATTGGTAGCAACAGATTTAGCAAAAGCTGAAACTTGGTAATAATCTTCAACGTCAACACTCATCACGTTGTTCCGGATCATATCAGAAGCTAAACTCAACGTTATCTACCTTTTTTTTTCTTTGCTTTAAGTACAGCGGATAACAATGTATCAATTTTTTTCTCAATCTGATCTAATCGAGTATTAATATCACTGCCATCAAGAACAACATCAACCTCATGTAATCCTGACGTATCAGAAACGGCATGTAAGAACTCATTTGTTCGTTCACCACCTAGCTCTTTATTCATATCTGAAACAACAGCCATGATGTCTCGTTTTGTTAACTTAGCTTTTTCTTCTAAATAGCCATAAACAAACAATCGATCACAAAGTAAATTGATACGCCGGGGTATACCTAAAGACCAACGATATAATTCGTTAAAAACTTCTTTTGATAATGATGGATTATTATCCCAACCAACGGAATTTAATCGAAATTCAATATATTCTTTTGTTTCAGCTTCAGTTAACGCATCTAAATGATACGAAGCAATAATACGTTGACGTAAGTGTTCGAATTCTTTTGACAGAATAGTAGTACGGAGTTCTGCTTGGCCAACTAAAAAAACCTGCATAACAGCTCGGCCATTTTTTTCTAAATTAGACAAAATCCGTAGTTCTTCTAATGCATCCGCATTAAGTGTCTGCGCTTCGTCAACAACAAGTAAAATATTTTGGCCTTGTTCTCGATATTCTAAAAAATGCGCTTCAATTGTTTTTAATAAAACAACCTTACTTGAATCTTCATGAGGCAAGTCAAAAACTGAGGCAATCATTTCAAGAACACCGATTGAATCTAAATTAGCCGCAACCATAGTTCGAACAACAACATTTTTACCTTCTAAATTGGCAAGTAAGGCTTGAATTAACGTTGTTTTACCTGCTCCAATTTCTCCAGTAACAGTAACGAAGCCCTCGCCTTGTTCTAAACCATAGTTGAAATACGATAATGCTTGTAAATGGCCGCGACTAGTAAACAAACAGTTTACGTCTGGAATAAGTTGGAAAGGCTTCCCTGTGAAATTATAATATTCTTGATACATAGTTAATTAAAAGATTTTGTAATTCCGAGTGAGATAATATTTTCATCATAATCCGAAGATGAGATTGATGAGCGGCGTATACCATGAGAAATTAAAAACTCGCCTTGTAAACGTGCGGCAAACTCTCGTTGAATAGTAAAGTTAATATTAGTATCAAAGGACTTAGTATCGGTAGAAGCTGTATAATTACTACTCCATCTTGTTCCAAAGACATAAGTGAGCACTCGAGATGAACGTAAGCTTAATGATAAGTCAGCTATTTTTGCCTTTGTGATATCACCTGTTTCTTGAAACTTACGTACTTCATTTGAGTAGTTAAGCGATAAACTTGTTTTAGAAACATTATATGTTATTCCAACTCTCCCTAACTCTCTAACAAAAACTTGTGAATTAATAGAGTTATTAGCATCAACCGGTTGCTCTTGTTGTGAACTGGCACTCGCCAACTGCTGACTCTGCAATAGAGATAATGCGGCAGTAGATAACTCTTCTTCGTAACTTGCGTTCAAATTTAAGCGTCGCCCTGTATGTCGCCAGCTAAACTGGGATGTATGACCAAAGAAGCGTTCTCCATATTGAAGTGAGAGGAAATCTCGTGATCCAGGTTGCCATTCAAACCCTACATTCCAGTATGGTTCGCTTATATCTTGATTATTAGCGACAGTGAATGTGTTTTCATCTTTGCCTTTGCTTGCATACAAGTGTGTACGTCGTGTAAATCGATAACCTAAACTCAAACTTCCTCGCTTAAATTCAGAATCGTTTCCTGTTTCAAAGTCACTTTTTTGTTTTAAGTAATTCAACCCCCAACTAAAACCGGTAGTATTTGTTGGGCTCGTCAATGCAGCATCAAAACCTGACTGTGTACTATCAATTAATTCATCACGTCGATAATCCACCTCTGAATATGAATAACGTAGAGAAGCATCTAAAATATTTCGGTATGAATGCCAGAAGTAAGGAGAAAGACTATAACTAGTTACATTGGATGTATTATTTGTAACTGCAATATTATTTGTACCAACAGGTTCGTCTGCATTAACGATCTGTTGAGAATGGTTGGCATTGGCATCGAAAAAAAGATAATCACTAACAAGTTCTGAAGTGCTCGTTGCTGATAGCTGATTGTAGGTTTCGTTTCTGTTATTTTCTTTTCTATAAAGCAGGTTTTGCATAGAGTAATTAACGCTAGCGTTAAAACGTGCGCCACGCATTAGCAAATCAAAGGCTGGCGTAATTTCTGTAACCGTTTCACTTTGCTCCTGCCCTTTTGGCGCCAATAAAATATTATCACTATAACTTTCTTTAAGATTAATTGATGGGGTAAACGTTACTTGCCCCGCTAGTGACAAATTTGCTATAAAAAGACTAAAAGGGACTAAAACAAAAAAACTTAAAGCTGCTTTTTTATGTACCATACGCTGAATCACCATAGTAATCAGAACCAGTACTCGTTTGGGTCTTATTCAACACAAGTCCAATCGGTTTGGATTTATCAAGCATAGTTACTGCTTCTTCCACATCATGTTTTAACGTTCTATCGGCTTCAACTACGAGTACAACTTGTCCAGCAAGCCCGGCTATAACTTGTGCTTCTGACGTTATCAACAAAGGTGGTGTATCAAAAATAATAATTCTATCGGGGTAGCGCGTTGCGAGCTCTTCAATTAAATTAAACATTTTATCACTAGCTAATAACTCGGTACCATGATGATGTTTTTTACCAGCGGGGATAATTTTAAAATCAGGTAAATCTGTACTTACAACAACATCCGATAATTTTTCATCACCAACCAATACGTCTGTAAGGCCAGCTTCTCCTTCCAAATCAAATAATTTCGAGGTCGTCCGTTTAGGTAAGTCTGCATCGACAAGTAAAACTGTTTTATCTAATTCAATAGCAATGCTCATTGCAAGATTGATAGCGGTAAAAGTTTTACCTTCACCCGGTAAAGAGCTACAAATCATTACAATATTGCCATTTTCAACTAACGCTGCTTCCTTACCAAATGCATTAGCTAGTATAGGCCGTTTAATCCGCCTAAAAGCATTGTCGACTGTTAAGCTACCATCTATAGCTGAAATACTAAGGCCTGCATTTATCAATTGTTTTCTATCAAGGTGTAATTTACATTGATCAGCACCTGAATTTTCAACTTTTGCTTTATATTTTGTTGTACGTATTGTCGGAGTAACGTGACGAGCAACGGTTCCTGCCTTCGCATTTTCTTGTTCTTGTTTCTCTTGCAATTTCTTCATTGCTTTATCAATAATACTCATGATAAACCACCCATAACAACATTTTGCAAATAATAACTTCCACTGTCTTTAAAAACCAATGCGATTCCGAAAATAACAATTAAACAAGCACCGACAAATAAAAATTTAGTTAATTCAAATTTTAATTTAGCTCTTTGTGCCGCTGACCAGCGAATTTTTACAGAACCTAATACAGGTAAACCTAACGTTTCACTTAACTCATACGTAGTAATAAAAACCGGTCTTAACATATAAAGTAAAAACATAAGTCCAAGTCCTGCAGCACAACCTGCAGCTAAAGCACCTAACATAAAAAGTGTTCTATTTGGACTTGCAGGTTTTAGAGGAACATACGGAGGGTCGATAACTTTAAACTTGACCGTATCACCATCCTTATCAGCCGATGCTGAAAGTTTGGCAGATTCTAAACGAGCAAGTAATGTTTCATATTGTGACTTAATAACCGTGTAATCACGATTTAAACGAGATAATTGAGCTTCAACTTCCGGAATGGTATCAACCAGTCCTTCATATTTCTTAATTTTAGTAAGCTGTTCGTTTAATTTTGATTGTAACGTTTTCACTTCAACCGCTGATGCACTCAATGCAATTTTAGTATCTTGATACACTGGATTCAGCGATAAAGCACTTTTTTGATCGCTATCATCATCAGGCTTTACAAGACGTTGAGCTGCCTCTTTTTCTTTCTTCTTGTTTAATTGTGCAATAATTTGTTTTTTAGCAATAACATCTGGATATTGTTCAGTGAATTTAAGAAGTAATTCATCAAGAGCCGCAGTGTGGGTTTGTATTTGTTTGTCTATATCAGAGTCGCCTGCAAAGGCTGGTGCTTCACCTCGTAGTTGCTTATCTAACAAGTCATATTTATTTTTAGCAATACGTAATTCACTTTTCAGCTTGTCACGTTCATCGTAGCTAGATTGTAAACGCACATAATAACCTTGTCCTTCATTTGGCATTAAACCAACGTTTTTCTTTTTAAAGTCAGCTAATTTAGCTTCGGCAACCGTTAAACGAACTTCTTGTTGTTCAATTTGGCTTACAATAAATTTCTGAGCACTTTTCTTATCGGTAAAACTATCTAATACAGCACCATCGATTAAGGTTTTCAGGATATTATCGATAACTTGTTTAGCAATATAGGGCTCGGTATGACTATACGCAAAAGTATAAAGCGTATCGCCCCGTTTTTTTGGCTTACCTATATATATGCCCTGCTGTAAACTTGAAATTAAACCGCGTTTTGCAGCTGGGCTAGTTGCATATCTACTCAAGTCGGTATTTTCAATAATACTTTCTAAGTTTTGTCGACCCATGATAATACGCGTCATCAAATCAACTTTTGCGAGCATGTTTGTATCAACAGCTAATCCCGCCAATAAGGGCTCAAGAGCCGACTTACTTTCAATCTGTACACGTGCAGTGGCTTGATATTTATCGGGTAGCGTGTAAACAAAGCCCCAACCAATGATAGAGACACACCAGGTTAAAATTAATCCATACCACCGGTATCGCCACATACCACGGGCATAAGTTAATAATTGTAAAAGTTGATCGCGCATTTAGGGAACTACTCAATATTGAAATTTAGTGAAGTTTTAAAACCATGATTCAGGAATAATAACGATATCGCCTGGGTGAATGATTAGATTTGCGCTTATATCACCGCTTTTAATTAAATCGTCTAAACGTGCAGCTATTTCAGTATTCGCACCATTGACCTTACGAATGACTTTAGCACTATTACCCGCTGCAAATTCAGTTAAACCACCCACCTGAATCATGACATCCAATAAAGTAAGTTGTTTACGGTAAGGTAAAGATTGAGGTCGTGTAGCCTGCCCTATTACTCGGATTTGTTGCTTCAGTGAGCCAACAAAATTAGTTACGATAATTGTAACCTGAGGATTACGTATATATTTTGCAATACGCTTTTCTATGTCACGAGCCAATCGTGTTGGTGTTTTACCAACGGCAATCATATCCTCAACCAATGGCGTAGAAATTCGACCATCTGGACGCACCGGTATGGTTACCGATATTTCTGAATTCCGCCATACAAATACATTTAATTGGTCACCTGCACCAATAAGATATTCTGATACTTTATTTGAAACAGGAACATCTTGGTCAACAGGAATAGAATTTGGAGTAGAACTACAAGAACTCATTCCAATGAGTAAGAAAAGACTGGAAAGTATCTTTACAAAACTATAGTTATTCATTTTATTACAACCCTCTACTAGAAATTTCAAAAACAATACTCTTTGAGGGATTTCTCATCCCAGTAAGCCATTGATTTTTATAAGTTAATCTAATTCCATAATCCCTTAGACTTTTAAACTTATCTACGCCGCTAACTATAAACTATTGATAATTATATATAAATGATTATTTCCTAATACTAAGTCATTACTCACTTTTGGTATATGAACTATTCACATTGAAATTCTTAATATTTTATGGCTCTATGTCTCTGGCAGGCGCTGAATATTTTAAATTTAGACTCAGTCTACTTCTCTTTCACTCAATCCCGTTGATAGAACATCAAAATTATCTGATATAAATAAAGTAAGTATCTTACGTGGCTCCGTTTCAGATGGCTGAATTTTCTTACTAATTACTATATTGGTAATCGCAGGTTTATTTTTTACAATCCCAAGTAAATTATTCAAACGAGCATCCAAGCCCTTACTCAAGTGTTTTCCATTGGTGTAGTACCATTGCCAAGCAATGTATATTTCCCCTGATGTTAATTTAATAATGAATTCATTAATACTTAAAGAACCAGATTCCCCTAAAGAAACTATTTGCTTACCTTGCTTTAAGATCGAACCTTTATCTTTAGCTATTAAATTATTCACACCATTAATCGCTTCTCGGCCTTGTTCTTGATTAACAAAATAGTTGATATATAAGTTAACGGACTGGCCAAACAAATTTTCTAAATTATGCGTATAGACAATATCACCTCTTGCATAATTTGGACTAAAACTCATTTTGCTAGATGATTCTTTCCAATAAAGATTTTCAATTAATTTTCCGGTATTAATCAGAGTTGTATCTTTTACCAATGAATAAGAAATATTTAACAGTGGCCCCAAAAATAGAATCAACATTATTACCATTGTTTTATTACGAAGGATATTCTTATCAAGAATTACTTGATGATTCTCTGCCGTAGTTTCTTTAATCGAAACACCTGGTAGTTTATGAATTCGTTTATCCGTAAAATAAAATAAAATAAATATACCAATTCCATAGATCAACCAGGCCAAGTATTCATGGTCATTTAACAAAGATGTTTTCATATGAGTAATCTGGCCAGCGACCACAATGATATATATCCGAACTATGTTGAAAAACATAGCCAACAACAATATAAGTGCCACAAACTTATACATTTTCAAAAATTGTAGCTTCCTTGAATATATATAGAGTGCTGCAAGTGGAATTGAAACCACAAACTGATTAAACCCACTACAAGCACGTTCAACTAAAAAAGTACCTGCAGGAATATAAATTAGAAAACCATCTTGAACAGCATCAATAAAACTTAATTTCAATAATAAAACAACAACAGGCGTTTCAATTGTTCGTAGGATTTCAGAAAGGAAATCTAATACTGGCAGACAAAATATAATAAGTAGTAGAGGCCAAAGGTGAGAAGTATTTTTTAACTTATCGGTGGTTATGACTAAGTTTAAAAAAATTAACAATACTAAAAAAGTCACAAATTCAACAAATTGTATATTGAGCAAGTCAGCTAAAAACCAAACAAAAACGACTCCGAGAGTACATGTAATGCTGTAAAAATTTATATAATTAACATTTAATCTTGGTCTCTTATACAATTCGAAAAAATAAATTCCAAGAGCTAATGGAAATAGAATTAAACCGTGAGAATAGCCATATGATTCGAGCCAAAAATCAAATAACTGCATCACAGTATTGGAATAAAAAACGAACAATAATAGATTCATTAATCCGATAAAAATAAGCGCTTGTTTTGATGATATTTTACTCATAACGATTAATTTCGGCTGTTTTCAAGACTTGAAAACAGGTTAACCCACTCCAACAACAAATTCATAATTAAAATATTTATTAACTAATTCAACAAATTATAACTTACTACTAAAGGAATTTAAGCCTTAAATATACATTCGTATTTACTATGCCTAAGAACTCTACAGTGATAGAATCATTCTGTCTAAATAATATGACTTTTACATAAGAAAACCATAATGAGTCGATTAGCTTTTAAAGATCTTTTTTTACGTCCAGGTAAAACAAAGGATAAACGTTCAAAACAGCGAGAAGCTATTTCTGATCGTACTATCTTAATCATTGATGATTCTCGAACAGTCGTTCATGCACTCAAAACTATTTTGGAACAAGCCGGTTATTCAACGATAGCGGCTTCCGATGGTAAGCGCGGAATTGAACTGGCCACAAATTATCAACCAGATCTCATTCTTATGGATATCGTTATGCCGGGTATTAATGGCTTTAAAGCAACACGTCTGTTACGAAAAGATGCTAGAACTGAAGATATTCCAATTATCATCATGAGTGGTAATGAACAAGCTACTGAAAAATTTTGGGGAATGCGTCTTGGTGCTAACGAATTTATATCAAAACCTATTCAACGTGGCTTACTTTTTAAAATGTTAGATGACTTTATTTCAAAAAAGAGTCACATTCATGCAACACCTGAAACCCCCGATTCAAAAGAATACGACTTACTTTACGATTAATGATTAAGCTCCTTATAAAATATTAAAGATATATATTTTATTAAATTCATTTTTATTTAAATAACTCACATCTCAAAATGTTCGACGATTCATTCTTTAATTTTTCCATTTTCAAATTAGCCTCAGCAAAAGATATAAACTCAAAGTTATACTCCGAGTATTTAAAATTAAATGCTAGCGATGAAATTAAACGTACACATTTATTTAATGGTCGGTATGAGAATATTTATATTAAAGAAAGCTTAATCCCTAAAGTTACTCCAGTGCTAGAGTTTGCAAAACTCTGTGCAAAAGAGATCTTAAATACTGAACGTAATCTCGATATGGGTTACTGGTTTAATGATATGCCTCCCGGCAGTATTACCATTCCACACACACATGACGACGATGATGAACTATTATCTGGCGCATACTATATAAAAGTCCCTGAGAATTCTGGCGACTTAATTTTATCAAATAATGGCAACAGCAAAACAATCACACCTGTTGAGGGGCAACTTATTCTGTTTAAACCAGACTGCTTACATGAAGTAACGATTAACAATTGTGATTCGCATCGTCTTTCAATTGGAATCAATTTTGGGATTAAAACAACTTAATCATTCTTAAGCGTTTCATTCAACTCTTTTTCTTTGTATTGACATTTTAGATGTTCAACAATAATTTTAAGATCACCTTCAGCATTACCTAAACAACTAGTAGCCCCTGGCGACGGTGTCATGTTAAAGATTACACCCTCCCCAGTATTAATCTTTGCTTCGCCTAGATGTAATTTTCGATTTATCTTATCAATCATAACGGGACGAATCCCACCTATTTTATTGGCAAAACTTAAATCACTTAATTGCATTTCAGGAATAATCTTTCTCGCATCCTTTAAAAATAAATTTGTACGTAACATTGGCACTTCAAATAATATATTTTTAAACATATAATTTCTAATATCAGATACTTTTAAAAGATCCCATAAAACATGAGCGACATTCATATCGAATTTAACAACTTGTAAGAAATCAAATATCGTTTTCATGTTATATCGCTCTAACATTGGTAACATTAATGCGGTTGGTCCAAAACGTGTTTTATCAGGAACTAAAACATCAGGGTCACCATGGATTGCAGCGAAAGGTAATTTTTCATTCTGAACGGTATAAACTTTCCCATTTAACATTGATGGTGTGTAATAAAAACTACCCGCCATTGGTAGACAAGAATATTCCAAACAATAGCCCATTCGATGAGCAAACAACAAACTATGCCCACCAGCGGATACCACAACAAATTTTGCCTTTAACTCACCCTTGGGTGTTTTAACAATATAGCCTGAATCATTTTTAACGATATCATCCACTTGAGTTTCAAGAAGCACGTCAATCGTTTTATCAGTAACCGTTTTAGCTTGCTCTACAAATGAGTTTGCAAGCGCACCATAATTAACGGCCGTATATTCATCTAACACTCCAAGAGCAACAATTTCATCTTTACGTCCATCAACAACAGTCGGTTCAATGGCAGCAATATCTGACCTTTCTAAAACTTGCATATTCGGAAAATAACTTTTGAAGATCTCATAACGATCACGCAAGCTCTCGCATTCATGTCGACCAACGCCAAGAACCATTTTGGAATATTTATATATTAAACGCTCACGATTACTTTGCTTTTCTGCATAGTTAAGTACCATGGATGCAGTTTGTTGAACCTGAATGGCTTTATCAATCGTGTAATTTGTTTCGATATCACCGCAATGCAGTGTTTGACTGTTGTTTCTTCCATGCGAATTCACATCAGCAAGACGGTCATACTTTTCTACTAATCCAATTCGAGAAAGATCGGTAAATTTAGCAAGCTCATATAAAAGCGCCGTACCCGATATGCCTCCACCAATGATTAGTACGTCGTATTGGTCTTTATCCATGTAAGATCCACTCCGTGGGATTATGTAATATTATGCCTATTCTTACCTTACTATATCGGATATTTATACGAATTCTGTAGAATTTTAACTCCAATAAATACAATGAGTTAAATGACTTTATCACACAAGCCAAAATGCTTTATAAACTTATTCGCTCTTTAGTTCTTTTAACAAGAATCCAGCGGTAAACAACAATAAAGGCAATGGCCCCCATTGAGGCTGATAACCAAAAACTACTTTCAGGACTCGATGATTCCCATAGAATTCCACTTAAAAAGGTACCAAATGCTCCTCCAGCCCCAAAGCTAACACTGCTATAAATTGCCTGTCCTTTACCTGCATGCTGCCCCGAAAAGTGTTGGTGAAATAATTGAATCGCAACAGCATGGAATATTCCAAAACTCGCAGCATGCAATGTTTGAGCGAGAAGCATTATTCCTAAATTATCAGCAAAAACGGCAATAAGTATCCATCTAATAGTCGTAAGGATAAAGGTCATTAAGAATAGTTTTCTTAATCCAAATGCAGGTACAAGACGATGCATCACTAAGAATACAAGTACTTCAACAACTACGCCTAATGCCCACAATTGACCAATAAGACTTCGGCTATATCCATAACCTTCCATATATAAAGTATAAAAAGTGTAATAAGCTCCATGGCTTGCTTGCGATAAAAAACACACAATAATTAATGCCAGTACTTCCGGACGAAGAAGTATATGTTTAAGTTTTATATGAGATACAGGAAAATGTCCGGCGGCACGTTCAGGTACAAAAAAACTCGTGAACATAATTCCAACCATCAGAGCAAGGATGCTTATTGGTAATAAAGAGATCGAATAGTGTTGCAAGATATAACCTAAACTGGCAACCGATATTATAAAACCAACAGATCCCCATAATCGTATTGAACTATATCGATGAGGTTGCTTGTCGAGGTGTTGTAATGTTGTTACTTCAAACTGTGGTAAAGCTGCATTCCAAAAAAAACTAAATGACAGCATAACTAATGCTATCCACCAGTAACTTGTTGTAAAAAATATTGCAGCAAAGATTATTGCAGCCAACAAACTTCCGATACGAACAATAAGCATTCGCTTGCCAGTATGATCGGCTATCCATCCCCATATATTTGGAGCAATAATTTTAGTAATAAGAATAAGTGCCATTAATTCACCTATTTCTCGTACACTGAAACCTCTATCTTTTAGATATAAACTCCAATAAGGGACAAGGGCACCAAGACTAGCGAAATAAAAAAAATAAAAACTGGATAGTCGCCAATAAAGAAAAGAAATGTTCGACGACTTCATCCGTGAAGGCGCGAGGTAATGTTTAAGTTAGAAAAATAATCACAGCTAAAACTAACGCATCGTTTCACTATATTATATTTCTAATTATTATTTTCAGGATTACTATTTGCAGAAATAACAGGGGTATCACATTTAACATCTGCATTTTGTCCGCGGTGACGTAAGTAATGGTCAAGGATCGTAATCGCCATCATTCCTTCCGCGATAGGTGTAGCTCGTATGCCAACACAAGGATCATGTCGTCCAGTAGTAATAACCTCACTGGCTTTACCCTGTGCATCAACACTTTGACCTGGTAAACGTAAACTAGAGGTCGGTTTTAATGCAATGCTCGCGATAATATCCTGCCCTGTTGAAATACCACCTAAAATACCGCCGGCATGATTACTCATGAAACCATCAACGCTAATTTCATCACGATGCTCAGTTCCTTTTTGTTCAATACAATCAAAGCCCGAGCCTATTTCGACACCCTTAACCGCATTGATACACATTAAAGAATGTGCAAGCTCGGCATCAAGCCGATCAAAAATTGGCTCACCTAATCCAGGCATCATCCCTGTTGCTACCACATTAATACGTGCGCCAATTGAGTTACCTTCTTTTCGCAAAGCATCCATATATGTTTCAAGCTCATCAATCATAGAAGCATCAGGAAAGAAAAAAGGATTTTGTTCGACAACATTCCAATCAAATGTTTTTGGTTTTATTGGCCCTAATTGGGCCATATAACCACGAATAACAATACCAGCCTTTTCAGCCAAATATTTTTTAGCAATTGCACCTGCTGCAACACGCATAGCTGTTTCACGAGCAGACGAGCGGCCACCACCACGATGGTCTCGAATACCATACTTCATCAAATAAGTATAATCTGCGTGCCCAGGTCGAAATTGATCTTTAATGTTGCCGTAATCTTTTGAACGTTGATCCATATTACGGATAAGAAGACCAATCGGAGTGCCTGTTGTTTTACCTTCAAAGACACCGGATAAAATTTCAACTTCATCAGTTTCACGACGTTGTGTAGTATGCCGAGTTTTGCCTGGACGGCGGCGCTCTAAGTCTTTTTGAATATCAGCGGCACATAAATCAAGCCCGGGAGGACAGCCGTCAACAATACAACCAATCGCTGCACCATGGCTTTCTCCAAAACTGGTAACTGTGAATAACTTTCCAATTGTATTTCCAGACATATTAACCACTAACTCTTAAATTGTGAGGGATAAAATCGCACCGCTTTTACCCACAAATAAATAGGAAGTGCTTGATTCTACATCAATTCTTAAATCATCAATAGGCTAAATATGGAAG
>Ga0316204_10004489_pt1 | contig 24929 bp, 20 predicted proteins | sample 6monrhotite_MG_2_FD_205661 | JGI IMG/M metagenome (GOLD analysis project Ga0316204, IMG submission 205661) | Microbial mat bacterial communities from mineral coupon in-situ incubated in ocean water Damariscotta River, Maine, United States -... | ecosystem: Environmental > Aquatic > Marine >... | reverse complement strand
TCCGTCACCGGCAGTCCCGGCGAATATGTTCATTATGCGGCCTCAAAAGGTGCGCTTGATACGATGACCATTGGTCTGGCCCGGGAAGTGGCAGGGGAGAGCATTCGGGTGAATGCCGTAAATCCGGCAACAATTGATACGGAAATCCATGCTGCTGGCGGGCGGCCCAATCGCTTTCGAGACAAAGGTGCCACTCTCCCCATGGGACGAGGTGGCACCCCGGGAGAGGTTGCTGAAGCCGTGTTGTGGTTGTTATCGGAAGAAAGTTCGTTTACCACAGGTGCCTGCCTGCGGTTGATGGGGGGAGCCTGATTTAGATGTACGCAATGAGAATGACCGAAAGTCTTCGGGAGTACTTTGTGCATGTCAGCCACCACTGACCCGAAGGCCGCTTATGAAGTGCTCATAAGCAATGGCGATATTCATGATGATCCGGCCCAACGCCACGCCATTGGCCGACTTCAGGCTCTCAATGATGAGCTTGGTATCTATGGACAACAGATGGGTAAGACCGGTTGGCGGGCGCGACTGAGTTTCCGAAACAGCAAACCCGAAAAACCTCGCGGAATTTATATGTGGGGTGGCGTTGGGCGCGGCAAAACCATGCTGATGGACTTGTTTTACGATCACTCCAATGTGGGTGACAGGAAACATGTTCATTTTCATGCCTTCATGCAGGAAGTTCACCGACGGCTCCATTCTTTTCGGGAAGCCCAGAAGGCGGGCAAGGTGTCCAAATCCAGTGATCCCATTGAAGCCCTCTCCAAGGTCATTATAGATCAGGCTTGGTTGTTGTGTTTTGATGAGTTCCATGTGACCGATATTGGTGATGCCATGATTCTGGGCCGCCTATTTGAAGCCTTGTTCGCGCAGGGCGTAGTTGTCGTAACGACCTCAAACCGTCACCCCACCGATCTTTATAAGGACGGGTTGCAGCGGGAGCGGTTTTTACCTTTTATTGATTTGTTTATGGGGAAAATGGAGGTCATCGAGTTGGCCTCTGAGACCGATTACCGGTTGGAACGTCTGCGTCAGATTGATATTTACCTGACGCCTTCCGGTGAACAGGCCGACGCCAAGCTTCAGGATGATTTCAAGACCCTAACCGTCGGGATCGAACCCCACGTGCGCACCCTGAACGTCAACGGTCGCGAGATATCCATTCCGCAGGCGGCGGAAGGGGTCGGGTTTTGTTCGTTTGCAGAACTTTGTGAAAAACCCTTTGGTGCGGGTGATTATCTTGAAATCGCCCAGTGTTTTCAGACACTGATTCTGAGCGGGATTCCGAAGCTGGGGCCGGAGCGTCGCGATGTTGCCAAACGCTTCGTTACGTTGATTGACGCTCTTTACGATTACAAGGTAAAGCTGATCTGCTCGGCCGATGTGCCGCCGACACAGCTTTATAGGGAAGGTGACGGGGCCTTTGAATTTGAGCGCACCACATCGCGCCTTTTGGAAATGCAATCTCCCGAATACCTGGCACTGGCGCATGGAGCCAAAGAGTAGATGTGCTGCATGTGCGAGCAAATGTTTGCCGTGCCGGACGTTAATGCATATATAAGCTGTAAGTTTAACTGCGGGTCGGATGTTGATAGGCTCGCCAAGACGTAAAGGGACGCGCCAATGGGCACGGTCGTTCTTCCGGAACAAAACGCCAAAACGCTGCAAACGCTTGATCCAGGCCTTGATTTGTGGTCCGAGATCGAGCGCCTGCGCCGCGAGAAAAACGCCGTCATCCTAGCGCATTATTATCAGGATGCCGAGATTCAGGATTTGGCTGATTTTGTCGGCGACTCTCTTGATTTGTCCCGGGCCGCGGCGGCCACCGATGCGGACATGATTGTTTTTTGTGGGGTCCGGTTCATGGCTGAAGTCGCCAAGATTCTAAGCCCCGACAAAACCGTCGTCATTCCCGATGCGGATGCCGGTTGTTCGCTGGAAGACGCCTGTCCGGCGGATGCATTTGCCGAATTCCGAGCCCAACACCCCGATCATGTTGCAATTACTTACATCAATTGCTCTGCGGGTGTGAAGGCGCATTCCGACATCATCGTGACGTCATCGAACGCCGAATTTATCATTAACCAGATCCCCAAGGATAAGCCAATCCTGTTTGCGCCGGATCGCCATCTGGGCGGATGGCTGGCCAAGAAAACTGGCCGTGAGATGCTGCTCTGGGATGGCGTCTGTATCGTTCATGATCAGTTTTCGGAACGCGAACTGATCAAGTTGAAAAGTCAGCACCCGAACGCACCGATTGCCGCCCACCCGGAATGCCATGATGGTATTCTTCAGCATGCTGATCATGTTGGCTCGACCCGCTCAATTCTGGACTATGTCGTCAATGGCCCGGAGCAGGAATTCATTATTGCCACCGAACAGCACATCATGCATGAAATGCAGAAACAGGCACCGCACAAGACGTTTATTGCAGCTCCGGGAAATGATGGCAGCTGCAATTGTGCCAATTGCCCGTTCATGGAATTGAATACGCTGGAGAAACTCTGCCTCGCCATGAGCAACGAAGCGCCACGCATCGAGATGCCCGAAGAGCTGCGATTGCAGGCATTGGGGTCGCTTGAAAAGATGTTGGAATTGTCACCTCCTCCGACTCCGACAACGCAGGCCGCTGAATAATCTATGGATGCGCTAACCATTGATCCGACGGACATCAACGCCGTTGTCGATGCCGCATTGGCTGAAGATATTGGGCAAGGTGATCTGACAACTCGTGCGACCGTTCCCGCCGGCGCACAATTGAAAGCTGTCGTTGCGGCGCGTCAGCAAATGATTGTCTGCGGGATGCCAGTCGTTGAAAAGGTTATCAGCCGTCTGGTCCCGGATGCCGATCTGGTCATTGAAATTGGCGATGGCAGACTTGTCGAAGATGGTGCGGTTCTGGCTCGAATTGAGGGAGCCGCGGAAGGCGTGCTGACGGCAGAGCGCACGGCGCTCAATATTTTGCAGTTTCTCTCAGGCATTGCCACAATCACCCATTCCTATGTCAAAGCCATTGAAGGTACCGGAGCAACGTTGCTGGATACGCGCAAGACCGTGCCGGGCCTCCGAAACCTGTCGAAATATGCGGTGCGTTGTGGCGGTGGTACCAATCATCGCATGCGTCTTGATGACGGAATTCTGATCAAGGACAATCATGTCGCTGTTGCCGGTGGGATTGATGTTGCTGTCCGTCAGGCAAAAGCGGCAGATCTTGGGGGCGTCAAGGTGCAGGCCGAATGCGATACGCTGGATCAGGTTCGCGAAGCCTTTGAGGCCGGGGCAGATTCGCTTTTGCTCGACAATATGGAACCTGAGCGCCTTCGTCAGGCTGTGCGGTTCATCGATGGCCGCATCCCTTTGGAGGCCTCTGGGGGCGTGTCACTAGAGACCATTCGCTCGATCGCCGAAACCGGGGTTGATTTTATCTCGGTCGGCGCCATCACCCAGCGTGCGCCCGCCATCGACATTGGGCTGGACATCGCCTGGACCTAACTTATTTCAAGGAATTCTCCTGTATTCAGCGAGAGGTGCAAAGCTTTCGCCGGATATCATGCGTCCAAAAAAGTTTACGATTTAGGACCGATTGTTCCAATAAGGCGTTGAAATTCAGGTCAAATACTTGCCCTGATCATGGAAACGAGGTACGACAGTTCAGAGAGTAGCCAGGTATTCGGCTGGCTAAATGGATTTTCATTGGTAGACAGAACCTAGGGATCATCATGGCACGCAACAAAATCGCGCTTATCGGCGCTGGCAATATCGGCGGCACGCTCGCCCATTTAGCCGGACTTAAAGAACTTGGCGACATCGTCCTTTTTGATATTGCGGATGGTATTCCGCAAGGCAAAGCGCTGGATATTGCCGAATCATCGCCCGTCGATGGTTTCGATTCTAAAATATCCGGAGCTAAATCCTACGCAGCGATCAAAGACTCTGACGTTATTATTGTCACCGCTGGCATTGCCCGGAAGCCGGGCATGAGCCGTGACGATCTGCTTGGGATCAACACGTCGGTCATGCTGCAGGTTGGTGCAGGTATCAAAAAATACGCCCCTAAAGCCTTCGTCATCTGTATTACCAACCCTCTGGATGCCATGGTGAATGTACTGCGCGACGCTTGCGGATTGCCGCACAATAAGGTCGTCGGTATGGCGGGGGTCCTGGATTCAGCACGATTCCGCTATTTCCTTGCTGAAGAATTTGATGTTTCGGTTGAAGATGTAACCGCGTTTGTCCTAGGCGGGCATGGCGACTCGATGGTGCCGTTGACACGTTATTCAACGGTTGCCGGTATACCCCTCCCCGATCTCGTAGCCATGAAATGGACGACCGAGAAACGCATTGACGAAATCGTTCAGCGTACGCGCATGGGCGGCGGTGAAATTGTTGCCCTGCTGAAGACGGGCTCGGCGTTTTATGCGCCTGCGGCATCTGCCATCGCCATGGCGGAATCCTATCTCAAGGATAAAAAACGCGTTCTGCCCTGCGCCGCGTATCTTCGTGGTGAGTACGGCATCAAAGGGATGTACGTCGGTGTGCCGACGGTGATCGGTGCCAAGGGTGTTGAACGGGTTGTTGAAATTAAGCTCGATCGCGCCGAAAAGGCACTGTTTATGAAGTCCGTCAGGTCCGTACAGGGGCTGATGAAAGTGATTGCCAAGATTCAGAAAGATGCTGCAAAAGGTCCCGCTGCAAAACCAGCAGCAAAGAAGGTGACCGCCAAGAAAGTATCCGCCGCTAAAAAAGCAGCGCCCGCTAGAAAAGTAGCAGCAGGCAAGGCCGTCGCTAAAAAGGCCGCGCCAGCCAAAAAGGCGGCTCCGGCAAAAAAAGTGGCGCCCGCTAGAAAAGCGCCAGTCAAAAAGGCTTCCTCTGTATCGAAACCAGCCCCGAAACAGTAGCACCATCAGGACAGTGCAAGTGCCGGATTGGATAAGGTTTGCATAGATTGTGCAATGAAATAGCCTCTGGTATACAATATGCCACATGTGTTGGTTTTTGAGCGATGCATGTAAATATGCAATGGCGTTGGCCAAGTGGCTTGATTAAACAGGAAGGGGAGTCTCATGAATATTCATGAGTATCAGGGTAAGCAGCTGCTGTCGAAGTACGGGGTGAGCGTACCCCAGGGGCATGTGGCGTATACGGTTGATGAGGCGGTCAAGGCTGCTGAAGAACTGGGCGGTCCTATTTTCGTCGTTAAATCCCAGATACACGCGGGTGGCCGCGGTGCTGGGCGTTTCCAGGGTGATCCAGATGGCAAGGGTGGCGTTCGTGTCGTCAAATCCGTCGATGAAGTCCGTGAAAATGCCTCCGAAATGCTGGGGCATGTGCTGATCACCAAACAGACCGGGCCTGCCGGAAAGGAAGTCAACCGACTTTACATTGAAGAAGGTTGCGATATTGCCCGCGAACTGTATCTGGGTATGCTTCTAGACCGCGAAACCTCACGCCTGACCATGATGGCCTCGACAGAAGGCGGCATGGAAATTGAAGAAGTGGCTGAAGCGACACCGGAAAAAATTCTCAAGGTATCCATTGATCCGGCTATTGGCATGCGCTCCTATCACGCCCGCCAGCTGGCATTCGGCCTGGGCCTGGAAGGTAAGCAAATTGGCTCTGCCGTCAAGTTCATGATGGCCATGTACAAAGCGTTCACGGAACTGGATTGCTCCATCGTGGAGATTAACCCGATGGTTGTCACAGGAGACGGCGACGTGATCGCCCTCGACGCCAAGGTCAATTTTGACGACAACGCGCTTTACCGTCATCCGGATGTGGCCGAGCTTCGTGATGAAGACGAGGAAGACCCGGCTGAACTGGAAGCCGGAAAACACGAGCTCAACTACATCAAGCTTGATGGTAGCATCGGCTGCATGGTCAATGGCGCCGGTTTGGCGATGGGGACCATGGACATTATCAAGCTCTATGGTGGCGAGCCCGCCAACTTCCTGGATGTTGGGGGTGGTGCGACCAAAGAACGTGTGACCACTGCGTTCAAGATCATCCTCTCCGATCCCAATGTGAAGGGGATTTTGGTCAACATCTTCGGGGGTATCATGCGCTGTGATGTGATCGCCGAAGGCGTTGTGGCAGCGGCCAAGGAAGTCAGTCTGGATGTTCCGCTGGTCGTCCGACTGGAAGGGACAAACGTAGAGCAAGGCAAGGAAATCCTCGCTAATTCAGGGTTGCCTATTGTATCCGGAGATGACCTTGGCGACGGGGCTCGGAAGATTGTTCAAGCTGTGAAGGAGGCCCAGTAAATGGCGGTTCTCGTTAACGAAAACACCCGTGTCATTTGCCAGGGCTTTACCGGCGCACAGGGTACATTCCATTCCGAACAGGCTATCGCCTATGGAACAAAAATGGTTGGTGGTGTAACACCAGGCAAGGGTGGGGCGACCCATCTTGATTTGCCGGTATTTGATACCGTCAAGGACGCAGTTGCCAAAACGGAAGCCAATGCCTCTGTGATTTATGTGCCGCCGCCGTTCGCTGCTGATGCCATTCTGGAAGCGATAGAAGCAGGTATCGAACTTGCGATCTGCATTACCGAAGGTATTCCAGTGATGGACATGCTGAGCGTCAAGCGAGCTCTCATAGGATCAGGCACGCGTCTGATCGGGCCGAACTGTCCGGGTGTGATCACACCTGACGCCTGCAAAATCGGCATCATGCCGGGTCACATCCACAAACGTGGCAAGGTCGGGATCGTTTCACGGTCCGGTACGCTGACGTATGAAGCCGTGGCACAGACGACTGCCGCTGGATTTGGTCAGTCAACCTGTATCGGTATCGGTGGTGATCCCGTCAACGGCACGAACTTCGTTGATTGTTTGAAGTTATTTGTTGAAGACGACGAGACCGAAGCCATTGTCATGATTGGTGAAATTGGTGGGTCTGCGGAAGAAGATGGCGCTGAATTCATCAAGGCATCCGGCACCAAGAAACCGGTTGTTGGTTTCATCGCCGGATTGACGGCGCCTCCGGGACGTCGCATGGGCCACGCGGGTGCAATCATTGCCGGTGGCAAAGGCGGTGCTCAGGATAAAATCGAGGCCCTCAAGGACGCCGGAATTCATGTTTCGGAATCTCCTGCCGGTCTGGGTGCCAAGATGGCAGAAGTTTTTGACGGGTAAGGGTTGAAAAGTCTCACGTCCGGATGCGGGTGAATCAGATAGCACCCGGATCCGGGCAGGGTAAATCAGAGTGGAGGACGCAGCGGTTTCGCTGTGGGACTGAGGATGACAGAACTTGATCCGATGCAATTCCTGAATACAGGCAACCAGATTTATATCGCCGAGATGTATGAACGTTACCTGGATGACCCGGGGTCTGTTAACTTGCAGTGGCAGGAATTTTTCCAAGACCTGGAAGATGATAGCAAGGATTTGAGTGCCGAACGTTCAGGCGCTTCCTGGGCACCGTCGGACGCAGGCGTTCTGGGGCTTGGTGCGTTGGCGCCGTTGTCCGAGCAGATGGCCGCCGGTCATGCAGCCAAGGGTGAACAGGCCCCGGTCGCCGCCGCACAGCAGATATCAGGCCTAAAAGTTCGGGAAGCCACCCTCGATTCATTGCGTGCTCTGATGTTGATCAGGGCCTATCGGGTGCGGGGTCACTTGCTGGCTAAACTCGACCCATTGGAACTGGAACCGGCGACAGTACATTCCGAACTGGATCCGGCAACCTACGGGTTTGTGGACAAAGATATGGACCGTGAGGTTTTCATCAACTATGTCCTCGGTCTGGAGACCGCAACTGTACGCCAGATTATACAAATCCTTCAGGAGACCTACTGCAAATCCATTGGCGTGGAGTTCATGCATATTCAGGATCCAGCGGAAAAGTCCTGGATTCAGGAACGCATTGAGCGCGTCCGTAACCAACCCGATTTTACCGTTCAAGGTAAGAAAGCCATTCTCAACCGGCTGATCGAAACAGAAGGGTTCGAGCATTATCTCGACCGCAAGTTTAGCGGAGTAAAGCGGTTCGGACTTGATGGTGGAGAAAGTCTGGTTCCGGCGATGGAACAGATTTTTAAACGGGGCAGTCAGCTTGGTATCGAGGAAATTGTACTCGGTATGGCCCATCGTGGGCGGCTGAATGTGCTGGCCAACGTGATGAGTAAACCATTTCAGGCAATTTTTCATGAGTTCCAAGGCGGCCAAACACGCCCAGACGATGTCATGGGATCGGGTGACGTAAAATACCATCTGGGGTCATCGTCAGACCGGATATTTGATGGCAAGTCTGTGCATTTGTCCCTGACTGCCAATCCGTCCCATCTTGAAGTGGTGAATACGGTCTGTCTGGGTAAGGTTCGTGCCAAACAGGTTCAGAAAAACGATACTGAACGCGAAAAAGTTATGGCTCTGTTGCTGCATGGTGATGCGGCGATGGCGGGGCAGGGACTGGTTCCTGAAACTTTCGACCTGTCGCATCTTGTCGGCTATCAGACCGGCGGGACAATTCATATCGTCATCAACAATCAGATCGGGTTTACGACCAATCCAAAATTCTCACGGTCCTCTCCTTATTGTTCGGATGTCGCGAAAATTGTCGCGGCGCCGATTTTTCATGTGAATGCGGATGATGTTGAAGCGGTTGTTCATTGTGCCCGGATCGCCATCGAATACCGCCAGAAATTTAAAAAAGACGTCGTCATCGACATGATCTGTTATCGCCGTCATGGCCATAACGAAGGCGATGAACCGATGTTCACGCAACCCAAAATGTATAAGAAAATTTCCACTCATCCGACGACGCGTAACATTTACGCCGAGCGCCTGATCCGCGAAGGTGTGATGACGGAAGTGGAAATCGAAACAGAACTTCAAAGTTTTCAGGCCCAGCTGGACGAAGCTTTCGAGGCGGCAACAGGTTACAAGGCCAACAAGGCCGACTGGCTGGACGGCAAGTGGGCGGGCATGTCGATGGCGTCTGGTGATGCCAGACGGGGCGAGACCGGCGTCACGTTGGAGCGCCTCAAAGAAATTGGCTATGCACTGGCCCACTGTCCGGGGAACTTCAATGTTCACTCAAAAATCGTTCGCCAGCTAAAAGCCAAAAAGGCGATGATCGACGGTGGTGAAGGGATCGACTGGGCGACCGGTGAAGCCCTGGCGTTTGGGTCACTACTTCTGGAAGGGCACGCGGTTCGTCTGTCTGGACAGGATTCAGAACGCGGGACGTTTTCCCACCGGCATTCTGTTTTGACAGACCAGGAATCGGAAGAACGCTTCATTCCCCTGAATAATTTGCGTTTCGGTCAGGCCCCTTATGAAGTCATCAACAGCCCACTGTCGGAAGCTGGCGTCCTTGGTTTTGAATACGGCTACAGTCTGGCAGAACCCAATATGCTGGTCCTCTGGGAAGCGCAGTTCGGTGATTTTGCCAACGGCGCTCAGGCGATCATTGATCAGTTTGTCGCATCGGGTGAGCACAAGTGGCTGCGCATGAGTGGTCTGGTGATGCTGTTGCCACATGGGTATGAGGGGCAGGGACCGGAACACAGTTCGGCGCGGCTGGAGCGATATCTACAGCTCTGCGCCGAAGATAATATGCAGGTTGTCAATTGCACGACACCGGCTAACTATTTCCACGCATTGCGCCGTCAACTGCTTCGCGAATTCCGCAAGCCTCTTATTGTCATGGCGCCAAAATCTCTGTTGCGTCATAAAAAGGCTGTGTCTTCACTGACTGACATGGCTGAAGGCACGACCTTCCATCGCACGCTTTGGGATGATGAAGACCCCTACGATGATGCGAAGCGTTCCCTGGTTGCCGATGGCAAGATCAAACGTGTCGTTCTGTGTACCGGCAAGGTTTATTACGACCTGCTGGAAGAGCGGCAAAAACGTGGCATCAAGGATGTTTATCTGATGCGGGTCGAGCAAATCTATCCAGTGCCGGAGAAAGCCTTGGTTAAGGACCTTGCACGGTTCCCCAATGCTGATTTTGTGTGGTGTCAGGAAGAGCCACGCAACAACGGTGCCTGGACTTTCATGATTGAGCCTTTTGCCCAGATTCTGGATCAGATTGGGCGTGGCAGTGAGCGTGTGAAATATGCTGGCCGTGGGGAAGCGGCTGCACCGGCAACCGGGTTGATGTCCAAACATGTGGCTCAACAGGCCAGGCTGGTTGATGAAGCGCTGACCGTGGCGAAAGCCAAGCCCAAGCCCAAGCGCGCGCCCCGGAAGGCCGCAGTTAAGAAATAACGCAAATCCCTAACGATCAGGACCGAGGACAAGAATATGGCCGTGGAAATCAAGGTGCCCACTCTGGGAGAATCGGTAGCAGAGGCAACTGTCGCAAAATGGTTTAAGCAACCGGGCGACGCCGTAGCCCTGGACGAGCCGTTAGTGGAACTGGAGACCGATAAGGTGACGGTCGAGGTAAATGCCCAGTCGGCAGGCGCTCTGGCGAGCATTCTTGTGCCGGAAGGCACCGACGTTGAGGTCGGCGCCCTGTTGGGAACCATTGACGAAACAGCGGCCGGTGCACCAGCCGCTGCCCCTGCACCCGCGGCACCAGCTCCGGCACCTGCTCCTGCACCCGCGGCACCAGCTCCCGCACCCGCACCCGCGGCACCAGCTCCTGCAACAGCCCCAGCGCCCGCAGCGGCTCTAACCAAACCGCTGTCCCCTGCTGTGCGTAAGCTGGTCGATGACAACGATCTGGAACCAACACTGATAACGGCGACGGGTAAGGATGGCCGGATCACCAAAGGTGATGTCCTGGCCGCTATCGCCGCAGGGTCGGCGAAACGTCGGGCCGCTGCCGCCGCGCCCGCTGGACCGGGGCCGGTCTATACGCCGTCATCTGAGCTGCCGCCCCGACCGGATGACCCACGTGAAGAACGGGTACGGATTTCCAAACTGCGGAAACTCATCTCCGGACGGTTGAAGGACGCCCAGAATACGGCGGCGATGCTGACCACCTGGAACGAGGTCGACATGGGAAATGCCATGGACCTCCGTGCGACCTATAAGGATGCGTTCGAGAAGAAGCATGGGGTTCGGCTCGGTTTTATGTCCTACTTTGTGCGCGCGGCCTGCATTGCGCTTAAGGAATGGCCTGCCGTCAATGCTGAAATTTACGGTGAAGAACTGTTCTATAAAAACTACTACAACATTGGTGTCGCCGTTGGCACGCCACAGGGACTGGTGGTTCCGGTTCTCAAAGATGCCGATCAGATGCGGTTCGCTGAAATTGAAGGCGGTATCTCCGACTTTGGTCGTCGCGCCCGCGACGGTAAACTGTCCATGGATGAAATGACCGGCGGGACCTTCACCATTTCCAATGGCGGGGTTTTCGGTTCGTTGAATTCCATGCCGATCCTGAATGTGCCGCAATCGGGTATTTTGGGCATGCATAAAATTCAGAAACGCCCGGTCGCCGTCGGTGACGAAGTGGTGATCCGCCCGATGATGTATCTGGCGCTGTCCTATGATCACCGCATCATCGATGGCCGAGAAGCCGTCTCCTTTCTGGTCCGCATGAAAGATTTGATCGAAGACCCGCAGCGCATCATGCTTGATGTGTAATCGGGTATCGAATTTAGGGAAAAGGTAAGCCTGTCATGAGTGACGCATACGATCTGGTTATCATTGGTGGCGGTCCGGCAGGTTACGTCGGTGCTATTCGTGCGGCGCAACTTGGCATGAAGACGGCCATCGTCGAGATGCGCGGCGCTCTTGGCGGTACCTGCCTGAACGTCGGCTGCATTCCGTCGAAAGCCATGCTGCAATCCTCCCATCACTATGAAATGGCGGCGACTGAATTTGCCCATCACGGCATTCAGGCCAGCGGTCTCAAACTTGATCTCAAAACCATGTTGGGGCGCAAGGAAAAGGTCGTCGACGACCTGACCAAGGGCATCGAGTTCCTGATGAAAAAGAACAAGGTCGACTATCACGTGGGTGCCGGCGAGATCACCGCACCCGGTGAGGTGACCGTCAAACCAAACCAGAAAGGGGCCAGAAAGCAGGTCCTTAAAACCAGTAACATCATGGTCGCAACGGGCTCCGAAGTGACGCCGCTTCCCGGTGTGGATATCGATGAAAAGCAAATCGTCAGTTCGACCGGGGCGTTGTCCCTGCCCAAGGTGCCAAAGACCATGGCGATCATCGGCGCCGGTGTCATCGGCCTCGAACTGGGTTCCGTCTGGCGTCGCCTTGGGGCTGAAGTGACGGTTATCGAATTTCTAGACGTGGCCCTTCCCGGTATGGATGCGGAAATTTCGAAAAACATGCAACGTGTTCTGAAAAAACAAGGCATGAAATTCAAGATGAAAACCAAAGTCACTGGCGCCAAAACAGCAAGAACCGGCGTCACGCTCAGCATGGAAGCGCGTGATGGCGGCAAGGCCGAAACACTGAAAGCCGATGTCGTTCTGGTTGCCATCGGGCGTCGGCCGGTTACTGACAAACTCGGCTTGGACAAAATTGGCGTCACCGTGGATGAGCGTGGATTCGTTCCCGTTGATGAGGACTATCAGACCAACATCGAAGGTATTTATGCCGTCGGCGATGTCATCGGCGGGGCGATGCTGGCCCATAAGGCAGAAGACGAGGCCGTCGTATGTGCCGAAATCATCGCTGGTCAGACTGGACACGTTGATTACGACACCATTCCGGGCATTGTCTACACCCATCCGGAAGTGGCCAGCGTCGGCAAGACGGAAGAGCAATTGAAGGAAGCGGGAACGGAATACAACGTCGGCAAATTCCCCTTTAGCGCCAACAGTCGGGCCCGGTGCAACGCCGATTCAGACGGGTTTGTCAAAATCCTGGCCGATAAAACCACCGACGCCATTCTCGGCTGTCATATTATCGGTCCGGAGGCAGGAGACCTCATTCAGGAGATCGTTGTCGCTATGGAACTTTCCGGCAGTGCCGAAGATGTCGCACGCATCTGCCACGGTCACCCGGGATTGCCGGAAGCAGTCAAAGAAGCCGCGCTGGGAGCCGGTGGGCGGGCTATTCATATTTAGTTGCCGCCTTCTAGGGACTTAGGTGCGTGGGTTAACGCTCCAGAAGTCTGTTAATGAAGTTCCGGATGTTTTCACGAATCGAGCCTTCGTTTGCAAATCGCAGGCGCTGGATAGCGAATGCGGCGTCGCTGAATGTAGCGGTATGGCTGGCGGTAACTGGTTCATCAAATACCGTCTGCCGGGAAGTTTTTTCGAATACCCGGTAATTAACCATGCTGTTGACAGTCAGGTCAAAACCGATGAGGGGTTGATCCAGTTGTGATAAAGTCGCTTCCACGCCATAATTGGCAGCGCTTCTGCCGGACAATAATCCCGTATTCTGGAGAGAATCGCGCAGCGCCGTTCTAAATGCGGCGTTGCTCACCTCTGAAGTCCAAAGAGGGTTGGTACTTTCACCTCCGTTTACTTTCGAAATTTCCAACGCCCCGGAAAACCGGCTGCCAGCGGCTCTGGATTCTAGTTCGTTCGGGCCGACTGTCATGTTTTGTACTTCTGCCGGAGATGCACAAGCGGCTAAGCCGGATACCGCAAAAACAAGGAAGAGACGGTGTATAACGGGTCGAAAATTTCTAAAAAAAAGAGATTTAATCATATCAATACGACCAAGGTTGTTTAAGATTCTATGTATAGTATAAAAGTGACTATAAACAGCCCTCTCATCGGAAGATAGGAGGATTAGAATTTTTTAGGTTGAGATAAAGGAAGAATAATGAATAGAGAAATGTTGATTGCTATCGGAGTTTCTATGGGGATTGCGGGGTGTGCCTCCCAACCAGAAGATATACAGACAGCTTATGTATCTACCCTGCAATACAAGAATTATGATTGCGATCAACTGGCGGAAGAATCGGGACGGGTCTCAAGCCGCGCCAGCCAGCTTCATGGCAATTTAAAAGAAACAGCCGATGACGATGCTGTCCAAATGGGTGTGGGGTTGATTTTATTGTGGCCGACACTCTTCTTCCTTGAAGGTGGTGACGGCGTTCAGGCGCAGGAGTACGCGCGACTTAAGGGTGAACGGGATGCCATTGAGAAAACGGCTATTCAGAAAAAATGCACGATTGATTTCGCTCCTGTAGTGCCGGCTAAAAAGGAAGCCGAAGCGAAAAAACTTGAGGGTTAGTCCGGTTCTCCGTGAGGGAAAGTGAAAGACAGCACCATTGGGTGCGGTCTTTCATAGCGGGTTCAATGTTTGAAAATCCGGCCAAAATAGCCTCCTTGGCTACTCCGACTTTTACGATCTAAGGCGTTACCGGTGTTGGTGCCGGGACCACAATTTTACGCTTGTTCAATACATCGCGCAGGATGTCCGGATAGTCGGTGATAATGCCGTCGACACCCAGATCAATCAGTTCTTCCATGCGTTCGGCGTCGTTGACGGTCCAGACTTTTACCAGTAATCCCAATTCATGAGCGGCCTTGATTGAGTCCGCGCTGACTTCCTTGTGATAGGATGACCAGATGGCCCCGCCTGCCGCTTTGATCGCATGCGGGGCGCTGCCGTTGTGATTGTCGACATCAAATCCGCTCATCCAGGGGGAGGGACCAGGCTCACCGATCTGTAAATTGTTGAGCCAGCTTTGATTGACCGTCAGATAGGAGGTGGTCATCTCCGGAGCCAGACGTTGGACCTCTTGAAGGGTGCGCCAATCAAAAGATTGAATGGCGACCCGGTGATCCATCTTGTAGGCGTGAATGACATCGAGAAGTGTGCGGGCAAACTCCGCCGGTGGTAGGCTCAATTCCGGTTTGTGTGGATTGAGTTTTGATTCAATGTTGAACCGGACCGTTTCATTCCCGGACCGGGCGACAAGGTCGAACACCTCGGCAAGGGTCGGGACGTGCGTTCCGTCGATGGGCTGTTGATCCGGATATCGTTCGCCATATCGCATTGCCGGGTTAAGGCGACCAATATCGAAGGATTTTATTTCTTCAAGCGTCATTGAATTGATCGCCGGGCCGCTGTCCGCAAGCCAGTTACCATCAGGCATGCGGGCGATTTCGGGCTCCATGCGCGGGTTATGGATTACCACAACATGTCCGTCTTTGCTGACGCCGACGTCAAGTTCCAGTGTGCTGACTCCGATCGACAGCGCCTTGGCAAACCCGGGCAGGGAATTCTCCGGCATCAATCCCCTGGCCCCCCTGTGGCCCTGCAAATCGAATCCTGGTGCTGCACCGGAGATACCCTCAGAGATTCCTCCGGCGAGTCCCCCGGCAATTCCCATAGCAGCGATAACTTTAGACATTTTTCTGATTAACCCTCTGTTTCGTGTTGTCACCGTCAGACCAGCCGTTTTTCAGTTTCAGGATCGAACAGATGGATTTTCTCGGGCGAAACCCTAAGCGGCAGCGGGTCTCCGGGTTTTATGTCCTGAGTGCCGCTGAGGCGGATCGTCATGTCGGTCTGGTCTGTACCAAAATGACCATGAACCAGCGTATCCGCGCCTAAATGTTCGGCCAGCGTCGTTGTCAGGTTTCTAATATCATCGCCGCTGTCTGTCAGAATCAGGTCTTCCGGCCGAATGCCAAGGGTGACGTTCCGGTTGGCGTGATTGGTATACATTCCTTCAGGCAGGTTAAATGCGGCGCCGCCCTCAAGTTCAACACTGCCACCGTCATCAGTTAGCTTTGCCCTGGCAAAATTCATCGCGGGTGAGCCGATAAACCCGGCGACAAATAACGACGCCGGGTGTTCGTATAACTCGATTGGCGTGCCCAGTTGCTCAACCACCCCGCCATTCAATACCACCAACCGGTGCCCCAGCGTCATGGCTTCTACCTGATCATGGGTTACATAGACGCTTGTTATACCCAGGCGCTCCTGAAGACGTTTGATTTCCAGACGCATCTGAACCCGTAGCTTGGCGTCAAGGTTCGACAGGGGTTCGTCAAACAAGAAGACGCTGGGCTCGCGCACGATGGCCCGGCCCATGGCGACCCGCTGGCGCTGCCCGCCGCTGAGTTGGCGAGGTTTGCGAACAAGCTGATCATCGGTCAGTTCAAGAATATCGGCGGCTTTTTTTACTCGGTCCTGAATTTCCGACTTTGCTAATCCCCGAATTTTGAGTCCGTAAGCCATGTTGTCGAAAACATTCATGTGCGGATAAAGCGCATAATTCTGGAACACCATGGCGATATCACGGTCCGCCGGTTCCAGATCATTGACCCGGCGGTCACCGATATCAATGGTGCCTTCGGTTACGGATTCCAGTCCGGCGATCATACGCAGCAGGGTCGATTTTCCACACCCCGAAGGCCCGACCAGAACGATGAACTCGCCATCGGCAATGTCTACATCAACGCCGTGAATGGCCTTGAAGCCGTTCGGGTAGGTCTTTCGAATATTTTCCAGTTTAACTTGTGCCATGAGGCATCCTTTATTTTTCGGTCTCTGTAAGGCCCTTGACGAAAAGTTTTTGCATGAAAATGACCACCAGGACCGGCGGCATCATCGCTAGCAGGGTTGTCATCATGATGATATTCCATTCCGGTGCCTGTTCGGCGGTCTCCAGCATCTGCTTAATCGCCATGACAACCGTGTACATGTCCTGTTCGGTGGTCACCAAAAGCGGCCATAGATACTGGTTCCAGCCATAAATAAACAAAATCACGAATAATGCTGCGATATTGGTTCTGGACATCGGCAACAGGATGTCCTTGAAAAATCGCATGGGTCCGGCGCCGTCAATGCGCGCCGCTTCCAGTAATTCATCAGGAATGGTCAGAAAGGTCTGGCGGAACATGAAGGTCGCCGTGGCCGACGCAATCAGTGGAATGCTGAGCCCCCAGTAGGTATTCAGCATGTTCAGATTGGCGACCACCTCAAATGTTGGGATGATTCTCACTTCGACCGGCAGCATCAGGGTGATGAAGATCAACCAAAAGAACCCCATGCGGAAGGGAAACTTAAAATAAACAATGGCAAATGCCGACAATAGCGATATGGCGATTTTGCCAACGGCGATCATCATGGCCATGGCCAGACTGTTCAACAGCATCATACCGACGCCCAGGTCACCACCACCTGCGATACCCCTGACCACAGCCTGTTCAAGGTTTTCGAAAAACTGATCACCCGGCCAAAGTGGCAACGGCACCTGAACCATGCGCACGGCATCATGAGTGGCGGCAACAAAGGTGACCCAGATCGGGAAGGCGATAATCGCTACGCCAAGTATGAGTGTTACGTGAGAGATCAGGGTAATGATGGGTCGATTTTCGATCATCAGTATTCGACCTTCTTCTCGATGTATCGGAACTGGACGACCGTCAAGGCGATGACCATAGCCATAAGGATGACCGACTGGGCCGCCGAGCCACCGAGATCTAGACCGACGAATCCGTCATTAAACACTTTATAAACGAGGATTTCAGTGGATTTTGCCGGCCCGCCCTGGGTAATGGCATGGACAATCCCAAAGGTTTCAAAAAATGCATAAACGATATTAACAACCATCAGGAAGAAGGTTGTTGGTGAAATGAGCGGGAAGATGATGGTCCAGAAGCGACGGATAGGGCCCGCACCATCGATGGCTGCGGCTTCGATCAGAGACTTTGGTATCGACTGCATGCCAGCCAGGAAAAACAAGAAATTATAGGCAACCTGTTTCCAGGCCGCGGCGATGACGACCAGGGTCATGGCTTCGACGCCATTAAGTTTATGGTTCCACTCATATCCCATGGCGGCCAACCCGTAGGTCACAATGCCAAGCGTCGGATCAAGCATAAACACCCATAGGGCACCGGCAACAACCGGTGCCACGGCATAGGGCCAGATTAAAAGAGTACGATAGGCCATGGCGCCCTTGATGACGCGGTCGGCCATGGCCGCCAGAATCAGGGAAAAGCCCATTGAGATACTGGCTACCAGAACGGAAAAAACGACAGTGCGCTGAAATGTGCCTAAATAATGTTCGTCGTCAAACAGAACTTCAAAATTTTCAAACCAGACGAATTCGGTGCGTAGGCCGAAGGCATCCTGAATCAGTAGAGACTGGTAAAGCGCCTGACTGGCGGGCCAGACAAAAAATACAATGGTGATAATGATTTGAGGGGCTACCAATAAAAACGGGAGCACCGAGGGGCCGAAATGAACGCGTTTGAGCATGCCTGATTTTCCGTATCCGACAGATCAACAGCCGCCCCCGGTGTTATTTGCTTTGGGGGCGGCTGCGATCTTGGGAGGAAACTACTTGTTCGCGCGCTCAAACTTGCGAAGCAACTTGTCGCCACGGGCCGCAGCGTCGTCCAACCCTTGTGAAGCGGTTTTCTTGCCGCCCCAGATGGCTTCCATTTCTTCATTCAGAATGTCTCTGATCTGAACAAAACTACCGAAGCGAAGACCGCGAGAGTTCGGCGTTGGTTTATTCAGGCTAAGCTGTTTGATTGCCGTATCCGTGCCCGGATTAGAGTCATAGAACCCCTGCTTTTTCGACAGCTCATAAGCTGGCGTGGTGATGGGAACATAACCGGTTTCCTGATGCCACCAGGCTTGAACCTCTGGTGAAGACAGGTAGGTCATGAATTTGGCAACACCTTTGTAGTCGCCCTTGTCGTGGCCTTTTAGGACCCACAGCGTAGCGCCGCCGATGATTGAGTTCTGCGCTTTGCTGGCGACGTCGGTGTCAAGCGGCAGCATGGACTGGCCGAATTCGAACTTGGCCTGTTTCTTGATACTGCCGTAATAGGCCGAGGAATTCATCCACATGCCACATTCGCCGTTGGTGTACATGGACAGGCTGTCACCACGCCGTCCACCATAGGTGAACAGTTTGTTCTTGGACCAATCAGCGATGCTGGCCAGTCTTGCCTTCACCTTTTCATTGTTGAAAGTGAACTTGGTGTCCAGTCCGGCAAAACCGTTTTCTTTGGTGCCAATGGCAAGGTTGTGCCAGGAGCTATAGTTCTCGATCATCACCCAGGACTGCCAACCGAACGAGAAACCGCATTTATAACCAGCGGCAACCAGTTTTTCCGAAGCACTTTTCATGTCGTTCCAGGTTTTCGGCACGGAAGATACGCCAGCTTTCTTGAACGCATCCTTATTGTACCACAAAACCGGCGTTGAGCTGTTGAACGGCATGGACAGCAGTTCACCCTGAGGGGTCTGATAATAGCTGATGACCGCAGGCAAGTAGATGGACTTATCAAACGGCTCGCCAGCGTCTTTCATGACTTGTTCGACCGGATAAACTGCGCCCTTGGCAGCCATCATGGTGGCCGTGCCAACTTCAAATACCTGGACGATATGTGGTTGCTTTTTGGCCCGGAACGCGGCGACGGCCGCAGTCATGGTTTCCGTGTAATTCCCTTTGTAGACGGGAACAACCTTGTAATCAGACTGTGTGGCGTTGAAGTCAGTGGCAATTTTGTTGACGCGCTCGCCGTTGGTTCCACCCATGGCGTGCCACCACTGAACCTCGGTGGCCGCAGATGCGATTCCTATCGAACCGGCAAAAGCAGCAAATGCGGCGGTTGCCACTAGTTTTTTAGAAAATGACATAATTTCTCTCCCTAGTTATGTCTGTAACTGAATAACCGTTCTGCAAGATTGTCGAGACCGGCTTCCCCTGAAACGAAATTTGACACCATTGATCGCAGCGAACATGACAACGCCGTGAAGTTTATATTGCAAAATGATCGGCTCAAATCATGATGTTGTCTAATGCTATTTTAGTACCATTCCATAAAGTTATGTTATGGTTTGGAGATTGAAACTATAGAACTGAAGACGATGATTAGAATCCGCCAATTGGAAGCGTTCCGGGCGATCATGATTACCGGCGGTGTGACATCGGCAGCGGGAATGCTGAACATCTCCCAACCTGCGGTCAGTCGCCTGATTTCTAACCTTGAACAGACGCTTGGGTTTGCCGTTTTCCAGCGGCGTAAAGGGCGACTTCATCCGACCCAGGAAGCCGAGTTCCTGTTTGCCGAAGTCGAGCGTGTGTTCGCCAACCTCGATCACATTACGCAAATTTCCCACGATATCCTGCATCAGAAAACGGGGCATCTGCGGATTGCCTGCCTGCCTGGATTCGCCACTTCTTTGCTGCCGCGGGTCGTTGCCGACTTTTTAGCCGACCGTCCTGATGTGACCATTTCCATTCAAACCCGCAGTTCAGCGCGCGTCCGCGAATGGATCGCCGCCCAGCAATATGACGTGGGCATCGCCGATGAATTCGACGGACACAGCGCCGTTGAGCACGAATCCATTGAACTGAGGTCTGTGTGTGTGCTGACGGGAGACCATCGGTTGGCGTCGCGTGATGTCATCGAGCCGAAAGACCTTGAGGGTGAACCGATGATCACCAATGACCGAGACCATAGCTTTAATTTGGCGGTCGAGCGCAAATTTGAAGACGCAGGAGTTAAGCTGGAGCGTCGGGTGGAAGTCCGACAGTTTGCCACCGCGTGCCTGTTGGCAAACCGGGGGATCGGTGCATCGATCGTCAGTTCCATCGATGCGGCGGAATATGCTGATCAGGGGCTTGTCGCCATCCCGTTCGAGCCGAATGTGCCGTTCGGGATCGACCTCTTGTACCCGGCCTATCATCCGCGTCCCCTGCTGCTGCGGGAATTTACGGACCTTTTCAAACGGGCGCTTGAACCTTTTATCTATTAACGGCGACGCGCCCGGGGATGGGCAGAGTCATACACCGAAGAAAGATGTGCCGAATCGACATCCGTGTAGCGTTGGGTTGTTGACAGCGAGGCATGACCGAGAAGTTCCTGGATGGTGCGGAGATCCCCGCCGCCGCCCAGCAGGTGCGTGGCAAAACTGTGGCGAAGCGCATGGGGGGTCATGGATTCGGGCAGGCCGAGCAGGGCCCGCAGGTTGCGCACCTGACGCTGCGCAACACCAGGGTTCAAGCGAGCGCCGCGCACGCCAACAAAAAGCGGAACGTCGTCATCATCGGCAAACGGGCGGATTTCAAGATACCCGGTCAGAGCTTTCTGAACCGTGGCAAGCACGGGAACTAGGCGCTGTTTGTTGCCTTTGCCGGTAATCCGGATCATGTCCCTGGCGCTGCCCCGCCCAGGAAGGTCGCCACAATTTAGCCCGATGGCTTCGCCAAGCCTCAGGCCGCAACCGTACAGAAGGCTGAGCAGGGCCTGATCGCGTTTGCCGACCCAGGCTTCGTCGCTCAGTTCGGCGATTGTCGCGACCACACTGAGTGCATCTTCGATCGTGAGCGCCTTGGGGACGGACTTCGGAATTTTTGGAGTCCGAATGGCGGTGATCGCCGCATTGGAGATCAATTCCTGACGTTCCAGATATCCGAAAAAACTTCTTAACGTCGACATGGCCCGCGCGGTTGAGGCCCGTTCAAGACCGTCATCAGCGCGTTTCGCCAGATAACTCCTGAAATCCATGGCGCTCAGGGTGCCTAGGTCTGTCAGGCCCGGGGCATATCCAAGATGGCCCGCCATAAACCGGAAAAATCCAGTGAGATCATGGGTATAACTGTCGAGCGTGTGTTTCGAATATCGTCGTTCGTGCGCTAGCCACGATTGCCAGTCACAAATGGCATTGAGGACCTGTGGTTCGGCCAGATCGTCAATCAGGTTGTCAATCACCTGGGGCTCCGGTGGGTTCAAGGGCCTTGTGAACCAGACACTCAACAACACGAACAAGGAAATTAATCAGTTCCGTCCCCTGACCCGGGTGGAACACAGTACCGCGTGACCCCATGGCCAGAATACCGATGGGCGAATGTTTTGATGGCCGAATGCGAGCGAGGGCGGCGGAGCGGACCAGTCCAGCGCCGGACCCGAAGATAGAACCGTCATCGCCCAAATCCCTAATCAGGACAATGTCGCTGTCCGCCCCGACGTAGGCGTCGGTGGCACCGGCGGCAAATTGAACCAGTTCACTGGAAATAAACTGCGCATCCGGTTGATGCGGCGGCTCAAACCCCAGCGTCACCACATCGACATCCAGCAGGAACGGCCAATCATTAGTAATAATGTGGGTCAGGTGGGCAAAGTCGGTTGCCGACAAAGCGGCCAAAACCGCCGCATGGCTGCGGGTCTGAACGGACATGTTGGTGCGGCTGGTCTCGATGACTTCCTGAGCGCAATCTCGAAGTTCATCAATTTCGCTCGATCGGCGATCCAGCAAGAACCGCTGCATATCGACAATCCCGTCTGCGTCTTCCGACCATCTGTCAGGCGCTTCCATATCGCTTAGAACATGGGCGTGGGTACGGAAGAAATCAGGATGAGCCGTGAGATAATCGATGACAGCCCCTTCCGAGATTTCCGTTTCGTTGTTTTCGGTAGTGACTTCACCTTGGTGTTGCGTCATGTGCCAAACCTCATTAACCCTGACAGTGTTGCGAATCGCCTTATTATACACGTCTGTTCTCTTAATAAATAATGTAACGCCATTTTATGATCACACCTGCCGACACGACCCCTACGAAAGAAGACGCACCACGGTACGGACCGGGTGACCGGGTTGCCGTGCTGTTACCCTTGCCGCTAAGGGCGGCCTACGACTACCGGGTCCCCGACGGTTTGGTTCTGGCGGCGGGAGATTTTGTCAATGTGCCGCTGGGCAACCGCCGTGCCGATGGTGTTGTATGGGGGCCGGGTGAAGGGGACGTTGCTGAAAAAAAGCTGCGTGATGTTCTATCGAAGCTGGAATGTCCGCCGTTGCCATTCGTTTCACGCCGGTTCGTCGACTGGGTTGCAGCCTATACTCTGCACTCCAGAGGGGCCGTTCTGAAGATGGCGATGAGTGTGCGCGACGCTTTATCGCCCCCCAAGACCATTAGCGCATATGCCCTCAATTCAAAGCAGCCTGGGATTCGGTCGACCCCAGCCAGGGCGCGGGTTGTGGCAGTATTGCAAGACAGCCCACCACGCGCGGCGACCGATCTGGCCCGAGAGGCCGGTAGCAGCACGGGGGTGGTCAAGGGACTTTATGATGCAGGGGCCTTGGTGAAGGTTGAGCTTCCCGCCCTGCCGCCGTTTCCCGAACCCCAGTGGGACCATGAGGGACCTTCACTATCCGAAGAACAGGCCACCGCTGCTGCCAAACTGGTGGAGGATGTAAAAAAGGACAAGTTCCGGGTCACCGTGCTGGACGGGGTGCCAGGGTCGGGGAAGACGGAGGTCTATTTTCAGGCCGTCGCGGAAGCCCTGAAACGGGGCCGACAAACTCTCGTTCTGTTGCCGGAAATTGCCCTGAGCGCCCAATGGCTGGCCCGTTTCAGGGGGCGCTTTGGCGTAGACCCCGGGGTCTGGCATTCGGATCTGAGCGCCGCTCAGCGACGTCATACCTGGCGCGCCGTCGCCGAAGGTAGCGCAAAGGTTATCGTTGGCGCGCGCTCGGCCCTGTTTCTGCCTTTTCCTGATCTCGGGTTGATCGTCATCGACGAAGAACACGAAAGTGCCTTCAAGCAGGAAGAAGGGGTCATTTATAACGGTCGGGATATGGGCGTGGTGCGCGCGCATCTCGGAAATATTCCGGCTGTTCTTGCCTCGGCGACGCCGTCGCTCGAATCGGCAGTCAATGCCAACTCCGGTCGTTACGACGTCCTCCATCTGCCCGACCGTCACGGCGGCGCCAGTCTGCCTGAAATTCAGTTGGTCGACATGATCAAGGAGCCGCCACCGCGTGGCCGGTGGTTGTCGCCGGTGCTCGCCGATGCGGTATCGAAAACCATAAGTGACGGTGAACAGGTTTTATTGTTTTTGAACCGCCGCGGATACGCGCCGTTGACGTTATGCCGGACCTGCGGACACCGGTTTCAATGCCCGCGCTGTTCATCCTGGCTGGTCGAGCACCGCCTGCAGGGACGGTTGCAGTGTCATCACTGCGGCTACAACATATCGCTCCCAGATATTTGTCCCCAATGTGAAACAGAGGACAGTCTTGTCGCCTGTGGTCCCGGTGTGGAGCGTCTGGCCGAAGAGGTGGAGCTTATGCTGCCTGACGTCCGCCTGACCATCGCCGCCAGCGACAACATCAGTTCACCCGCCGCCGCCGCCGAATTAATTCGCCGCATTGAGGATCATGAAGTCGATGTCATTATCGGCACCCAGATTGTCGCCAAGGGGTATCATTTTCCGATGTTGACCCTGGTTGGTGTTGTCGATGGAGATCTGGGGCTACAGGGTGGGGATCTTAGGGCATCTGAACGCACCTATCAGTTACTTTATCAGGTTGGCGGGCGTGCGGGCCGGGCGGACAGGCCGGGCCGGGTCGTCGTTCAGACCTATATGAAACAGCATCCGGTGATGTCGGCGATCCTGTCCGGCGAAAAAGCCCAGTTTCTGGAAGCCGAATCGCAGTCTCGGCAACAAATCGCCATGCCCCCGTTCGGGCGGCTTGTCGCCCTGATTGTGTCGGGCCCGAATGAGTTCGCAGTTGATGAAGCGGCACGTAACCTTAGTCGAACGGCACCCCATATGGAGGGGGTTCAGGTTCTGGGGCCAGCACCAGCTCCATTTGCTCTTTTGCGGGGCCGTCACCGCCGCCGCCTGTTATTGAAGGCCCATAAGGAAACGCAGGTGCAACCCATCGTCCGTCACTGGCTGGCCCATACGGACTGGCACAATTCCGTGCGCGTACAGGTCGATATCGACCCCATGAGTTTTATGTGATCGCTTTTGATTTTATTCACCGGAAATGAAACCTAACGATAATCCTCCGGGCCCAAACATCTCGCCCTAGAAATCGCAGAAATCCAAGGGTTTCAGTAATTTCTCAAAGTGTACGGAGTCTGGTTGCAATGGTGGAATGAGTATGGTACGAAATGCCGCGTTTCGCAGGAGGAGAGTCCCTCTGATGCGGACCGACGGTGCCGGACAATTGGGAACAGGATGATCCTTACCCAGAATGCCGGTATCGCGAATAACAACAGACGAGGAATTCCCAGGTGTCATCTGATGTCATCGGCGCTTCTGGCCTAGCAGGCCGCTA
>Ga0316204_10004488_pt1 | contig 24932 bp, 15 predicted proteins | sample 6monrhotite_MG_2_FD_205661 | JGI IMG/M metagenome (GOLD analysis project Ga0316204, IMG submission 205661) | Microbial mat bacterial communities from mineral coupon in-situ incubated in ocean water Damariscotta River, Maine, United States -... | ecosystem: Environmental > Aquatic > Marine >... | reverse complement strand
AGCGATCTGTTTCTCCTTTAAACGCCTTGCCAACGTTTATTTGTGCCGTTATTTGTGTTTCGGCGTCGTCTCGACCCGGATCGCTTTTATCAGGCAAGCCTTTTTCGTAGATGTTGTCGCCTAAGTACAGGAGGTAGTTTCCTTTGGTCTTCTTTTCTTTTATGAAATCTTGAAAGGCATCCAAAACAATCGGATCGGATCCCGATACACCGGCATCACCAATCAAATAAAAAGTCTTCTCTATGTTGTCTCGAGTAATTATATCCACAGCGTTTTGAACACTTTCAGCATAGGTTGCCGTATAGGTTGCACAACTTGAAACGAGAAATAACACTCCCATGCTAAATAAAATGTAAACTTTCTTCATATCTGCTTACTAATGCTAAAATTTAGTAAATTAGTCGTCTAATTGTTCGTGTATGTCACAACTGATTGATGAAACCCATAGCTTCGTTACTAAGCTACTTACAGACGAATTACCTAGCAATTTCCTATATCACAATCTCACTCATACCAGAAGAGTTCTTAAAAGTACAAAAGAAATAATTGCTGGTATTTCAATTTCCGAAGAAGATGCTCAAATATTACTTTTGGCGACACTATTACATGATGTGGGTTATGTAAGAGGGTGCGATAAGCATGAGGAAAAAGGTGTTGAAATTGGGCAGGAATTTTTAAGAAATAAAGGTGTTGACGAATCTATTATTGAAAAAGTCTCACAATGCATCATGGCAACTGTATTTGATTCGGAGCCAACTAACGAGTTGGAGCGCATCATACGAGATGCGGATGCTTCACATTTTGCCAAAGATTATTTTCAAGCAACTAGTGAGTTTCTTCGCCAAGAATGGAAGTTGCAAGGACTGAAGAAGTACAGCAAACGAAAATGGTTGGAAGGCAATATTGATCTGCTAGAAAACAAGCATGTCTTCTACACGGACTATGCCCAGAAACACTGGACACCGAAAAAAGAAGAAAACATTCAACTTATGAAAGCAGAGTTGGCAAAATTAAAGAAGGACCAAAAGAAAAAACAAAAAAAGCTAAAGGCAAAATTAAAAAGCGTAGATCCAGAAAAAGCTATTCAAAGTGTATTTCGGGTTACTCTCAAAAACCATATTAAATTAAGTGATATCGCAGACACCAAAGCCAATATTCTTCTATCTGTTAATGCGATTATCCTTTCTATTGCCCTGTCCAATTTGATTCCGAAGTTAGACAATGCATCGAATACGTATTTAATCGCTCCTACCCTTATATTTCTAGTTTTTACGCTTATTTCTATGGTACTTTCTGTTTTGGCGACCCGACCCAACGTAACTATTGGAAAATTTACCAAAGAGGATGTTATTAATAAAAAAGTTAATTTGTTGTTCTTCGGAAATTTCCATCAAATGAGTCTAAGCGAATTCGATTGGGCCATGAATGAAATGCTCAATGACAAGGAATACATCTACTCCTCTCTAACGAAGGATCTGTATTTTCTTGGCCTCGTACTCAATAGGAAATATAAAATCTTAAGATTTACCTACACAATTTTCATTATAGGTATTCTTATTTCAGTATCCGCCTTTGCGATTTCCTTTTTTGCCAGTGGCGCGATGAATCATGGGCCGAGTTAACCCCGAATCGTGTTCATCAAGTCTTCGTAAGTGTAGTACTCTATATCCGATTCTCCTCTGTTGTAAAGGACATTTACGCGTATGGCCTTTAGTCCAGTGACTCCTTGAAGATCTTCCAATTCCAGAATTTCTATTTTTTTTCCTAATTGCTTTTTCGACTGTAAAAATTTGACATACTTCAAGTATTCTAGTTCGTCAGATTTTTGAGAGTATACAATGGAAATTTTGCCTGGTTGTGTTATTCGCTCATCCGTTCCTTTAATATTCGCTTTGTCCACTCGCTTTTTAACCACTTCGTAACGTGCATTGTAAGTGCCATCTACATCAAATCGTTTTTCATCCATGCGGAAACGCAAGGATAAAGAGCTACTAAACGCAAGTATCATGGAAGCCACATCCAACGGCATTAATAGATTTTCCTTGAGTTGATAAAAACTATTCTCCATTTCACACATGGCTTGTAGCTGCCATAATCTTAGATTATAGAGATAGATTTTATTAAAACTGTCATCCTTGGTGATGGACTCGCCAATGTAAAGGTTATGCTCTACCCCGTCCGTCTTGAAACGTTCGTAATAGTGAGGATACATGGCCTGTGCAGTTTCTTGTTTTTTATCCAAGATAGCCGCCATCGTTTTATTAATAAGCATGACGGATTCATCATAGTCTTTGCGGTGCTTATAAATAAAACCTTTGTCCTCATCTAGCAATTCGTAATATTGACTGATAAGTGATTTCAATTTTTCATTTTTATTGCCTAAATGATCGTACAACGGCACAATTTCATTCCGAAGAAAATTAAGCACTTTTCGTTCACTATCTACTTCTAAGTTCTCCTCTAAGTCTTTTAAAAAGTTTTCTATTCTGAATTGAAGTTGTTCATAGATAGGAAGTGGCTCGATTGCAAAAATCTGTTGAATGATATCATTTACATGATGTAACTGAAGAATTAAATCATCTTTAGTAGCTATATTTCTAGCCTCCGAAGAACCTTTAATATCGATCTGTCCAAAGAGTGGATATACATTTTCGAATACAATTTCGTTATAAGATGCCTCTTCTCCATTCATTTGACGTTGAATCACCCGACGTGCTTCCTTCTTAAATTTCCAATGCACACTGGAGTGAATTGAAGTACATTCCTGCTGAATCAAAAGCTCTATTTCATTTTCGGCTTTTTCCTTGGAACGTTGCACTGAATCCGCTAGAAATGGTAAAATATCTTCTAGCTTATTAGCATTGATCGAATTGAGATCTTGAGGATTCGGTGAAATTATCTCCAACACCCCGTGCATCACCTTCCCACTTATTATGGGGGTAATGATCGCACTTCCTACATTTTGTTCGTGTAACTTCCGGAAGATCACGTTGGTAGGGTGCTTTTTATAATAAGCGGGAACATTGCTAGCGCAAAACGATTTATTGAGTTCAAAGAGATGACTGAAAGAATGATCGCAAAGCGCTGTGTTGCAAGATTCTGTTAATTCATTATTTAAGATATAGCTTTCTACATTTAATACGGATGCTGGACGCTCAAATAAATTGTCTTCTTCATTATAGATAGAGTAACCCACTTTGATCTCCGGCAAATTAAAAATAGCTCGCACAATCACTTGAAATTGCGCAATGAAGTTTTTATCCTTAGTATCTATCTGTAATAAATTAGCCTTGAAGTTAGATAAAGAAACATCGATTGTAGCATCGTATAAATTGGCTAAAACAAATCCTGTCGATTTCCAACTATTGGGTGGAAACTTATCCTTCCAAACATCCACATTATCAAAATTATCCAACAATTCGGCCATATCTTCTTTCGTAATCTCCTTGGCATTTGGACCTTTCTCTACCGAAATGAAGTCACCGTTGTAGAGCACTCTATAATGCCGTATAATGCCATTGGCGTCAGGAATATCATAGTAAAATGGGCGTCTAAAATCGACACGATATCCATAGTAAGTATTCAACACTATGCTGCACCCCATAATGTAGAGTTGGTCTTCGTCAAAGTCGGTAAGCGCCAGCTCGTAGTTCTTTCCAGCTGCTTTCAGTATGTTTTTATAGCGTTCCGTCGACTTAAATATAAGTTCCTGAAACGGAATCGTGGCAATCTTAATTTCGTTGGTTTGCAATACATCAGCAAACAAATCCTCCATAATGAAGTCTATTTGCTTTTGATGTTCCTCCAATTCCTTCTCTGTAGTCATTCCCTCAGAGAGAATTGGGTACTCTGCTGCCACTTTCAACACTTCCTCCGCACGAGCCTTGACCAACTGATTTTGTGAATCAAGTTTATCGCGGTAGGCATCAAATAAGTTTTTGAAACTTATTTCAATAGATAATGGAAAAACTGGATGCTTCATTTCGGCGTTGTTTTCAGTCATTTAACCAGCAAATTAACGATAATTTAAATAGATTTCAATCCACGATGTGTAATTAACAGTATTTTGACCTTGGCAATTTTTTTTCAGAATAAAATACTGCTATTTTTGCAATCGTAAAACGGACTTCCTTATGAGACGCTTAATAACGCTTTTTATTACACTATTATTTATTTCTTGTTCAGAAAACAATTCAGACACCTATAGCCTGGAAGGAAATGCCTTAGGTTATGCCGATGGCACTGAGGTATTGTTGTATGAGATTGATGGCAACAACCAATCTACTATAAAAGATACGCTTACAGTTCAAAATGGTAAGTTTTCCGGATCCTATGCAAAATCTGATGTCACGGCTCTACACTTCATGCGAATTGGAGGCGCTCCCAATAACATTGTGTTTTTCACGGAAAATGAAAATTTAAAAGCAACCATCTATAAAGATAGCCTCACCGCCTCCTTTGTTACTGGAGGGAAGCAGAATGAATTATATGTGGCCTACAATAAAGAAATAGCGTCGCTTTTAAAGCAACGATTGGCAACGAACGAAGCCTATCAAAAAGCACAATCTGAGCAAGATGGCATCTTGATAAATGAATTACGCCAAGAAAATATCGCATTAGCTACCAAGGAAAGAGCGTTCAAAAGAAACTTTGTAAAGGAGAATGGGAATTCTGTATTTGGACTCATGCTGGCTTCTGAGCTATATCAGAAGGAAGAATTATCTGCCAATGAGGTAAAAGACCTTATCGCCGGACTGGGACCAAAACTGGCTTCAAATGATTTGGTAACTGATTTGGAAATGTTGATGGAAGCAAATAAAAGAGCTGAAGTTGGAGGGGAAGCACCTCAGTTTAGTGCGCCAGACCCTGATGGGAATCAGCTAGCCCTAAAAGATGCCTTGGGTAAATACACCATCATCGATTTTTGGGCTTCTTGGTGTCGTCCATGTCGTATGGAAAATCCAAACGTGGTCAATGTGTATAATAAATACCATGAAAAGGGACTAAACATCATTAGTGTTTCACTGGATAAAGCAGGGCAAAAAGAACGTTGGATCAAGGCTATTAAAGACGATAACATGGATTGGTATCATGTGTCAAATCTAAAATTCTGGCAAGATCCTATTGCAAAGCAATACAGTGTGCGAAGTATTCCCGCTACCTTCCTATTGGACGAAAACGGGAAAATTATTGATAAAAACTTACGTGGACCTGCCTTGGAAGCGAAAATTGCTTCCTTGCTCGATTAGTCTAATACAAAGCTTACATTCACTTTAACACTCACCTGCATTTCGCCAGGTGCTAAGGTTTGTTGTGCTCCTTCGCTATCCATAGCCATGGCACTTCTTAACATAGGCCCGGGATTATGTGTATTCTGAAATTCACTTATTTGTGTTGCTTTTCCGATACGCTGACCTAATACCGAGGCGTATTCCTCGGCTTTCATTTTTGCATTTTGTACGGCTTTTTTACGGGCTTCAGATTGCAATGCTTCCATATTGGAGGCAGAAAAACGCACTCCATCAATGCGATTGATTCCCGTTTCCAATAAGCCGTTCATCAAGGGTTCGTATTGCTTTAATTGCAATAACTTAATGGTCAATGACTGATTGGCCACATAGTTATAGCTCTTCGTATTGTATTCATAGTTCTTGCTCAGTCGAACAAAATCAGTTTGAACATACTTGCTTTCAATGCCCATTCCTTTTACAAACTGAAATACCTCAGCAATGGTTCGATCATTTTGTTTTTTGAGTTCTTTTGGATTGGATCCCGTATTCTCCACCCGAACCGTCACAGTGACTTGATCTGGAATTACGTTTACAATTCCTTCCCCAGTAACCTCAACCGATGGGTTTAATGTTGTTTGTGCTGTCATAGTACTTGTTGCTACTGCTATTAAAATTAACGCTATTTTCTTCATTTCAATTTAAATTAAATTTTACCTAATTTGTATAACACAAATAATACCACAATGGGAATTGCCAAGACACCAATCAACCACAATCGCTCATCGATTAGACTCGGATAAAACGCTATGGTAGCTAAATACCCAGCAATAGCCCCCCCAAAATGGGCATCATGACCAATATTTCCTAGTTGTTTTCGCATCCCATAAATGGAATAAAACAAATACAACAATCCAAACAACCACGCGGGCATGAAATAGATGGTATTATTAATATCTCCCAATAGGATTGCCGAATAAATAATACCCATCACTGCGCCACTTGCTCCTACAGCACTGTAATGGTATTCATCTTTATGAAAGTAAAGGGAGAGCAAATTACCCACAATCAAGCTCAATACATAGATTAAAATAAATTTAGAGACCCCTACCGTAAAGATGACAACATCCGCGAAGAAGTACAACGTGAGCATATTAAAAAGAAGATGGGAATAATCCACATGTAAAAACCCAGAGGTAAACATTCGTATTTGTTCTCCTCTGCGAACACCGGCGACATTGAACTTGTATTTCTCAAAAAATGCAAAATCACTAAAACCTTTTAAAGAGAATAAAACATTAGCTAAAATGATGGCAATCGTAGCAGGATGTATGTGTTGCATGTATGCTTCCGTTTTGATTTGTGTAGAACCAATGACTGATTACAAAAACCAGAGTTATCAATGGTTTCAAAATTTTTACTGAATACTCCGATTTGAGTAAGCAGTACTTATCAAAAATAGTTAGTTTTGCGCTAACTTTACCTATGCAACGCCTAGTTTATATTTTAGTCTACCCAATCATTTGGATACTTTCCATACTTCCAATGGCAGCGCTCTATTTCATATCCGACGTCGTTTTTATTCTGATCTATTACCTTATTGGCTATCGAAAAAAAGTTGTGAAAGAGAATCTCTGCTTGGTGTTTCCTGAAAAATCAGAAAAAGAAATCAAATTAATTACCCATAAGTTTTACCATCACCTTTGTGATATGGTGGTCGAATCTATCAAATCCATGTCCATTTCTGAAGCAGAACTCAAAAAACGGTTCGTCTATACCAATGTGGAAGAAATTCACAAAATTGAAAAACTGAACAAAAGCATCATCTTGATGTTGGGACACTATGCGAGTTGGGAATGGATCTTTATTCTTGAAAAGTTTGTCAACCACAAAGGCTACGCGGTTTATAAAAAAATTGAGAATACGTATTTCGACCAACTGGTCAAAAGAATTCGAGCAAAATGGAATACAGAGTTAATCACCACCAAAGAGACCATCCATAAATTAGGTGCGGCCAAAATTAGAGGGGAGTTGACCATCAATGGTTTTGCGTCCGATCAATCCGCCAAGCATTGGAAAGCATCACATTGGCAAGAATTTATGGGGGTTAAAGTTCCCGTCATTACAGGAGCTGAAATGTTGGCTAAAAAACTGGATATGGCTGTGGTATTTCTAGCCGTGAAAAAAGTACGTAGGGGGTATTATGAAGCCACCTTTAAGACCATCACTCTCCATCCTAAGGAACATCCAGATTACGAAATCACAGACGAATTTGTGAAATTGGTAGAAGCTCAAATCAGAGAAGAGCCGGCCTACTATCTATGGACACATAAACGCTGGAAGTACCGTGACAAAGTACCGCCAGAGCATCAGTAGTTATCCTTTTGCTACGGCGTCTATTTCAGCAATAAATCGGTCCGCAAGTGCATCTGCTTCCTTTTGAGACTTGGCCTCCGTATAAATACGAATGATAGGTTCTGTGTTAGACTTCCGCAGGTGTACCCAGTTTTCAGCAAAATCAATTTTTACACCATCGATGGTTTTCATTTCTTCGGAAGCATAAGTCTGCTCAAAAGATGCTAAGATAGCATCCACATCCAATTCGGGCGTCAATTGAATCTTCTTTTTACTCATAAAATAAGAAGGGTACGTCGCTCTTAAAGCACTTACTGACAGGTTCTTTTCAGCCAAATGGCTCAAGAAAAGCGCGATTCCCACAAGACTATCACGTCCGTAGTGTAATTCAGGATAAATAATGCCCCCATTACCTTCTCCCCCAATCACCGCTTTTGTATTTTTCATTTCGGTTACTACATTAACTTCGCCAACAGCACTGGCCGTATACGTACCTCCGTGTTTTTCGGTCACATCACGCAAAGCTCTAGAAGACGACATATTAGAAACCGTATTGCCCGGCTTGTGTTTCAAAATATAATCGGCCACCGCTACCAAGGTATATTCCTCTCCAAACATCTCCCCATGTTCATCTACAAATGCCAGTCGATCCACGTCAGGGTCCACCACCAAACCAAAGTCTGCTTTTTCTTTCACGACCATGTCCATCAAATCGGTAAGGTGCTCTTTTAATGGCTCTGGGTTGTGCGGAAACTCTCCGTTCGGTGTACAGTATAGCTTCACCGTTTGCACGCCAAGGGCATCCAAAAGTAATGGCACCGCAATCCCTCCCGTCGAATTTACACCGTCTACGACTACTTTAAATCCTGCCTTTTTTATGGCTTCAGAATCCACCAATTCCAATTCCAAGATTTCATCTATATGCATGTCTATATAAGCATCATTTCGATGGATGGTTCCTAAATCATCTACTTCCGCAAAAGTGATGGTGTTCCCTTCGGCCAAATTTAAAATCTCTTGTCCAGCCGCCGCATTTAAAAATTCACCGGCATGGTTTAATAATTTCAAAGCATTCCATTGTTTTGGGTTATGGCTTGCCGTAAGAATGATTCCACCATCCGCATGTTCCATCGTCACCGCCATTTCCACCGTTGGTGTGGTAGACAAACCTAAATCAACCACATCAATCCCCATTCCCACCAAAGTCTGCATCACCAATTGTTGCACCATATGTCCAGAGATTCGAGCGTCTCTGCCTACCACCACTCGGTAGTGTTCCTTGTGACGCTGAGCTTTCACCCAACTACCATAGGCTGCAGCATATTTCACCGCATCAATGGGAGTTAAATTGTCTCCTTGTGCACCGCCTATCGTGCCTCGTATTCCTGAAATAGATTTGATCAATGTCATGGGTACTAAATTTTACGCAAAGATACTTTTTATCAGCACATTTTAAATCCAAATACGTAAATTGTACCGAATGAATTTTCTTGCACACATCTATCTTTCCGGGGAGGACGAAGGCGTTACGATTGGTAATTTTATTGCCGATGGAATTAAAGGAAAGCGTTATGAAAAATACCCGTTGACCATCCAAAAAGGAATTTTGCTGCATAGAGGCATTGACTCTTATACAGATACCCATCCTACAGTTCGACAAAGCACCAAACGATTACACAAAAATTACGGGCATTACAGCGGTGTGATTGTAGATATTCTCTACGATCATTTTCTTGCTAAAAACTGGAGTCAGTACCACGATACCCCTTTAGATAGGTACATTGAAAATTTCTATGAGTTATTGCGAAATAGCTACGAAATTCTACCGACAAGAATTAAAAGAATGATGCCCTATATGATTAGTGACAATTGGCTTTTAAGCTACGCTACTGTGCCTGGCATTAGCAAGATTCTCAATCAAATGAATGTAAGAACCAAAGGGGTTTCAAAAATGAATTTCGCCGTCATGGAATTGGAAGAATACTATGAGGAGTTCGAAGCGGAATTTACTTCTTTCTTTGCTGAATTAATCGCCTTTTCTAAAAACAAACTAGCTGAATTATGAATTGGAAAATCATCCCACTACTTCTTTTTGTCCTAGCTTGTAAAAACGAGCCGCAACCTATTCTCCAAACAATACCGGAAATAGGACTTATCACTGAGAATGCCATGGTGGTCTCTGCCCGAGCAGAAGCATCAAAAATTGGATCCGATATCTTGCAAAAAGGAGGAAACGCCTTCGATGCCATGGTAGCCACGGAGTTGGCCCTGGCTGTTGTATACCCAGTGGCTGGTAATATTGGCGGCGGCGGATTTGTAGTATATCGTACACAATATGGGGAACTAGGAGCCTTTGACTATCGTGAAAAGGCACCGATGGCGGCTTCGCGAGGCATGTATTTGGATTCATTAGGCAATTATCTAAGGGAAAATAGCAAAACGGGAAGCTTGGCAATTGGGGTCCCAGGGACTATTGCCGGAGTGTTTGCCGTACACCAAAAATTAGGGTCCTTGCCTATGGACGAATTGTTGGCGCCGGTTATCGAATTGGCAACCCAAGGATTTGTTATTACAGAAATTCAAGCGCAGAATTTGAACCACTTCGCTCCTATCATCAAGGAAGTAAACGGAGAAGAATCTATTTTTACCAAAACGTATCAGCCAGGCGATACCCTCAAAAATTTGGCATTAGCCAATACCTTCCGAAGGATTTCTGAGAATGGGCGATCTGAATTCTACAATGGTGAAACGGCACAAAAACTAGTAGATTACCTTATTTCAAAAGGAGGAATTATTACCATGGCCGACTTAAATGCTTATGAAGTGGAACTGCGCGATCCCATCGTTTTTGATTATAAAGACCTAAAAATTATTTCCATGTCGCCTCCCTCTAGCGGTGGGATATGTCTCGCACAGATTCTAAAGGCACTAGAGCCTTATCCCTTGAAAGAATATGGCCATAATAGTTTGAAGGCAATTCAAGTGATCACCGAAGCGGAGCGGAGGGCGTATGCGGATCGAAGTCAGTTTTTAGGAGACCCAGACTTCGTGGAGATCCCAGTAGACACACTTATTTCTGATGCCTATATTCAGCGACGAATGGCCGATTTTAGTTTCGAGAAGGCAACACCTTCCAGCGCCATGAGTTATGGAAGTATTGAGGGATTTACTGAATTTGAGAAGGAGAGCACGGAAACTACCCATTATTCCATTGTAGATCAATTTGGAAATGCGGTTGCCGCAACCACTACATTGAACAGCTATTTTGGTTCTAAAGTATACGCAAAAGAGTTAGGCTTTTTTCTGAATAATGAAATGGACGACTTTAGCGCCAAGCCAGGTGAACCAAACATATATGGCCTCATAGGTGGTGATGCCAACTCCATAGCGCCTCAAAAAAGAATGCTTAGCTCCATGACCCCAACGCTGGTAGAGAAAGACGGCAAATTATTGATGACCTTAGGGACACCAGGAGGGTCAACCATCATTACTTCAGTCATGCAAACTATTTTAAATGTGTACGAGTTTGATATGAATATGCAAGAAGCTGTGAATGCACCTCGCTTTCACCATCAGTGGCTACCCGATAAAATTTTATTTGAACCGAATCAATTTTCAGCAGCAGCATTAAAAGAATTGGCAGCCCTCGGTTATGTTATTGACGAGGAAAATGCACCTGTAATTGGCAAAGTAGACGCTATTCTGATACGACCCGATGGAGCTTTAGAGGGCGGAGCGGACCATAGAGGCGATGATACAGCCGTGGGTTATTAGTCCAAAAACCCAATTTCAGAGTACTTTATCGACTAATATTGCTATTCATCGAATTGTAGGGGTAATACTACAAAATGTAAGAATTTACTGTACTTTTGACGGTACAACTAGTATTAATCATCTTAAGTGCAATTATTGATTCTTGGGGGAACTTGCATAGATTTCCGTCTTTAGACGATATCATACATTCCAATATTCTTCGGTTGCCATAGTACCGTATGAGAAGTAAATCTTTCGTAAAGGATTTATATGCCCTTATACCGCTTGTCTTGAGCGGACTTCTCTGCATTGGTCTAATTTTCGTCCTTCAGCAAAAAATAACTACCGACATCAGCTTCGTTGCTACTTTAACGAACTTGTCAACTATCTTCCTCAGCATTAGTGGGTTTACAGCAGCGATCATTATGATTTATTTGGCGTGGGTGACCCTGCATATGAAAGGCGCCAGAGTTACTGCGATTGAAGGCTTGAGCAAGATCACGCAGAAAATGCACAACTTCCGTACGATCATTGACTTACTCATGCGCTCTAAGATGTGGTTGCCAGGCTTGAAGGAGTATATTGACGAGGAATTTGTGGGGCTTACCTTTTTCGATGTAAAGGAATTTTACAAAGGAAAATCAAAGTTAGCCATCGAATTTCTGCAGGAAAGCCATCATTACGAAGACACGGAGAATCTCTATTTAGAGATGAAATCACTTGTCTTGACTAGCCCTAAGGAGAAATCAGTTCCTGAAACCATTCGCTATCCCAATATGTATGATAAAGACATGGTTGCCAAATGGTTGGAGCATAAATGTGGATCTGGGCTTTGGTATTACTTCGGATATAAATACGGTAGTTTTAAAGAAGCGTTGGACTACAATGCGGTTTTCGAACGCCATCAGGAAAAAATTATGACCTTGGCAAATGCGATCGATAGTGAAGCCTTTGAAGATTCCTCCTTTAACGAGGTCTTTTTGGCGAAACTTGGAGAGTATATGAGCAAGGAAGTAATTCCTAAATTGTGGCAGGTACAAGCGCGAACCGACAAGCAATTGCCTTCCATGATCAAGTATCTGTATGGTATTTTCTTGCTATTGGTGCTCGCAGGGGTTTTATCGCCATTACTCTTCATGCTATTAGGCTTACCCATCATTACACTCGTTATAGGCTATTCGGTAGTCATTAGCACCATCTTCTTTATTGCGACTAGTTTCTACCAATTCGTCATGAAAGAGGCGAATAGTTAAATTCAGTTATAGGCCAATTTCTGCTGAAAAATACTAGTATTTGCCGGCAGTATCCATCTGAATTTTCAATTCAAATCAGTACCTTTGCAAATTATGGCAAAAAACAAGGAGATAATTGAAGTTTTGGGCGCTCGAGTCCATAATTTAAAGAACATTGACGTTCAAATTCCGCGCAATGAACTGGTGGTTATCACTGGTCTTTCGGGCAGTGGAAAATCCTCCTTGGCATTCGACACCATTTATGCGGAAGGACAGCGGCGTTATATCGAAACTTTTTCTGCCTATGCACGCCAGTTTTTGGGCAGTTTGGAACGTCCAGACGTCGATAAAATTGAAGGGCTTTCACCCGTTATCGCCATAGAGCAAAAAACCACGAGTAAAAGTCCGCGTTCTACCGTAGGTACCATTACCGAAATCTACGATTTCTTGCGACTGCTATTTGCTCGTGCCAGTGACGCCTACAGCTATGAGACCGGTGATAAAATGGTGAGTTATAGCGACGAACAAATTAAGCAACTCATCACTAAGGATTTCGACCAAAAGAAAGTAAGCATCCTCGCTCCTGTGGTTCGATCACGAAAAGGGCACTACCGAGAATTATTCGAACAAATTGCCAAACAAGGTTTTATAAAAGTTCGGATTGACGGCGAAGTAAAAGATATTGTGAAAGGCATGCGGGTGGATCGCTACAAAACGCATGATATTGAAATCGTCATTGACCGACTCAAAATTGGGCAAGGCAGTGACAATGACAAGCGCTTGACTGAAAGCATCCTTACCGCCATGTATCACGGAGACGATGTCCTCATGGTTTTGGATAATGAAACTGGTTCAGTGCGATATTTTAGTAGATCACTGATGTGTCCTACTTCGGGCATCTCCTACCCCAATCCAGAGCCCAATAACTTCTCTTTTAATTCGCCAAAAGGAATGTGTCCCCACTGTAAGGGACTTGGTGAATTGTACCAGGTAAACCTAGACAAGATTGTTCCAGACCCATCCATGTCCATCAAACAAGGCGCACTGGCTCCTCAAGGACCGCAAAAGAGCAATTGGATTTTCAAACAACTGGAGTTGATTGCCCAGAAGTACGATTTCAAACTCAGTGATCCTTTTAGTGCTATTCCGAAGGAAGCAAAACAAGTGATTTTTCACGGTGGAAACTCCACCTTTGAAGTAGCGTCAAAATCCTTGGGAATTACCCGCAATTATAAAATTGATTTTGAAGGCGTTGCGACCTTTCTGCAAAACACCTTTGAAGCCAATGAGTCCAAATCGTTGAAGCGATGGGCAAAGGAATACATGGACAAAATTATTTGCGAAGAATGCCATGGTAGCAGGCTGCGCAAAGAATCATTAAACTTTAAGATTCACGGCAAGAACATTGCAGACTTGGCCGGAATGGATGTGATTGAACTCACCGAATGGTTTGCGAATATTGAAAATGACCTCAGTCCTACCCAGCTTAAAATTGCTTCGGAAATTATAAAAGAAGTGAGAGCGCGACTAAGCTTTTTAGTCAATGTAGGACTCACCTACCTTTCCCTCAATCGCAGTTCTAAATCCCTTTCAGGGGGAGAAGCGCAGCGCATTCGTTTGGCGACCCAAATTGGCTCTCAATTGGTGGGAGTGCTTTATATTTTAGACGAACCAAGTATTGGGTTACACCAAAGAGACAATGAAAAACTGATTGATTCCCTATTACAATTGAAGCAAATTGGGAATAGCATCATTGTCGTGGAGCACGATAAAGAAATGATTGAAAAGGCAGACCATGTAATCGATATTGGTCCTGCTGCAGGAAAACACGGAGGTGAAATTGTTTCGGAAGGAACGCCAAAAGAGATTTTAAAACATCATACGCTTACCGCAGATTACCTAAATGGAACTAGAGAAATTTCCATTCCGAAGAAAAGAAGAAAAGGCAACGGCAAGACGCTATCCCTTTTTGGTGCCACTGGAAATAATTTAAAAAATGTTGATGTCCATTTCCCTTTGGGCCAAATGATTGGCGTGACTGGTGTCTCAGGCAGTGGAAAATCTACCCTCATCAACGAGACCCTCTATCCTATCCTTAACGCACATTTCTTTAATGGTGTGAAAAAACCAATGCCATACAAGAAGGTTAATGGCTTGAAACACATTGATAAAGTAATTGATATCAACCAGTCGCCCATTGGACGTACCCCCCGTTCCAATCCAGCTACCTATACGGGTCTTTTTTCTGAAATACGAAACCTTTTTGCGCAGGTACCCGAGGCGATGATTCGAGGTTATAAGCCTGGCCGATTTAGTTTTAATGTAAAAGGTGGACGCTGTGAGACTTGTCAGGGTGGCGGTTTAAAAGTGATTGAAATGAATTTCTTGCCCGACGTGTATGTGGAATGCGAAACCTGTCAAGGGAAACGTTTTAACCGAGAAACGTTAGAGATTCGCTACAAAGGAAAATCGATTTATGATGTGTTGGAAATGACCATCGATGAAGCCTGTGGGTATTTTGAATTAATTCCAAAAATCTACCGAAAATTAAAAACCATCCAAGACGTTGGTTTGGGTTACATAACCTTAGGTCAACAGTCAACCACCTTGTCCGGAGGGGAAGCGCAGCGCATCAAATTGGCCACCGAATTGTCCAAAAGAGACACAGGAAATACGTTTTACATCTTAGATGAACCCACAACAGGGTTGCATTTTGAAGATATTAGAGTGTTGCTATTGGTGCTCAATAAGCTGGTAGACAAAGGGAATACAGTTTTGATCATTGAACATAACTTAGATGTCATAAAAACCGTAGATTATATCATTGATATTGGACCTGAGGGCGGAAGAAAAGGTGGAAAAGTAATTACTGCTGGCCTACCCGAAGAAGTTGCAACACATCGAAAGAGCCATACGGCACGTTTCTTGAAAAAAGAATTACATTAGAAGTCAAATCAACCAAGCACTAAAGAATTCATTTCTTTTGGCGGGATTTTGGCGAGTTAATTGTTATAAATATACACATAGTCTTAATAAAGCATGAGAAAGGAAAGTCATATAAAAAATTGGAATCAGATAAAGACCAATGACTCTTGGGCTATTTTTAAAATCATGGGAGAGTTTGTCAATGGATTTGAGCGCATGAGCAATATTGGCCCCTGCGTTTCCATATTTGGTTCGGCACGAACAAGTGAAGACGACCCCTATTATAAGTTGGCCGTAAGTATCGCAAAAAAAATCACCGAACATGGTTATGGTGTCATCACTGGTGGTGGTCCTGGGATCATGGAAGCTGGTAACAAAGGAGCTCATTTGGCAGGAGGTACATCGGTGGGATTGAATATTGATTTACCCTTCGAGCAGCATGACAACGCTTATATAGACAGTGATAAGAGCTTAGACTTTGATTATTTCTTTGTTCGGAAAGTAATGTTTGTTAAATACTCTCAGGGTTTTGTGGTAATGCCAGGTGGCTTTGGAACCTTAGACGAGCTATTTGAAGCGATGACGCTCATCCAAACACACAAAATTGATCGGTTCCCTATCATACTTGTGGGTGTTAGCTTTTGGAGCGGGTTGATGGAATGGGTTAAAACAAAGCTTTTAGAAACCCATCAGAATATAAGTCCGAAGGATCTTGATTTAATTAACCTTGTCGACACCGAAGACGAGGTATTAGACATTTTAGATTCATTCTATGAGAATGAAAACTTAAGCCCTAATTTTTAATGAGCCCTTACTTCCCCTTTTTCTCGTTAGTTCCTAGCCACTATTATTTTGGCACAACTGACCTTAAGAAATATTCGTATGTAGTAGTATCAATTCAAAAAACCTCATAAATTCACCCTCGTAGTTGCAGCTATTTAGAACTCTCATAGCATTTTGTTTGATTTCGTTTTCATTGAACGCCCAGCATACCATTACCGTGGATGCTACCATCGATGGGACTGAAAACAGCATTTCTATTACGCAAAAAATTGAGTTTTTAAATACTTCGGAAGATGCCTTATCGGTGCTGTATTTAAGTGATTGGGCCCACGGTTATTCCAGTAAAACTACCCCTTTAGCCAAACGGTTTGCCGAAAATTTCAAAACTAACTTTCATTTTGAAAAAGATGAGAATCGAGGACGAACGGACCTTGAGAATATCAGTACGGCGAATGGATCGCCCATGACTTGGAATCGAGACAAGGCGCAGGATATTATTGAGATTCCGCTTACCACTCCCCTCTTGCCAGGAAGCACTACAAGCATTAATTTAACCTATAAAATAAAGCTTCCTGATGATAAATTTACTCGGTATGGCGTAACCGGTGAACAAAACTATAAACTGAAACACTGGTTGATTACGCCGGCTGTATACGATGGAGCGTGGCATTTGTATAGCAACAAAAACTCAGACGATTATTACCAAATTCCTTCCAACTTTGATATCACACTTACTTTTCCAGCGCGTTATACAGTTTTCACCGATTTAGATGTGGCGGACGAACAAGTACTTCAGAATAAAAAACAAGTCAAACTCGTTGGGAACTTACGGATGCAAACCGATCTCTACTTGGAACAAAATACGAGTTACAGGAGTGTCTTGACTGATCAAGTGGAGGTGGTGACCAACCTCACAGATAAAAAAGTAAACGGCGCGGGAAAGGCCTTATTGGCAGATCGAGTGACTCGTTACTTAAATCAGAAATTGGGAGACTATCCTCATGATAAAATACTTATTTCTGAAACCGATTACCGCATCAGTCCTGTCTATGGCCTCAACCAACTCCCCGATTTTATAAGTCCCTTCCCCAACGGATTTGAACTGGATATGGAATTACTGAAGACGGTGAGTAGAAAATACATCACCAATTCGTTAGGTATTGATCCTCGGGAGGACCACTGGCTTATTGGTGCGTTGCAAATCTATTTGATGATGGATTATGTGGACGCCTATTATCCAGACATGAAGTTGTTAGGTTCGGTGAGCGACTTCTTCGTTATTAGATGGTCGCACATTTCTGAGTTGGAATTTAACGACCAGTACACCATGCTCTATATGAATATGGCGCGTAATAACTTGCATCAATCCTTGTCTAAACCCAAAGACTCCCTGGTAAAGTTTAATAAAAATATTGCCAGCGATTATTACGCTGGAGAGGGCTTTCAATACTTGGCAGACTATATTGGGAAGCCAGAATTAAATAAAACCATTCGAGAATTTTTCGATCAAAACAAAACGAAGCTTGCGAGTCCCGAAGATTTTCGTGAACTACTATTGGAGAACACCGCATTGCCTATCGATTGGTTTTTCGATGAATATGTTGCCAAAAGAACAACCATCGATTTTAAGATCAAAAAGGTAAAAGAAATAGGTGATTCACTTGAGGTGAGCATTTTAAGCAAGAGAAACAACATCATGCCTGTCTCCATTTATGGGTTGAACAAAGAGGAGGTCGTATTCAAGAAATGGGTCGCCCCAATTGACAGCATGACTACGGTGAGGGTGCCAAAAGCCAACGTAAAAAAGCTAGTGCTAAACCATGAGGCCGTTGTGCCAGAGCTGAATAGAAGGAACAATACCAAAAAAGTAAAAGGCCTGTTTAACCGTCCGTTGCAGTTTCGCTTAATGCAAGACGTAGAAGATCCAGAGTATAATCAGTTGTTCTTTATGCCCGAGTTTCAGTATAATTTATATGACGGTTTGAGCGTGGGTCCAAAGGTGTACAACAAAACATTTTTACCGAGAGGATTGAGCTATAAATTAATTCCGCTGTATGGATTTAACTCCCAAACTATTATTGGGAAAGGTTCTATTTCTTTTACTCGAGATGTGAATCGGGGGAATCATTATTCCACGCGCTTCGGAGTTTCAGGAAATACCTTCTCTTATAACGAAGGCCTTTTTTACCGAAGACTGAGTCCTTTTCTCACCTTTGCCTTTCGAGACAATAATGACTTGCGCAAAAATAAAAGGGAGTTTTTTAATGTCCGCAACGTAAATATTTTTCGAGACATTGACGTAAACGACCCAGATCAGGAGCCTAATTACAGTGTATTCAATCTGCAATACATCTACTCTGATAAAAATTTAATTAATTACTATCGTGGGGTTTTTGACTATCAAATAACCAAGAACTTTAGTAAAGTTTCCACCCAATTTGAATATCGAAAATTATTTAATAGCAATCGACAATTGAACTTGCGCTTTTTTGCGGGTGCTTTCCTATTTAATAACACAGGAGCAAACAACGATTTCTTTAGCTTCGCTTTGGATCGACCCACCGATTATTTGTTCGATTACAACTACTACGGAAGAAGTGAAGACAGTGGTTTATTTAGTCAGCAACTCATCATCGCGGAAGGCGGGTTCAAATCGCAGTTGGAGCAACCCTTCGCCAATCAATTTATCGCTACCTTAAACGGAAGCACCAATATTTGGAATTGGATTTACGCTTATGGAGACATTGGCGTGGTCAAAAATAGAGGCACGGCTGTCAAAGGTGTTTGGGATACGGGAATTAGAGCCAACCTCGTGATGGACTATTTTGAAATCTATTTCCCCCTCTACTCCAATTTAGGTTGGGAGCCCGGATTGCCCAATTACGACCAAAAAATTCGCTTTATCGTGACACTCGACTTACGAACGCTGTTGAGTCTTTTTACCAGAGAGTGGTATTAACGAAATAAGGAAGTTAGAACTACCAATTGCCTGAGTTTCTTGTCGCAGCCGTTAACAAACCCCTCAAAAAACCAGCATTCTTAGCTCAATTATTTGCCGTTTTTATTATGAAAGTAAGGTTCGACTACGGATATTTCAACAAATCAATCTTAAGCCTACTATTTGCTGAATTATTCGCAATAGTTTAACAAGTAGGAGCCTTGTAAAATCCACTCCTATGTAGTACTTTTGCAAAGCCTAAACCCAACAGCATGCAAACAAACCCTCAAGCCAACAGCGAGTTATCATTTGAAGATTTCAAAGCAGAAGTTCTAAACGATTATAGAATTGCTGTAACGAGTCGCGAATGTAGCTTACTTGGCCGTCGTGAGGTACTTACCGGGAAGGCAAAATTTGGAATTTTTGGCGATGGAAAAGAGGTGCCGCAATTGGCATGGGCCAAGGCATTTAAGAATGGAGACTGGCGCAGTGGATATTACCGCGATCAAACTTTTATGATGGCCATTGGAAAATTGACCATCGAGCAATTCTTTGCAGGTTTGTATGCCCATACCGATATTAAAGCGGACCCTATGAGTGCAGGTAGGCAGATGGGTGGTCACTTCGGTACCCATAGTTTGAACGAAGATGGCAGCTGGAAAAATTTAATGGCACAGAAAAACAGTAGCGCGGACATCTCACCTACTGCGGGCCAAATGCCACGACTATTGGGATTAGCGCAGGCTTCAAAAATATTCAGAAATGTAAAAGGTCTTGAAAATCATACTACACTTTCCAATCTTGGAAATGAAGTAGCTTGGGGAACCATTGGAAACGCAAGTACCAGCGAAGGCCTCTTTTGGGAAACCATCAATGCTGCCGGTGTATTACAAGTACCCATGGTGATGAGCGTCTGGGATGATGAATACGGTATTTCAGTGCATGCCAAACACCAAACTACCAAAGAAAACATTAGTGAGGTCCTAAAAGGATTTCAGCGCAATGATAAGGAGGCTGGCTACGAAATTATCCGGGTCATGGGTTGGGATTATCCTTCTCTTATAGAAGTATATCAAAATGCAGGACACCTGGCACGTGAAGAACATGTGCCCGTATTGATTCACGTTCAAGAATTGACGCAACCGCAAGGACATTCAACTAGTGGTTCTCACGAACGTTATAAAAGCGCGGAGCGCTTAGCATGGGAACGAGCAAACGATTGTATCGTCAAGATGCGGGAGTGGATGATTGCTTCGGAAATTGCTTCGGAAGAGGAACTATCCAACATGGAAGCCCAACTCAAAAAGGAAGTTCGAGATGGTAAAAAAGCTGCCTGGAGCGCCTATTTGGCTCCTCAAAAGCAGGAACAAGCGGAAGCCATTACTTTATTGGGCAACTTGGCCGAAAGTAGTGCAAACAAGCCTTTCATCGAAAAAATTAAAAATGAACTGGCGGCCTTCAAAGAGCCGTTGCGACGCGATATTATTTCAGGAGCGCGAAAAGCATTGCGCTATGTGGTGGCCGAATCCACTTCAGAAAAAAGACAACTTCAAGATTGGGTGAACAATTACTTTGACATTGTGCAACCCAAATACAGTGCGCATTTGTATTCAGAAAGCGCCAACAAAGCGACCACCATTTCCGAAGTAAAACCAACTTATAACACGGATGCCGAATTGGTGGATGGCCGTGTGGTATTGCGTGATAACTTTGACGCTATTTTCAGTAATCACCCTGAAGCACTCATTTTTGGTGAAGACAGCGGAACCATCGGTGATGTAAATCAAGGCTTGGAAGGAATGCAAGAAAAACACGGAGAATTGCGCGTAAGCGATGCAGGTATTCGTGAAGCGACCATCCTTGGACAAGGGATTGGGATGGCAATGCGCGGACTGCGTCCCATTGCCGAAATACAATACCTCGATTACGTCTTGTATGCGCTACAAATTATGAGTGACGATTTGGCTACCCTGCGCTACCGGACCAACGGCTTGCAGAAGGCACCGTTAATTGTGCGTACTAGAGGACATCGTTTGGAAGGAATTTGGCACAGTGGTTCTCAAATGGGTGGACTCATTCATCTATTGCGAGGTATGTATATTTTAGTGCCACGCTCCATGACCAAAGCTGCTGGTTTCTATAATACCCTTTTAGCAAGCGACGAACCTGCCCTTATTGTGGAATGTTTAAATGGCTACCGACTTAAAGAGAAGATGCCTACTAATTTAAGCGAGATCAGAACCCCGATTGGAGTGGTGGAAACTGTCAAAGAAGGGACTGACATTACGCTGGTTTCCTACGGAAGTACGCTTCGTATTGTAGAGGAAGCTGCCAAAGAATTACAACAGGTTGGCATTGATGCTGAAATCATTGACGTTCAATCCTTGCTCCCTTTTGATTTGAAACATGATATCGTAAAAAGCCTTGAGAAGACCAACCGCTTGTTGGTGGTAGACGAAGATGTTCCTGGAGGTGCTTCGGCATATATCCTGACCCATATTTTGGATACACAGAACGGATACCAACACTTAGACAGCAAACCTCAAACCCTAGCTGCAAAACCACACCGACCAGCTTATGGCACGGACGGCGACTATTTTTCTAAGCCTTCTACCGAAGATGTTTTCGAAAAAGTGTACAGCATAATGCATGAAGTAAACCCTACGGACTTTCCAAAATTGCGCTAGCTTAAAATAAACAATTAAAATATTGTTGTTTTTGTTTTACATTGCAACTAATACGTTCATTTGACACTACCAACTTGGTCAGAAAGAATAAATAATCACCTACTATTATTTATAAGACCTGAAAAAAAATGCAATGCTTATTTTTAAAAGACTATTCCTCCTATTTCTATTTTTTAATTCTCTAATTGGCTTAGGGCAGAATGATTTGTTCACAGATCATGAAATTGTTATTGATCGATGGCTATTGAGTGAACTAACTTCCGCCCAATTGGCAGACCTAGATGGGGATAATGACCTTGATATCATCGCAGGAACCGATCAATCTAGCAATGGTGTGCGTTGGTTTGAAAACGTGGACGGTTTGGGAAGTTATGGCATACGACAAATTATAGTTGGAGGAACTTTAGTAGCAGCTGTAACTTCAGGAGATATTGACGGGGATGGAGATATTGATGTTGTTTCGGCAGGGACCGACTCGCATAAAATATCATGGTATGAAAATCTGGATGGCACTGGAAGTTTTGGCCCTCCAAGCCTTATATCAGTAGGGTCAGATGGCGAAACCCTGATTGTATTAGCCGATGTAAATGGTGACGGCCACCTCGACTTGCTTTCTTATTTTGACACTTTTGTGGATGCTGAACTGGCATGGTTCGAAAATGACGGGGCAGGGAATTTCGGTGGCCCTAATTTGGTTTTAGGATCTTATATTAAGGCATTTCTATTAGAAGATATGAACGGTGATTCCGATCTTGACATTGTGATTTTGACGTCAAGTGGTGCTGTTGCATGGATTGAAAATATGGATGGCCTTGGAGACTTCGATGTCATACACGGAGTCGTTGGAGGAGGAGTTCCTTCATCTGGTATCGCTGTAGCCGATATAGACAATGATGGTGATTTGGATGTTGCTCATGCCAGAGCACCCTCTGGAATTTGGACTATTGGATGGTCGGAAAATCTGGATGGGGTTGGGAATTTTGGAGCATCTTCAATAATTGTCTCGGGTGCGGGTGAAGAAATTAGTATCGAACTTGCCGATTTAGACGGGGATTCTGATATGGATCTAGTGTATGCTTCAGAATCTGAAAGTGCACTCGGCTGGTTTGAAAACTTAGACGGTTTGGGGTCTTATGGTCCCGAAATATTTATTTCCGATGATGTCTGGGAACCTTTTGATCTTCTAGTGGCTGACCTAGATCAAGATAACTTCGTGGATGTTGTTTCTTTGCAAGGCGGGGAGCCACATGAACAGTTTGGCTGGCATAAAAACTATGATGGTTCCGGAGACTTCAGCTTTGCGATTAGTATCTCTAAAACTTCACTTTTAACTTCATCAATGTCGCTTGCCGATATTAACGGTGACAGTGCCATGGACTTAATTGATACTTCTGGCGATAGAGAAGTTCATTGGTATCCAAATTTAAATGGTCTCGGCGATTTTCGATATCAACATACGGTGCCTTTTTTCATTTCAAATTTCAGTCCTTCGAAATCTATTCCATTTGATATAGATGCTGATGGTGATATTGACCTTATCACTTCTACATCATGGGAAATCTTTTTTTCTGAAAATACGGATGGTACTGGAGATTTTGCGCTCCCACAAGAATTATATAGTAACTTAAGCTCTGGGGTAAAGGATCTGCATTTGATGGATGTCGACGGAGACGGAGATCAGGACATCATTTATTCGAATAATAGTGGAGAACTAAGCTGGCTCCAGAATCTGGATGGATTAGGCAATTTTGACACCAGCAGTTTAATAATTGATTTTAGCAGTTTGGATTTATTTTTACCCTTCGATATGAACGGCGACGGCATAGAAGACATTGCTATCATCTACAGTATTTCTTCAAATTCATTTTTTAGAGTGTTAGAGAATACAGGGGCCGGCACATTTGTACTATCAGATATTATTAGCAACGATGTTGACGAGCCAAAAGATATCATTTCAGGAGACATCAATAATGATGGCTTTATCGATTTGATTGTGGGAGAAATCAATCCTACCGAAAATATTACTTGGTTCTTAAATCAAAGTAATTCTGGAAGTTTTAGTGATCATATTGAATTTACGAATACCAGCGCGCGAGGCGATGATCTTGCGTTGGCAGATATAGACGGGGACAACTTCTTGGATCTTTTATTCTATGGCGCTGGATCTGCGCTGCGATGGGCGAAAAATACGGGTGACGGGTTTACAAACGCTACAACTTCTTTAATCACAATCTATAACACGCCTAGCACCGAAATAATTACAGGAGACATTGATAGCGATGGTGACAGTGATGCGGTTATCTCAACTGGTTTTTCATCTTCTGGCTATATTCGATGGTGTGAAAACGGAACTATCGTACTGGATAATGGTATACTTCATGATCCGGAAGAAAAGACGATTGACATCTATCCTAATCCATCAAACAATCGTTTGAATATTGATTCCAAATACTCAATACAAAAAATAGAGTATTTAGACATGATGGGACGCGTTGTTCATACTGTAAAAGGATGTCAGTGCCTTCATCAAGAAATTAGAACCGAGCTTACTTCTGGTATGTATTTCGTACGTATTTATAGTTCTGACGTTTACAAAACCTTTAAGTTAATATTGAAATAACCACATAGTTTCATGACTATTTCTTTTTCAAAAAGAAAATCTGCCAAATAGTATGAAGTGAACCGTACGGACTATCCAAAATTGCGCTATTTTTCATAGAACTTATTAACCTAATTTTAACGCTAACAGTGCTGTAAACAACTTGTTAAATGTTGTGTTGTGTTGTATCTTCAATAAAAAACCAACCCTATGAAAAAGCTGATAGTACTTACAATCGTCCTAGTGTTTTTGAGTCCTTTTTGCACCAACGCACAATACCATTCCATCAAAAGAACGGTCATTCAAGAATCGGAAGTTCCCCTTGCAGTCATAGATGCCCAACGAAAACAATTCTATAATGGTTTTGTTACGGAATGGCAGCTACATCAAAAAGATGATTCCTGGGAAAACGATTTGACGCATTATATGGCT
>Ga0316204_10004486_pt1 | contig 24940 bp, 28 predicted proteins | sample 6monrhotite_MG_2_FD_205661 | JGI IMG/M metagenome (GOLD analysis project Ga0316204, IMG submission 205661) | Microbial mat bacterial communities from mineral coupon in-situ incubated in ocean water Damariscotta River, Maine, United States -... | ecosystem: Environmental > Aquatic > Marine >... | reverse complement strand
GCGCCGCCAACATGCAGCCATCGGAGAATTAGTTCAGCGGTCATCTTTCCTCCAGCAGTGGCAATACCATAATATGGAGCAGGATCAGCGTCGCTGATTTCACAAACGGCCCGAGCGGGTCCAGCCAGAGTTCCGGCGTGAGCCCGCTGCCGAGTGCCAGATAAGCAATCGTCAGCGCGATGGCCCCTTTAATTGCCAGAGCCGTCGTTTTTCGCCATGCCAACCCTGCGGCAATGACGAGATCCGCGAATATTCCTCCGGCCACCAGAAAGCCGGAATACGCGGCGGCAGGACTATGAGCTAAAACGGTCGCTGCGCCGCTAAATTGAAACACGGCGATGATCCCGCTTATCAGCCAGAAGGCGATCAATCCGGTGAGAATGATTGGAAATATCAAGCTGAACCGCGCATGCCAGCGATCCGCCAGTGTAGCAGGCATTATACCCAGTGTTTGGTGTAGAGACCGCGCGGGCCGCCCGAGCACGGCCAGTGTCTGCGAAGCATTGCCTGAAATGCCGTCATTCAATGTTTTTACCGCATTGGATCTCAGCGGTGACCGCCAACCCAACCACCCTGCGACGTCTGCCAAAGCCACAGTGATCGATGTCATCCATTGCGGCAGATTGATAACGATCCGATGGGGTGGCCATCCGAGCCAGCGACGAGTGTTAGCCACAATGTCGGCCAGAGAATGGTCGTTATCCTCCACCAGATCAGCATCCACGCCGATTAATTCGCGATTGACCAGAGCGCGGGACGTCGCCTCGGCCACATCATCCACCGAAATTGTCTGGATACGACGATCACCAAAAGCCATCAGGCCAATACCGGGCAAAGCGGCCAGCATCCGCAACAGAGCGGTTCCACCATAGGCGGCGCGCGCAATCACAAGGCCGGGCCGAAATATCGTCCAGTCAAGCGCGGAGGCTTTCAGATGGGCATCTGCTACGCCCTTGGACCGCATAAAGTCGGTATCGGCATCGATTGTCGCCATCGTCGCGGATATCTGGATGAAGCGGGTGACGTGACTGTCCCCGCAAGCGTCAATGAGTGCCTTGATGGAGGTCGCCTGGACGGCGGAAACATTATCCCGTCCGCCGGTTTGCAGCGCGCCGGAGGCATTCACGACGGCATCAAAATCCGCGATAATCGGGAGCCAAAGATCAGCCGTCGCCAACCGCGCTATATCCGCCGCGATCCATTTGGATTCGGGAAAGAGGCATTGACCCTGAGACGCATCACGACCCAACCCGGTGATATCATGGCCATCCGCAATCAATCGGCGCATGATGACCGATCCGATTAGCCCATATCCGCCAAGTACAAGAATACGCATATCGACCCCTCATATGAGCCGAGAATGTGCGGACCTTGTCAAAGAGGCAAGAGGGCTCATTGCCTCACGGCGTTGACATCCCCCTCCAACCCGGTAAAAGCCGCGCTTCGCTTGTTATAGCAGGCGTTATTACGGGTGGTGCGGTGCCGCCGTTGAGATCGCAGTCTTCGGGTTCTGAAGGCTGCCGGGCCGCGTCGAAAATGAGAAGAATATGTCGAAGCGTCATACGCAGAAGTATAAAATTGACCGCCGTATGGGTGAAAACCTCTGGGGTCGCCCTAAATCTCCAATGAATTCACGTCCTTATGGTCCTGGCCAGCACGGTCAACGACGCAAGGGCAAGCTGTCTGATTTCGGCCTTCAACTGCGCGCAAAGCAGAAGTTGAAAGGCTATTACGGCAATATCACTGAGAAACAATTCCGCCGTATTTACACCGAGGCCCAACGTCTCCGGGGTAACACGTCCGAGCTGTTGATCGGTCTTCTGGAAAGCCGTCTGGATGCGATCGTTTATCGCGCCAAATTCGTCCCAACTGTGTTTGCAGCTCGTCAGTTTGTGAACCATGGCCACGTCAAGGTGAACGGCAAGAAGGTCAATATTCCGTCTTACCGTGTGAAGCCGGGTGATGTTGTGGAAGTTCGCGAAAAGTCGCGCTCCATGGCTCTGGTGATCGAAGCCCTGCAAAGTCCGGAACGCGATATTCCCGATTACATCGAAGTCGACGGCAAAGGCATGAAGGCCACGTATGTGCGCACGCCCGAGTTCGCCGAAGTGCCCTATCCGGCACAGATGGAGCCGAACCTCGTGATCGAATTCTACTCCTGATAATCATTCAGGAAATGCAGTTCGAAGGCCGCTTTGGTGTTGCACCAGGGCGGCCTTTCTTTATGCTCAGTCTTGTAATCTGGATTTAATTTCATTCAAGTTGATTCAAGTAATTGCTCCAATTCATTGGAATTGAATCATAATTTGCCTTGTCTTCATGTGTTGATTCGTCTTTCGCCTGTAACGCGAGCCCTGCCCTGCATTTTTCGCCTCAAAAATGAAATAACAACGGCCCATGCTTTGCAAGGCAGACGAAACACGCTTATCAATTTGAATCAGGAAATCGTCGGAGTCGCCTTATGACACCTCGCTTATTCGCAATCGCGCTATTGCCGATCGTTTTGACCGCTTGTTCGACGGTTCAAAATCTACCACTTATGCCCGGTGGAGATCGCGAAGACGCAGTTGACGCTCGCAATGACAACGTAGCCATTCATGGCTGGCGGATTTTGGGTGATGACATTCTGGTGGTTCGGGTCGCGTCCAATGGGTGCACCCAAAAATCGGACCTGACCCTAAACGTGCGTCAGCGACGCGGCGAGACGCAAGTCACAATAGGTCGCTCGCGCGATGATTATTGCCGCGCAATTGTTCCCGATGGTGTCGAAATACCGTTTGGCTTTGAAGAGCTAGGTGTACGCCCCGGTGCGAATGTGACGGTTATGAATCCGGTTCTGGACTAAGCGAGCTTGACGCACACAGCAGGATAAAACGCCAATCGGTCCTTAATTGCTGCGACCGCTGGCAACGGAGCTTCATAGGACCAGATCGTGTTTTCCAGAATTGAGCCATCGTCAAGCATCAGATGGTAGTGCGTTGCTTCGCCCTTATACGGGCACCAGGTCGTTTTATCTGATTGGGTCAAGCGCGCGGCATCTATGGTTTTGCAGTCAATATAGAGAACCGGTGGATAGTTTGCTTCGGTCAAAATGACAGCCGAGCCATGGCCTACGGCTTCGTCGGCCACCGATAAAATAACATCAACGGGCATTTCATCGATAGAGATTGGATGGTCGGGGCCAGGCTCCAGAACGCGGCGAGACATTACACTTCCGCGGCGAGAACACCTTTGTCCTGCAGGAAGGGACGTAATTCGCCTTCTTCAAACATTTCCTTGATGATGTCACAGCCGCCGACAAATTCACCCTTCACGTAGAGCTGGGGAATGGTTGGCCAATCCGAATAGGTCTTGATACCTTCTCGAATGCCCTGATCGTCGAGAACATTCACCGATGAGTATTCTACGCCCAGATGGTTCAATACACCGGCCACAACCGATGAAAATCCGCACTGCGGGAATATCGGTGTGCCCTTCATGAAAACGACCACATCGTTATTCTCGACCATATCCTTGATCTCGGCTTGTACATCGCTCATTTCGGCACTCCTTTGGGCTTGGTAAGGAGCTAGGCAGCCCCGGGGCTCGCGTCAAGACCGGCCAGACGCGCCAGCTGTTGCAGATGTTCTGAATTCGTAGTTTGAATCATCAGACAGTCTGTGAGGTTACTTTCCAAAGACCACTCGAAAGCCTCGAGAATTGAGAGGGTTCCATTGGGCGCAACGTGTGCACCATTCCATCGGTCCATCCAACGTTTCAATTGGCGGCCGAAATACCAACGATCTGCTTTTCCAAGCGGTAATCTGAACGCCTGCTTTGCGCCATTCTTGCCTTCGATTGCGAAAGTCCGCTTCCCGTTGTCACGCGCGGTTTGAAGCCGTACCGTTTGATCGTCGGGCATGCCAGCGTAGTTTGGTGCCATGATTAGATCGAAGATGTCGACGGTAATGGGCGTGTCGAGTTCTTCGCCCCGGCCAGATGCGCCGATATACCGAACCAGACCATCCGCTTTCAGTTGTGCGAGGCCGCCATAGAGATCATCATTGAGCTCCCCTGTCGCGGCACCTTGCAGGAGGAGAGCGTCGACACGATCAATGCCCAGGCGCTTTAAACTGCCTTCGAGGGATGAACGGATGCCGGCCGGCGAAAAATCGCGACGGCCCGTCTCATCGACAATCCCGGCTTTGGTGACGATGAATAGATTGTCGCGTTCTGCATCGCGCAGCGCTTCGCCCAGACGACGCTCTGCTTCGCCATCGCCATATTTCGGTGCGGTATCAAAAACATCGATGCCAAGATGAATGGCTTCGTGGATTAGTCGTAGGGTTTGCGGGCGATCCACGCCATCGCCTCTGTGCGGTCCGGATACGCCAAAGCCCAGCCTTGAAATCTGCGATAATTCCAGCGTCACGGCGCTTTCGTCTTCAACTTCAACGCATGCAGTTCGCCGCCCATGCGCTCTCCCAGAGTGGCGTAAACCATCTGGTGTTGCTTGATGCGGGGCAGGCCGCGAAAAGCCTCGGCGGTGACGATGGCTTCATAATGATCGCCGTCGCCCGCGAGATCGATTAACTCGACTTCGGCGCCTTCAATCCCGTCCGTAATCAGGCGGGTAATATCTTCTGCATTCATAGGCATGACAGAAATGTATGTGGCAGGCTGGTAGCGCTTTGTATAGACCCAAGCTCAATCTGTTTACCGGAGTATTTGATATGCGTTCCCTTCTACTCACTGCGGGCTGCGTCGCGCTCGGCCTCTCGTCCGTCGCGCAGGCTCAGGATATCATGATCGACAGCGAACAAACGCTAGAAGATCTACGCATATTGTCGGCTGATGATATGGATGGTCGCCGCACCGGCACCAATGGCGCACATCAGGCCCGCTCCTATATCCGCGCTCGTATGGGAGAGGCTGGGCTTCGTCCCTCTGTTCGCCTCTATGATCAGGTTTTTACCTACACACCGCGTCGTTCCGAAGAAGAACTGACGGGCGGAAATCTGGTGGGTTATATCGAAGGCACAGACCGCGACGGCCCAATTATGGTCGTCACCGCGCATTATGATCACCTGGGCAATTGCGGCGGACAGATCTGCAACGGCGCGGACGATAATGCCTCTGGCGTATCGGCCTTGCTGTCCATTGCGGATGCCCTTGGAACCTCGACACCCGCCTATACCATTGTTTTTGCGGCTCTGGATGCTGAAGAAAATGGCTTGAATGGCGCGAGAGCCCTAGTCGCTGAATTGCCGGGTATTCGCGAGCGCGCCGTCCTCAACATCAATCTCGATATGTTGGCGATTAATGCTGATAATGAATTGCCAGCGGCTGGCGCTTACCATTTCCCATTCCTGCGCGAGCATATCGATGCGGTCGCAGTGGTGGGGCCAACTCATATCATTCAGGGATATGACAGTGCCGAGTGGGGCGCGAATGGCGACTGGACCTATTCCTCGGATCATGCCGCTTTTCACGATGCGGGCATTCCCTGGATCTATTATGGCGTCGACTTCCACGAGTATTACCACCAGCCGACCGACGAGTTTGAAGTCGTCCAGCAGGACTTCTTCCTGTCGAACGCCCAATCCGTTTTGAACGCCGTCGTTTATTTCAACGAAAACCTTGGAACCATTGCCGAAGAATTGGTGGCACACCGCTCAGCCGCGCCCGTCGTCGAAGAGGCCCACACCAGCGAAGATGGCCGCTTCATCAAACCGGGCATGGAATAACCCCTCACCCGCGGCCGCTCATCGCTTCGCGAGTTCGCACCCTTGCCCTCTCCCTCAAGGGAGAGGGAAGAGCGTGTGTATTTCATCAGAAATGCGCGCGCGAAGGGTGAGGGGGTTATTCCGCCTCACCCATCAGGGTCGGCATGAAGCTCTCATTGACGGCGGCCAGATCGCTAATCGACACCTCGATTGTGCCATTGATGGTTAGCGCGTTTCCGCCGGCAATGCCGATGACATGCAAAGGCACACCAGAGGCCTTGGCGGCTTTACGGATGTCTTTGGCCTTCGCCTCATTGATCGCCAGTAGATAGCGCGCCTGGTCTTCACCGAAGAGCCAGCCGTGCAGCTCCAATTCACTGTCATGAACGAGGTTGAGCCCGGTACCGGAGGCCATGGCCATTTCAGACGCCGCTGCCGCCAGACCGCCATCAGAGAGGTCGTGACAGGCTTTGATGGCATCATCGCGGATTTGCCCGCGGACGAAATCGCCATTGCGTTTTTCAACGTCCAGATCAACCGGTGGCGGGCAACCATCTTCGCGGTTCTCGATGACTTTGAGATAAATCGATGCGCCGAGATGGCCCGCTGTATCGCCAACGACCATCAGGATATCGCCGGTTTTTACGCCACCAAAACCCATGCGCATGGACATGTCGGGGATCAAGCCAACGCCGCCAACGGCGGGGGTCGGCGGAATGGCGAAACCATTGGTCTCGTTATAAAGCGACACATTGCCGGACACGACGGGGAAGTTGAGCACGCGGCAGGCTTCCGACATGCCTTCAACGCATTCGGCAAACTGGCCCATAATGTTTTCTTTTTCCGGATTGCCGAAATTCATGCAGTCCGTAATCGCAATTGGGTCCGCGCCAACCGCCGTTAGATTCCGCCACGCTTCGGCGACGGCCTGTTTGCCGCCCTCGATCGGGTGGTTCTCGCAATAGCGCGGCGTGCAATCGGTGGTGATGGCAATCGCTTTATTTGTGCCGTGAACGCGCACAATGGCCGCATCGGCTGGGTCTTCAGAGCTGGCCGCTGTATCGGCCATAACGTGGCGATCATACTGTTTCCAGATCCAAGCCTTGGACGACAAGTCCGGTGACACCATCATTGTCAAAATGGTCTCGGCATAGTCATTCGGCTGGGACAATTCGCTCGCAAGGATAGCGGGTTCGGGGATGGCTCGCGCCCACGGACGCTCATACATCGGCGCATCTTCAGCCAATGGATCCAGTGGAATATCACAAACGGTTTCGCCCTTATGGGTAAGCACCATGCGGCCCGTATCCGTGGTTTCACCGATGGTCGCAACGTCCAGCTCCCACTTGTTGAAAATGGCTTCGGCGATGTGTTCCTTGCCCGGTTTCAGGATGAAAAGCATCCGTTCCTGGCTTTCCGACAGCATCATCTCATAGGCGGACATATTCTCTTCGCGCTGGGGAACCTTATCCAGATCCATCTGCAAGCCGACTTGGCCCTTACCCGCCATTTCGACAGAAGACGAAGTCAGGCCCGCAGCGCCCATATCCTGCACAGCGGCGATGGCGTCTGTGTCCATCAGTTCCAGACACGCTTCGATCAGCTTCTTTTCAACAAAAGGATCGCCAACCTGAACGGTCGGGCGTTTTTCATCGCTCTCATCGTCAAACTCGGCAGACGCCATGGTCGCGCCGTGAATGCCATCGCGGCCGGTTTTCGAGCCAACATAAACGATGGGCTGGCCCGGTTCCGCGCCGCGCGCATAGAAAATCTTGTCGGTGTCGGCAATGCCCACAGCCATCGCATTGACGAGGATGTTGCCGTTATAGCCAGAGTGGAAATTGGTCTCACCACCCACGGTCGGCACTCCGACGCAATTGCCATAGCCGCCAATGCCCGCCACGACGCCGGAGACCAGCTGACGGGTTTTGGCATGTTCTGGCGCACCAAAGCGCAGCGCATTCATCAGCGCAATCGGCCGTGCCCCCATGGTGAAGACATCGCGCAAAATACCGCCAACGCCCGTCGCCGCGCCCTGATAGGGCTCGATATAGGACGGGTGGTTGTGGCTCTCCATCTTGAAGATACACGCTTGACCATCACCGATATCGACAACGCCAGCATTCTCGCCCGGGCCTTGGATCACCTTATCGCCCGTCACCGGGAAATTCTTCAAATGCGTGCGAGAAGATTTGTAGGAGCAATGCTCGGACCACATGACCGAGAAAATGCCCAACTCGACAATATTCGGCGCGCGACCGAGAATCTCGACCGTCTTTTCGTATTCGTCTGCGGGCAGGTGAGAGGCTGCGATTTCCGGGGTTATGCCGTCAGCGAATTGGGTCATATCACGCACTCCCCAGAATGCTTTCGAAGACGGCGAGGCCGTCCGTTCCGCCATGATCCACGTCTATGGCGCGTTCCGGGTGAGGCATCATGCCCATGACATTGCCTTCGCTGTTGGTGATGCCGGCGATATTGCGCGCCGAGCCATTGGGGTTGCGCGCATAGCGGAAGACCACCTGACCTTCGCTCTCGATCCGGTCCAGCGTTTCATCGTCAGCGAAATAATTGCCGTCATGGTGCGCCACCGGGATGATTACATCGCGGTTCGCGCCGTACTGGCTGGTAAATTGGGTATTGCCATTCTCGATGGTCAAAGGTGACTTCTCGCAGACAAAGTGCAGGCTGGCATTGCGCATCAGCGCGCCTGGCAGGAGGCCAGTCTCGATCAGCACTTGAAAGCCATTGCAAACGCCCAGAAGCGGCTTGCCATCCTCGGCATGCGCTTTCACGGCAGGAATGATGTTCGAAACCCCCGCCATCGCACCGCAGCGCAGATAATCACCATAGGAAAACCCGCCCGGTAGCATCACGAATTCCGTGCCATCGGGCAGGGCGGTTTCTTGATGCCAGACCATGGTTGGCGCGGTACCCGTTACCTTCTCGATCGCCATGGCGGCATCGCGATCACAATTGGATCCGGGAAAGACAATGACAGCGGATTTCATGGTTTATGCCATCTCCACCGTGAAGTTCTCGATCACAGGATTGGCCAGCAATTTCTTGCACATCTCCTCGACGCGGGTCTTGGCCGCATCGGCGTCGTCGCCGGTAAGGTCGAGCTCGATCAGCTTGCCCTGACGAGCGTTTTCAACTTCGTCGAAGCCGAGATTTTTTAGAGCACCGGCAACAGCCGCGCCTTGCGGGTCCAGAACGCCGGGTTTCAGGTAAACGTGGATGCGCGCTTTCACTTCATGACCTCTTCAAGTTTCGTAACAGTGCCCGATTCCTTGATCACGCCGAGGCGGCGGGCGACTTCGGTATAGGCTTCGGTGACATTTCCCAGATCGCGTCGGAACCGGTCCTTGTCCATTTTCTCGTTGGTTTCAAGATCCCACAGGCGGCAGCTGTCCGGGCTGATTTCGTCGGCCAGAACAATCCGCATCATATCGCCTTCAAACAGGCGGCCGAACTCAATTTTGAAATCGATCAGCTGGATGCCGACGGCGGCAAACATTCCGGTCATATAATCATTGATCCGGACGGTCAGCGCGATCATGTCGTCGAGATCTTGTGGGCTGGCCCAATTGAAGGCCGTGATGTGATCTTCTGTCACCAGCGGATCGCCCAGCTCGTCCTTCTTGTAGCAATATTCGATGATGGAGCGCGGTAATTGCGTGCCTTCTTCAATGCCTAGACGCGTACAGATCGAACCGGCGGCAACATTACGCACGATGACTTCCAGCGGAATGATATCGCACTGACGCACCAATTGCTCACGCATATTCAAGCGGCGAATGAAGTGGGTGGGAATACCGGCCCGCATCAACCCGACCATGATGAACTCACTGATCCGGTTATTGAGGACGCCCTTGCCCTCAAGAGTAGCCTTTTTCTGATTGTTGAAAGCGGTCGCATCGTCCTTGAAATACTGGACAATCGTGCCCGGCTCGGGACCCTCATAAAGGATCTTCGCCTTGCCTTCATAGATCATTTTGCGGCGTGCCATCGCCTTGCTCCTCGTGCGGGACCATTGGTCCAAAAAAGCAAACGGCCCCGAATCGCTCTGAAGGGCCGTCTTACGGGTGCCATACTTACTCTGTGCAGGGCTTTGCTGCAATGCAATGATGTGCGCCGCCGGGAATGATTGATTTACGCGCTTTGCCAAGCTAACGGAGAGGCAGGAAATATGGCGCTTCAAGGGAGACTCGCATGAGCGGAATGGATGATCGCGAAAAAGGCATAGAGGGCGCTTACGCCCACAACCAGGAACTGGAATTCAAGGCAACGGTTCGCCGGAACAAAGCTTTGGGCCTCTGGGTCGCGGAACAATTGGGCAAGTCAGGCGAGGAAGCCGAAGCCTATGCAAAGGAAGTCATCAAGTCCGATTTCGAAGAAGCCGGTCATGAAGACGTTTACCGCAAGGTGAAAGGCGATCTCGATGCGGCAGGCGTGGATGTGTCCGAACACATCATCCGCACCAAGCTGGATCAAATGTTGGAAGAAGCGCGGCAGCAGGTCATGGTTGAGGGCTAATCTTTGGAGAATTTCACGCCAATCAGTGCACTTGTCGGTGGCGGCCTGATTGGCCTGTCTGCCGTCCTGTTAATGGCGCTAACAGGGCGCGTTGCCGGAATTAGCGGGATCGCGTCCAACATTGTGCTGGGCGCGCCTGGCGACCGGTTGTGGCGCTTTCTATTCGTGGTCGGGCTGATCCTTGGCCCGGTCATCGTTCGTTTCGCGACCGGTTCACCGCCGCCTTTTGAAATAACGTCCAACCTGTTTCTGATCATTGGCGGTGGCATCTTGGTCGGCCTTGGGACGCGGCTGGGTTCGGGCTGCACCAGCGGGCACGGAGTCTGCGGATTGTCTCGGCTTTCTGTTCGCTCGCTTGCAGCTGTGGTCACGTTTATCGGCGTCGGCATGATCGTCGTAACGGCCATTCGTTTAATGGTAGGAGGCTAGAATGGGCAAGGCGCTCTCTGGCCTTATTGCGGGGCTAATTTTCGGCATCGGATTGACCGTCGCTCAGATGACAAACCCAGCCAAGGTATTGGGTTTTCTGGATATACTCGGAAATTGGGACCCATCTCTCGCCTTTGTTATGGGCGGGGCCATGGCCGTAACGACGCTGGGCTATTTCCTTGTGTGGAAACGTAAATCACCTCGGTTTGAAGATCAGTTTTACATTCCCACGAACAACAAAATCGACCCGCCGCTTATTCTAGGGGCTGTCCTGTTCGGGGCAGGGTGGGGGCTAGTCGGGCTTTGCCCGGGGCCAGCGATTGCGGGGCTTGCGATTGGAGGTTGGCAGATCTGGGTGTTCCTTGCGGCGATGCTGACCGGCATGGCTCTGCATGAGCTCGGAAAACGCGCGCGGCTCCTACCTTAAGCGGTCATGCCCGGAAGGTATTTCAAGGCCTTCCCGCTCATTATCCCAGATCATCGATATGATACGCCATTTGCTGCCATTATCCTTGAAAAACTGCATGGAATTGATACCGCGGCGCTCCGGCTCAGCACTATCGAGATCGGTGCGCGCTTCATAGCTCGACCAGGCGTGCGCCATATTCCCGAACACGCGAACTTCACAAGCCAGCTCTATTTCATAAAACGCATTCTCGTTGAAATGCGCCGTCGTATTCTCGCGATATTCGTCTGGCGACAACATGGTGGCCCACGGCTTGCCATCTTCGCCAATGCCGGTACGGATCTGACGGCAATCCGGGTGGAAATAATCAAAATGCGTAGACCAGTCGCGCGGACCCGCCGGGCCGGAAATCATGGCGTAGATAGCGCGGACAACTTCGCGGATTTCGTCTTCATCACTCATGCGTCGGTCTCTGGTTTCACAAGCCCGGGCAGGCCATCAATCGATTGCGAATTACTGGCATAGCGCCGCGTCCGCCATTCTTCGTCGCTGCGATATTCATTGGTTCGGATCAGCTGATCGCGCTCGCCGGTGAAGTCGTAAAACGGCACGCCCCAACCACATGAATCCTGAATGCGGGTGATGTCCGCCGTGATAATCGCGCGCGCCTTCGGAAAGTCCGGAAATTGCGCCAATTGTTCGGCAAAGCCCGGCTCGTCAAAACAAATCGCTTCGCCTTTGCCATAAAGGCGCAGAATGTTGGGTTTGCCCTCAAAGGCGCAAAACATGAAGGTGATGCGGCTATTCTGACGTAGATGCGCGACGGTCTCGATGCCCGACCCACCAAGGTCCAGATAGGCCACCTTGTTCGGCCCCAGAATGCGAAAACTGTCATATCCCTTCGGTGATACATTCACATGGCCATCCGCGCCGGAGGGCGCAGTGGCGACGAAAAACATTTTCTGGGCCTTGATGAAGGCAGCGATCCGGTCGTCAATGTGTTCTGAAAACTTCGACATGCCGCTGCTCCATTCAATCAGGCGTCAAAAACCCGTGCGAAAATCGTTTCAACATGTTTGAGGTGATACGCATCATCAAAACACGTTTCGATTTGTGTATCCGACAGGAATGATCCGACATCGGCATCAGCCTTCAGGTAGTCGATCAGACGTCCGCCTTCATCCCATGTTTTCATGCCATTGCGCTGAACCAGACGATAACCGTCCTCGCGAGAGGCCCCGGCCTGTGTCAGGGCGAGCAAGATGCGCTGGGAGTTGTGAATGCCGCCATAGGCTTCCAGATTTTCGCGGCAGCGATCCTCGTTGACGATCAGCTTTTCGATCATTCCGGCGGTGCGTTGCAGGGCGAAATCCAGATGCACTGTGCTGTCTGGCCCGATGCCGCGCTCGACGGATGAATGCGAAATATCACGTTCATGCCAGAGAGCGATGTTTTCCATCGCGGGCACCACGGCCATACGGACGAGGCGGGCCTGTCCGGTCAGGTTTTCAGTGAGGATCGGATTGCGCTTGTGCGGCATGGCCGACGAGCCCTTCTGACCCTTGGAGAAATACTCCTGCGCTTCACGCACTTCTGAACGCTGAAGGTGGCGCACTTCGGTCGCGATGTTTTCAATCGCCGATGCAATCAGGCCCAGAACCGCAAAATAATTGGCATGGCGATCGCGCGGAATGACCTGAGTGGAGATGGGCTCGATGGCAAGGCCCATTTTCTCGGCGACATGCGCTTCAACGGATGGGTCTACATTGGCAAAAGTACCAATCGCACCAGAAATCGCGCATGTCGCAATCTCGTCGCGGGCGGAAACCAGACGGGCGCGGTTGCGGGCAAATTCAGCATAGAAGCGCGCAAATTTCAGGCCCATCGTGGTCGGCTCGGCATGGATGCCGTGCGACCGGCCAATGCAGGCAGTGAATTTGTGCTCCATGGCGCGGGTTTTCAGCGCGGCCATCACCCGGTCCACTCCACCGATCAGAATGTCGGCGGCATCCCGCATCTGAACGGCGAGGCAGGTGTCCAATACATCCGAAGACGTCAGGCCCTGATGCACATAGCGCGCATCTTCCCCGACCAGCTCGGCCAGATGTGTGAGGAAAGCGATGACATCGTGTTTGACCTCGGCCTCGATCTCATCAATCCGGTCGACATCAAATGTCTTGTCGCGTGCTTTCCAGACGGCTTTCGCGGCGGCTTCCGGCACAACGCCCAGCTCGGCCAGCTTGTCGGTGGCATGCGCCTCGATCTCGAACCAGATGCGATACTTGTTTTCCGGTGACCAGATGGCCGCCATTTCGGGCCGTGTGTAACGAGGGATCATGCGCGTGCCGCTCCGTAAACTGTGATGGCGGCGTGATGCGCCGGAGGGGCGAGAAGGTCAAGGGCAGGGTGGTTGTTGTCCTCCCCTGCTTGCGGGGGGGGTGGTCGCGAAGCGAGCGGAGGGCGCAAGATGACAAACGTCAATCTCTTTTCGACGTTCGCCCCCCTCGGCCTTTCAGGCCACTCCCCCCGCAAGCAGGGGAGACAACAGAGTTCTCGTTACCCGTAAACCGCAGCCGCCTTCGCCGTCAGATCGCGCATCGCTTGAAGATAGGGGCCGGGACCATGGCTGACCCGAGCCACGCCCAACTTTGCCATGTCGGCAATCGAAGGCGCACCTGCTTTCATATAGGCGTTCACTGGCAGTTTTGTGTGCTCGCAAATTCGGCCGATGAGATCCGGATCGGTCAGGCCGGGAATGAAAAACCCGCTCGCGCCCGCCTCGGCATAGACGTCGCAGCGGTCGGTGGCCTCTTTCATATGCTTGGCGTGATCGGCAGCGTCGGCTTTCAGGAAGACATCCGTGCGCGCATTGATGAAAAGCGGGATGCCCGTCTCGTCGGCCACGGCGCGGATGGCGGCGATGCGGTGCGCCTGATCTTCGATAGAGTGCAGGCCTTCACCGCCCACCACCTGATCCTCGAAATTGAGGCCGACCGCGCCGGTTGAAATCAGGCTGGCTATATTGGGGGCAAGAAATTCCGGGCGCTTCGCATAGCCGCCTTCAAAATCAATGCTGACCGGGAGGTCCGTGCTGGCCGTAATCCGCGAGGCAACCGCCAACATCGTTTCCATCGGCAAGGCATGACCATCGGCATAGCCTTGCGCTGCTGCAACCGACCAACTGCCCGTGGCGATGGCCTTTGCTCCGGCCTCTGCAACGGCCTTCGCGCTGCCAGCATCCCAGATATTATATAGCACCAACGGTTCGCCCTTTTTATGCAGGGCATGAAAGGCGAGGGCTTTTTCGGCTTGGGTCACATTGAGCTCCAGTCAATTGGTTGATGTCGGTCGAGCGTTTTCGAGAAATCCGGCATGGCGTATTTCAGGCCGGATCCACAATTGAATAATACCGCCTCTGCGTCACGGGCGATCTGCCCGTCCTCCAGTGCTTTGCCATAGGCGGCGAGGGTGGCAGCGCCTTCCGGGCAGAGCAGCAAACCGTCTTCGCGGCCACAGACGGCGCGCGCGGTTTCGATCTGGTCCTCGGAGACAGCAATCGCGGCTCCGCCGCTCTCCCGCACGGCGCGCAGGATCAGGAAGTCGCCGATGGCTTTGGGCACGCGCACACCCATGGCGCAGGTCTTGGCATCCAACCATTCCTCTGCGTGCTTCTTACCCTCATTAAAGGCTTTGACGATGGGTGCGCAGCCTTCGGCTTGAACAGCAAACATTTTCGGGCGCTCCGAGCCGATCCAGCCGAGGCGCTCCATTTCGTCGAAAGCCTTCCACATGCCGATCAGACCGGTACCACCGCCCGTGGGATAGAAGATCGCATCGGGCAGACGCCAACCCAGCTGGGCGGCGAGTTCCAGCCCCATCGTTTTCTTGCCTTCAATCCGGTAGGGCTCTTTCAGGGTGGAGGTATCAAACCACCCCATTGTCTCTTTGCCCGCGCCCACAATCGCGCCGCACTGGTGGATATATCCATTGACGCGAAAGACCTTGCCGCCTTGCAAGGCAATCTCACGGATATTGATCTCTGGCGTGTCATCCGGCGCAAAAGACCAACTGTCTATGCCAACGCGCGTCGCATAGGCCGACAGAGCCGCGCCCGCATTTCCATTGGTCGGCATGGCCATTTTGGTGATGCCGAACGACTTCGCCATCGCCACGGCCAACGCCAGGCCGCGCGCTTTAAAGCTGCCGGTCGGTAGGCGGCCCTCATCCTTGGTGATCAAGCGGCCCTTGCCGCCATAATGCGCCATCGTTTCCGGACAAACGATCAGCGGCGTGTCGACCTCCCCCAGAGCGGTGACATCGTTGTCATCCCCTACGGGCAGGAGTTCGCGCCATTTCCAGAACCCGCCATCCCGCGCCCAGATTTCGTCGCGATCAATCTCGCCGCGCGCCGTCTCGAAATCATATCGCGCCAGCAGGGGCTTTTCAGCTTTGGACAAATTGTGCGGACGATCTTTCTCGCATCGCTCGCCTGTGGCGGAACATTCTAGATGGGTGAAGTAGTTTTTGAAGGTCATGGTGAATTGTTAAGCGCGCTTTTCAATTCTCACAACCACCGGGTTCCTCGGGCTCGACCCGAGGGGCCATCTTTTCAGAAGGGAAGGATACCCCGATCAAGTCCGGGCACCCTGGAAAGCCAATCAAATCAATCCCAAACTCTTGAAGCTAGCCGTAGTTTCCCGCCCAATGATCAGATGATCGTGGACGATGATGTTGAAGGGCTTGGACGCATCGATAATCGTCTTGGTGATCTCGATATCGGCGGTGGACGGCGTCACCCCGCCAGAGGGGTGATTATGCACCAGAATGATGGCGCTGGCTTCATGGGCGAGGGCGCGTTTTAGCACTTCACGCGGATAAACAGGCGCTTGATCGACCGTGCCCTTTGAGATGATTTCATCCGCCATCAGCCGGTTTTTCTTGTCCAGAAACAGGACCCGGAATTGCTCGACCGGTTCGTGCTGCATGGCGGTGCGGCAATAGGTAATCAGCGATGACCAGGAAGAAATAACCGGACGATCCAGCGCGCCTTCCAGCGCCATGCGCGCGGACGCTGCTTGCAAGAGTTTCAGATCAATCGCGGTCTTTTCAGAGACGCCCTTGATTTCGGTCAACGCTTCGATGGAGGCCGCAGCTACACCACCCAGATCGCCAAAACGTGCGATCAAGTCCTTGGCGAGGGGTTTGACATCCCGGCGTGGAATGGAGCGAAACAGGAAGAGTTCGAGCAGTTCATAATCGGCGAGCGCCTCACCGCCAGCTTTGGCGAAACGCGCGCGCAGCCGGTCACGATGACCCGCATGATGAGGTGTCGCCGCCTTATCCGTCATGCGTCATGTGGCATAGGGCGGGCAATCAAGCCCGGCTGGCGAGGCCGTGAAAATTTCCGCACCGTCTTCGGTGACGCCAATGGAGTGCTCAAACTGCGCCGACAGGGATTTATCCCGTGTCACCGCGGTCCAACCATCAGACAAGACCTTGGCGTCCGGCCGACCCAGATTGAGCATTGGCTCGATGGTGAAGAACATGCCGGGTTTTAGCTCAACGCCTTCACCGCGCTGGCCATAGTGAAGCACATTCGGGCTGTCATGGAAGAGGCGCCCAATGCCGTGGCCACAAAAATCCTGAACCACAGAACAGCGATTGGCCTCTGCGATCTCCTGAATGGCTGCGCCTACATCGCCTAACGTGGCACCGGGTTTGACTTCGCCAATACCCGCCATCAAGGCTTCATACGTCACCTCGACAAGGCGTTGAGCCTTGCGGCGTGCTTCCCCGACAATGAACATGCGCGAGGTATCACCGTGCCAACCGTCCAGAAGGATGGTGACATCGATATTGACGATATCCCCGTCTTTCAGAGGCTTTGGCCCCGGAATGCCGTGGCAGATGACGTGATTGATCGAGGTGCAGGATGATTTGGTGTAGCCGCGATAGCCAAGCGTCGCCGGAACACCGCCCTGATCGAACATGAATTTACGCACGGCATCATCAATAGCCTCGGTTGTTACACCAGGCTGAACCATGGGCGCGATAAGGTCTAGCGCCGCTGCCGCGGCCTTGCCTGCTGCGCGCATACCCGCAAAACCTTCTGCGCCATGTAGCTTGATCCGCCCATCGCGCGAAATATCATCCGCGCCATCGGTTTGAACGTCATATGCCAGATTCATAACCTGTCCTGTGCCCTATTCCCCGTCCATATATACAAAACGCGCGACGTTTGAAACGTCGCGCGCCTGTCATTTCGCAATCAGGAATATTTCCCTAGCGATCGCTGCCGAATTGTTCGCCAAAGAAGTCGCCTTCATTCCACGTTGGCGCTTCATCGTTATTGGCGATTTCGCGAGCGATCATGAAGTTGATATTCGCAAACTTCGCGCCTTGTTCGTACAGGATCACCAATTCTTCATCGCTATCCACTTCGTCAGACTGACGGTGATAGTGGGTGGAGAGGAAACCTGTGAACCCTTCACCTTCATCCCAACGTGGATCTGGCGAAGAAAAGCCCGTCATCAAGAAAACAGACGGAATGCCCTGACGCACAAAGCTATAGTGGTCGGAACGTACAAAGAGGTTTTGCTCCGGTAGCGGGTCCGGGCTGATAGAAACACCAAGGCGGGCCGCTGCGCGAGTCGCGATCGGTCCCAGCGAAGATCGCTCGGCACCGAAGGCAATCACATCATCAAAATCATAAACGATGACCGGCATGTCCAGATTGACATTGGCCACCATCGCTTCGGCTGGAATGGATGGGTGGGAGGCAAAGTAATTTGACCCCAGCAGCCCTTGTTCCTCGGCAGCCAACGCAACAAAAACAAGCGTGCGGCGCGGGGCTTCCGACTGCATGAATGTGCGGGCTGTTTCCAGCATGATCGCTGAACCGGATGCGTTATCGACGGCACCGTTACAAATACGATCTTCTTCATTGTTAGAGCGGCAACCCGTCATCGAAGCGCCTTCAGCATCGGTCATGCCGATATGGTCCAAATGGGCTGTCAGCACGACGATTTCTTCGGCCAGTTCAGGGTCGGAACCACGGATCATGCCGACAACATTATTGTCGATATAAAGCTCGCGCGATGTCTGTTGAGACATGGAGACCGTAATATTCAACGGCATGGATGACAGCTCATTCGCCCCAATGCGCTCGGAAATTTCCTCGAACGTCACATCCACATTGGCAAAGAGAGCCTGTGAGCCTTCGAGGGCTACGCCCGCAGCGACTTGAAGCTGGTTGTAGGCAGGCTCAGCTCCTTCCGGCGCGAGTGCGATGTCGGACCGGGTGGTCAACGCAGTCGCAAAACCGGAATATTGCTCGGCGGGGGTTGCTGACAATTGGATATAGCCGATGGCCCCATGCGCCATTGCTGTCGCGCGCTTGGTTGTTGTGCTCTGTTGGTGGGAACGTTCATCCGACGGCATGATGTCGGGCGCGCCGCCAAAATAGGCGACGATGCGGCCTTCAACATCCACGCCATCATAATCATCATATCCATGGTGAGGCAGAGACAAGCCGTATCCAACGAATACGACTTCGGCAGTGATCGACGATTCGTCAAAAACCGGATGACCGGAAATAATCAGATTATTTCCGTTTTCCAGAGTGACTGCAGATTCGCCATCTCCGATCACCATGGTTCCGCCGGCCGCTATTGGCTGCATGACTTGCATAGGAACGGCGGCAAAATAGCCTCCATCATCGCCAGCGGGTTCCACGCCCATGAGGCGAAATTGGGAAGCAACATAGTTGGTGGCGATTCTATAACCGTCTGAACCGGATGCGCGCCCGGCCAACATGTCATGCGCGAGGAAGCGAATATGCGCCTCGATGTTTTCTGATGGAATATTCGGGACGAAATCTTCATTCGCCGATTGAGCGCAGGCCGTTATTGGCAAAATGGCAAACAGGCTGGCTGCGGCCAGGCGGTTGATGGTTTTCACGATACAGACCCCTTGGATGAATTTGGCGGCACTATAATGATGTGCGGTGCGGCTTCAATCGTGTGAGCCTTAACTTTCAGTCACAAGCGCATGAGCGATGTCGGGCAAAACGCGGTAATGTTTGACGAGTGCCGGTGACATTCGTGTGGGTCGACCTGTGCGAAGCTTGAAGCAAACCAGTTGCATGCGTCCGCGAAAGATTGTTTGACCATTATCCTTGCGACGAAACTGATAGCGTCGTTCCGCCCGCAAGCGGCCATCGGATTTCGTGATCCAGACCGCGCAATCCAGTTCGTCGCCCGCATGGGCATGGCCCAGATAGTCGCATTCGGATCGGACAATCGCCATGCCGTGCTCATAGCGCACGAATTCGGAGCGGGGATGCTCCGGCACGTCAAAATCCCAATGGGCCCATGCGGTTTCATCGCCCCAGATCAGATAGCGCGCATTATTGACGTGGCCGAATTCATCTTCATCGGCAGGCGTCGCGGTGATCTGGTGGATGAAAGGCGAGGGCAGGTCCCAGCCGTCAAATGTCTTGGTCTTGGTCATGGACACAGCCTATATCCGCCGGGACGACATGGCGAAAGGGTGGATTATGAGCGAAGCGAAACAGGTCAGAGCAGCGGTCTTGTTGATCGGGGACGAATTGCTGTCCGGTCGCACCCGCGACATCAACCTTTCCGAAATCGCGAAATTCCTCGCGCCGCTGGGCGTGTCGGTAGCCGAATGCCGCATTGTGCCGGACGAGCCGGACGAGATGATCGCCGCTATCAATCATCTGCGCGCCAAATATGACTACGTATTCACCACCGGCGGTATCGGCCCGACCCATGACGATATTACCGCAGATACCATCGCCGCCGCGTTTGGCGTCCCTATCGATGTTCGCGACGACGCGCTCGCCATTGTCGAGGAATGGTATGCGAAGACCAAAACGCCGCTGACCGAGAGCCGCAAGCGCATGGCCCGCATTCCGGACGGCGCGAGCCTGATCAAGAACCCGGTCACCGGCGCGCCCGGTTTTCAGACCGGCAATGTCTTCACGCTGGCCGGTGTCCCGAAAATCGCTCGTGCCATGCTGGAAGATGTCGCGCATCGCATCGACGGCGGCGCCGTCACCCAGTCGCGCACGGTCGCAACCGGCGGATTGCGCGAAGGCGATCTCGCCGAAGGGCTGGGCGAATTGGCGGACGCCTATCCCGACGTGTCCATCGGATCCTACCCGTATTTCTTCGAAGGCCCGGATGGCGAGATCAAGCGCGGTACCAATCTCGTCGCGCGCTCAACAGATACCGCGCAACTCGATATCGTAACCGATAAACTCGCGGACTTGTCCCGCTCCGTCGGCGGAAAGCCCGTCATTGATCCACCGGACGCGAAATAAGCCTGCCCCATCATTGCCCCATTCCCGTCTGACGATAGTCCTCATGCGAGGGAATGTTGAGTCCATCGGGCAGGGGACAAAGGGAAATCCATGACGAAAAAGCTCTTACTCACGACAGTGGCCGGGGCGTTCGCCTTCGCCGCCATGCAAACCGCGCCGGTATCGGCCATCACTATTCAGGATGACGCGGATCGACCGGCAGACATTTTCGCGCAATGCCCCACACTCGTTGCCAATCAGAATGGCCGCAATACACGCGGCAGTGGCGGTTATGCCTATAACCGGCCTGCCAGTGCGCCACCACCTCCTCCTCCTCCGCCACCCCCTCCCGCACCGCCACCGACTGAACAATTGGCGCTGCTGGAAACTGAAGCAGATCAGGTGGCCGTCACCGGCAGCCGGATTTCGAGAGACGGATATACGTCGACGGCCCCGACATCGGGCATTGTCGGCGGCGTCATGCCTCCACAACCGTTGCCCGGCGATATCGACCGGGAGCGCTATAGCGATGTCGAGCGCAATGATGTGGTGCTCGTTTCCGAAGAGCCGGTGTCAACTTTCTCCGTTGATGTTGATACCGCCAGTTATGCGGTCGTCCGCGATTATCTGAGAGACGGCAATCTGCCGCCGCGCGATGCCGTGCGCATCGAGGAAATGGTCAATTATTTCGACTATTCCTACGACCTGCCCGAAGACCGGGACGCGCCGTTCGAAGCCAATGTCACCGTCTTGCCCAATCCGTGGAATGAAAACACCCAGCTGATGCATATCGGCGTGCAGGGCTATGACATTCCGCGCGATGAACGCCCGCGCGCCAATCTGGTGTTGCTGGTGGATGTATCGGGCTCCATGAATTCCGCCGACAAACTTCCTTTGGCAATCAATGGCCTGCACATGCTGGTCGATGAGCTGGACGATGACGACACCGTCTCCATCGTCGTTTATGCGGGTGCTGCAGGCGCGATCCTCCAGCCGACACAAGGCGAAGATCGTCACTGTATCCATGCCGCCCTCGACATGCTTTCGGCTGGCGGTTCGACTGCTGGCGGTGAAGGCTTGCGTCTCGCCTATAACTTCGCCCGCGAGCATTTCGATGATGACGCTGTCAATCGCGTCATGTTGCTCACCGATGGCGACTTTAACGTCGGTGTCACGTCCGATGAGCGTCTGGAAGACTTTGTAACGCGCGAGCGTGAGAGCGGCGTTTACCTCTCGGTCATGGGCTTTGGTCGCGGCAATTATAATGATCAGCTGATGCAGACACTTGCACAGAATGGTAATGGCATCGCCGCCTATATCGACAGCGAAGCCGAAGCCCGGCGCTTCTTCGTTGAGGAAACATCCTCTGCGCTTTTCCCGATCGCTAATGATGTGAAACTGCAGATCGAGTTTAACCCGGCCATGGTCGCGGAATACCGCCTGATCGGCTATGAAACCCGCATGTTGAACCGCGAAGATTTCAACAATGATCAGGTTGATGCCGGCGAGATTGGCTCCGGCCATTCTGTCACCGCGATCTACGAGATCACTGCGCCAGATAGCGCCGCATTGCTCAACGAGCCTTTGCGGTATGCCGAAGGCGTGGAAACCGAAACCGCATTCTCGAACGAATACGGTTTCTTCCGGGTCCGTTATAAAATGCCCGGCGAAGACGAAAGCCGTCTGATCGAATTCCCTGTCACCACTGCCAATGAAGCGCAGAGCGTGGATACGATCAGCGACGATATTGGCTTCTCGATTGCGGTTGCGGGCTTTGCCCAGCTTCTGCGCGGGGATGATTATATCGCCGACGAAGCCTTTGATTATGGCCGCGTCGCGCGACTGGCTGAGCGCTTTCTGGGCGAAGACGAATTTGGCTACCGCGCTGAATTTGTTCAACTGGCCCAAACCGCAGAGCAAGCGGCAGCCCAATCACCATTAAAACCGGGCCTACAAAACCCGGCTCGATAGGCAAAAAGGGCTCGTGTGGGAAATCCCGCACGAGCCTCAATTTGCAAACCCAACCAATCTATTCCGCGCGCATCTCGTCTCGAAGGGCGCGCCATGCCGTGCCTTCGGTGAAGTTGGGCCAGTTATCCGAATTCGACAGCCGCCAGCCCAGTTCAAAATAGATACGTGCGTCTTCGGCCATTCCGCCTAAAAGCCAGGTTGTCGGCATGTCCACCTCGTCGGCGGCACGGTGATATCCATTGGCCATATACCAGCCAAATCCTTCACCCACGAACGGTTCTGCCTCGGCCTGTTCAGCTGACGGCGCACCGACAGCAAAAAGCCCGGGCACGCCGGCCTCGACGAATGGGTAGTGGTCAGAGCGATAAAAGCCGCCTGCTTGCGGGTTTGAATCGCCGCCGATTTCGCGGTCATAACGAACGACCACCTCAGCCAGCTCGTCCATCAACTCATTTGTGCCCAAACCGGGAACCATCATCGCGCTCCAGCTGTCTGCATAGGGAAAGTGCGCATCCATATTCAAAGCACCGACAATATTACGCAATTCGCAAGGCGGGTTGGCGACGAAATGTTTGGCACCAAGCAAGCCACGCTCTTCGGCAGCTGTCGCAAAGAAATAGACAGACCGACGCGGCGCTTCGGGCAAGGCCGCATAGGCGCGCGCAATATTGATCAGCATGGATGTGCCTGTGGCATTATCCAGCGCGCCATTGAATAACTGATCTTCGCCCGGTGCGTTCGGGTTGATGCCCATATGGTCCCAGTGCGCGGTATAAACCAGGCATTCGTCTGGCGCTTCATTGCCCTCAATCATACCCACGACATTGCGCGTGGTCGTGCGAGAGAGAGAGCCGGTCATGCGTCCGTTCGCCCACAATTCCGTTTCTATAGCTCTGAAACCAGGTGTCGCTGCCGCCGTGTATATCGCGTCATAATCCTGACTGGCAGCTTCAAACAGGCGGCGGGCCGCCGCCTCATTGATATGCGCAAACAGCGTCAGATCAGCCTCGTCGGAATCGGTCAGTGAATACTGAACGCCAGACGCACCGCCGCTGGAAAGTGTCTCCCACGGATATCCCGCGCTGTCGGCGGTGTGCACAAGGAAAACGGCTGCTGCGCCCAGATCGGCAGCAAGTTGGTTTTTGGAATCCATTCGACCGTGAGGGGACAACGCTATTCCGGCAAATAAATCTTCGTTTTCTGTTGCAGTGCCGGGATCGCCGCGAAACAGGATGACGGTCGCTCCGGTCAGGTCGGCGCCATCATAGTCATCCCAATCCTGTTCGTCGGCACGAATGCCAAACCCGCCAAAAACAATGCGGGAACTCGACATCACGATCTCTTCGACATGTTCGCCCGCATACAGCACATAATCATCAGCCAGCGTCATGGAAATTGCGCCATCCGGACCTTCCACATTTATCTCACCGCCATTGTCGGGTTGAAATTCATTAAGCGCGAAGGGCTGCATGAAGGAGCCGTCAATACCGGGCGAAATACCCACTTGTGCAAATTGTCCGGCGATAAAATTCACAGTCATTTCTTCGCCCACACCACCGGGGCTGCGCCCCTCAAATTCGGGCGAGGCAAGTGTTTCTATATCTCCGCGAATACCATCTGCGGTGATGGTGCTCATCGCCCCCATCATGCCGACATCATCTTGCGCGACAGATGGGCTGGCGGCAGCAAGGGTTAGGAGGGACAGGCGCAGGAATGACTTCATCGGATTTGACCTTCTTCGGCTCTCGGATCGGTATCATCGGACAGCGGGGCCATGGCCCAGCTGACGGCGACTGGAGCGCCGGTTTTGGAATTTGCCCGCCATAATATGTCGGCAATGGCATTCAGGTGTTCGTTGATTTCTTCCAGCGCTTCGGGGCTAGGGCGGGCAATCAGGCGGAAAAAACCGTGATTGCGAGTCTCGCCTTCGTGCCTTGCATCGTGGCGAAACCCTTCAGTGAAGTCGCGGTCCGACTGACGCAGCATGGCAGAGGCGCACCGCGTCACGCGGCTTTGCAGGCGAGGCTCTTCCAGAGCTCTGGCCAGACGCATGCGTGGAGCGGGCGTGGCATAGAGGATTTGCGGCTTGCGCGCGCCCGGCATCAGACGGCGTTCGGCCCGACGAACCAGACCCACTGCATCAAGCTTGTGAATGTGGTGATAGACGGCCGTTTGTTTCATGCCGATGACGCGCGCGAGATCGTCCACGGATAAAGGCCCATCTGCAGCCAGCCGATCGACAATGGTTTGCCGCGGAGCAGATGCGAGACAGGCGATCTGAGCCGGCTCGAGGATCCAATACGTTTCGGAGGGAGTGTTTAACTGGTTCATTCTTGTCTTATAATTCGATTTATGCGGATATATTAAATTAATATTTGGACAGATGTCAGCACAACGCCGCAGCAATGCGCTCTGAACGGCATTGCACGCTTTTCCTGCGTGCGTGATCGGCTATGAAGGACGTCTGTGCGGACGTGGCGGAATTGGTATACGCAACAGACTTAAAATCTGTCGCCCGTAAGGGATTGAGGGTTCAAGTCCCTCCGTCCGCACCATTCCAAACCT
>Ga0316204_10004485_pt1 | contig 24941 bp, 24 predicted proteins | sample 6monrhotite_MG_2_FD_205661 | JGI IMG/M metagenome (GOLD analysis project Ga0316204, IMG submission 205661) | Microbial mat bacterial communities from mineral coupon in-situ incubated in ocean water Damariscotta River, Maine, United States -... | ecosystem: Environmental > Aquatic > Marine >... | reverse complement strand
TAGTGTTATGACTAAGAAAAATGACTTGGTCACAGTCAAAGAAGGCGCACCCTCTGACCAAGTACTTGAATTAATGCACGAACACCGCATAGAAAAAATTCTGGTGGTTGACGATGCATTTAAATTAACTGGCATGATCACCGTTAAAGATTTTCAAAAAGCCGAAAGTAAACCTAACGCTTGTAAAGACGAATTGGGTCGCTTACGTGTAGGTGCTGCGGTCAGTGTTGGACCAGGCACTGACGAACGTATTAAAGCCTTGATTGAAGCGGGGGTGGATGTATTGCTGATTGATACTTCTCACGGTCATTCCCAAGGTGTTATCGACCGCGTCACTAAGGTGCGTAAAGATTATCCTAATGTGCAGCTAATTGCGGGTAACGTCGCAACAGGCGAAGGCGCCAAGGCTCTGGCTGATGCCGGAGTTGATGCAGTTAAAGTCGGTATTGGCCCTGGGTCAATTTGTACTACTCGTATTGTGACAGGTTGTGGTGTGCCGCAAATAACTGCGGTATCAGATGCGGTTGACGCGCTTAAAGGTACCGATGTGCCTGTGATTGCAGATGGCGGTATTCGCTTTTCTGGCGATATTGCAAAAGCCTTGGCCGCGGGAGCGAGTTCAGTGATGGTCGGTAGCATGTTGGCAGGCACTGAAGAAGCACCAGGAGAAGTGGAATTATATCAAGGCCGTTATTTTAAATCCTATCGCGGCATGGGCTCTTTAGGCGCGATGGATCAAAATAACGGTTCGTCTGATCGCTATTTCCAAGACAGTAAAAGTGCAGAGAAACTCGTTCCTGAGGGCATAGAGGGCCGTGTGGCCTACAAAGGCCCTATCTCCAACATTATTCACCAACAAATGGGCGGCTTGCGCTCAGCAATGGGGTTGACTGGGTGCGCTACCATAGACGAGTTACGTACTAAACCACAGTTTGTCAAAGTGACCGCTGCGGGTATGGGGGAGTCCCATGTGCATGACGTGAGTATTACCAAAGAAGCACCAAACTACCGCCTAGGGTAAGTGCTTTATTTCAATTGAACGCTGTTTGCCAGTCAAATAGCGTTCACATTTTATTTTTATAAGAGTAACCAGATGAGCTTAGATATCCATGACCAACGTATTTTAATCCTCGATTTTGGATCCCAATACACTCAATTAATTGCGCGCCGAGTTCGTGAAATAGGCGTTTATTGTGAGCTTTGGGCATGGGATGTCAGCGAAGAGCAAATTCGGGAGTTTAACCCCAACGGTATTATTTTATCTGGTGGTCCAGAATCAGTGCATGCTGATCATTCCCCAAGACCGACAGAATATGTATATCAAGCCGGTGTGCCGGTATTGGGCATTTGTTATGGCATGCAGGTGATGGCTGAGCAACTTGGTGGTGCCGTTCAAGGTTCAAATAAGCGCGAATTTGGCTACGCCCAAGTCGAAGTGATTGCTGACATGGCGTTGCTGAACAATATTGAGGATCACATCGGGGCTAACGGTAATGCCTTGCTGGATGTATGGATGAGCCATGGTGACAAAGTCAGTGCAGCACCTCCAGGTTTTACCACTACCGCTAAAACTGATAGTTGCCCATTCGCAGCTTTTGTGAATAAAGAAAAACAATTTTATGGTGTGCAATTTCATCCAGAAGTGACACATACACGTCAAGGTGAACGGATTTTGTCCCATTTCGTTTTGGACATCTGTGGTTGTGAAAAGTTATGGACCCCTGCTGCCATCATCGAAGATGCAATACACAAAATGAAAAAACAAATCGGTGACGACCAAGTTATTTTAGGTTTATCTGGTGGTGTGGACTCTTCTGTTGTGGCTATGTTGTTACATCGTGCCATTGGTAAAAATCTCACTTGTGTATTTGTTGATAACGGTTTGTTGCGTCTTAATGAGGGCCAGCAAGTGATGGACATGTTTGGTGATCATTTTGGTCTGAATATTCGCAAAATTGCTGCAGAAGATAGATTTCTAGATGCACTTGCGGGGACCGATGAGCCAGAAGCAAAACGCAAGATTATTGGAGGCATCTTTGTAGAAGTGTTTGACGAAGAGTCTAAGAAATTGGTCGATGCAAAATGGTTAGCCCAAGGGACTATTTATCCTGACGTGATTGAATCTGCGGCTTCGGCTACAGGTAAAGCCCACGTGATTAAGTCTCATCATAATGTAGGTGGATTGCCTGCAAATATGAAAATGGGGCTAGTGGAACCTTTGCGTGAATTGTTTAAAGATGAAGTGCGCAAAATTGGTTTAGAGTTGGGTCTGCCCTACGACATGTTATATCGCCATCCTTTCCCTGGGCCGGGCCTGGGAGTAAGGGTCTTAGGTGAAGTGAAAAAAGAATATTGTGATTTGTTACGCCGTGCCGATGCGATTTTTATTGATGAATTACACGCTGCTGATCTGTATCAAAAAGTGAGCCAAGCTTTTACCGTGTTTTTGCCGGTTAAATCCGTAGGTGTGATGGGTGATCTGCGTAAGTACGATTGGGTGGTGTCACTCAGAGCGGTAGAAACCATAGACTTTATGACCGCTCACTGGGCACATTTACCCTATGATTTTTTAGGTAAAGTATCGAATCGTATCATTAACGAAATTGATGGAATTTCTCGTGTAGTTTACGATATATCAGGGAAACCACCAGCTACCATTGAGTGGGAATAATACAGTAGGGCATGTTTGGATTTCATAAATTGACGATATATGAAAGGTCAATACACCCTAGTTGAAAAGTTAAGTCAAGAAGGCCAAAACGCCCTATGAGTAACATAATAATAAGAACTGCTGTGCAAGCAGATTTGCCGATATTGAAAGGCTTTGAACAAGGTATCATCGCAGCAGAGCGGCCTTTTAATGATTGTTTAAAGCCTGGAAATATTTGTTATTACGATATTGGGGCGTTAATTGCTGACGAAAACTCCAGTGTAGTGGTAGCTGAAGATAACGGCGTTATTGTGGGCTCGGGTTATGCTCGTATCAAACAATCTAAAGCACACCTGCAACATGAGTTGCATACCTATCTTGGGTTTATGTATGTTGCACCAAGCCACAGAGGGCAAGGCATTAATCAAATGGTTATCCAAGCGTTAGTTAAATGGGGTAAAGAACAAGGCATGCAGGACTTTTATCTTGAAGCTTACGCAGACAATACCTCAGCACTGAAAGCATACCAAAAGTTGGGCTTTCAAGCTTCGCTTATTGAAATGAAATTATCCCAATAGGGCAGGCATGAATCCCCCGCGCTACTACTATGGACATATCAAACTATGGCTTTAAAGCCAACCATTTATAAATTTAAATTATCTGTATCTGATCTTAACCATGATTATTTTGATACCCTAAACTTAACCGTTGCATTACACCCATCAGAAACTACAGAGCGGATGATGGTGCGAGTGTTAGCGTTTTGTTTACACGCATATCAAGACCATGAGAACCTGATGGCTTTTACTAAAGGTTTAAGTGCGATTGACGAACCTGATATTTGGTTACGAGGTTTAGATGATCAACTGCACCTTTGGGTAGATGTGGGTGAGCCTAGTTATGAGCGGATCAAAAAAAGCTGCCGCTTGGCGAAACAAACCTATGTATACAGTTTTAATTCAAAATCCAACGCATGGTGGAAACAGTCACAAGCACAATTTAGTGCCTTGCCAGTGAATGTACTGAGTTTTGATTGGCAAGAGATCCAAGGGTTGAGCGGTTTGCTTGCCCGTAAAATGGACTTGTCAGTCACCTTGAGTGGTGGATCTGCATATATCGCCGGTGAGCTTGAACAAGTGGAAGTTAACTGGCAAGCCTTACAAGTAGTTGAAGATTAAATGGCCTTAATCGCTTCGCAGTTCACTGCGCTGACCATTACTAAAGCGTTTGCCCGTTGCCAGAATAGACGGCAAAATATGCCGCCTGTTTTACAGTAGAGACAAAAAAAACAATATGCCTACTAAGTTTGATTCAATTCGGCCCTTTGACGACGCAGATCTGACGGTCGTTTTACCTAAGCTTTTTAATAATAATGAATTTATCGATAGTATAGTCGCTTTCAAATTCAGCACTTGGCCGCGCTTCATGCGTCCGGCTCTAGGTTTTATAACCCGTCGTTACATCATCAAACAAATAACCCAAATCGATACCCTTAGAGGTTTTCAACGCTTAGTTGAACCTTATATGAAGCAAATGATTAATACCACGACTGAGTCATTTACTGTCAGTGGTTTAGATAAATTGGACTTATCTCAAGCCTGTTTGTTTATGAGTAATCATAGGGATATTGCTTTAGACCCTGCTTTTGTGAATTGGGCATTGCATATAAATGACCAAGATACTGTGCGCATTGCGGTGGGTGATAATTTGCTAAAAAAAGAATGGGTAACCGATCTAATCAGGCTAAATAAGTGTTTTATTGTGAAACGTTCAGCAATAGACAGACGTGAAAAACTTGCGGCTGCAAAATTGTTAAGTGAATATATTGAATTTACCCTAAATACCGAACAGCAACATATTTGGATAGCCCAAAGAGAAGGGCGGGCAAAAGACGGCAATGACACCACTAATCCGGCAATTGTATCTATGTTGGCATTAAACCGGCCTAAAGGCGCTGAATTTTCAGAGTACATTCGAACATTACGTATTGTGCCTGTTGCCATTTCCTATGAATTTGATCCCTGTGATATCAGTAAAGCCAAAGAACTACAAAAAATTGCACGGGAAGGCAGTTATGACAAGCCAGATAATGAAGATGTTAGAAGCATAGTCAACGGCATTACTGGCCAAAAAGGCAGAGTGCATATTCATTTTGGAGACGTACTGGCAGCTGATTTTAGCAATGCAAAAGAAGTCGCGGATCATGTCGATCAGGAAATACTGCAAGGATACCAATCTTTTTCTACTGGGCCTGTCGCCGCAAAAATGCTCGGCATCGATGACCACACTATTGGTGTAGATGGCACCGAGTCTGACCAATACTGCCAAGCCGCTACTGATTATTTATTATCTAGATTAGTTAACCTATCTAAAGCAGAACAAAACAAATTGCTTAGCATGTACGCTTGCGCCTTTGTCAGGAAAATGACGTAAATATATTACATTAGGGTTTTGCCTGATTCAATAAAATAAGTCGCAAAGTATCTAAACGTTTGCCATTAAAAGCATCCCGATTGAACAATGTAAAAGTTGTGTCTAGGCTACTTTGTCTTTTTTCAAATCATCAAATTGACGATTCAGATCGTATTTTTCGTCGGTAACGATTTTTTCTAGGGTTTCAATTCGTTCACGCATAGCCGCCACCTCTCGTTCTAAATCATGAGTCAGATTGACTTGGTCGGCGTTTTTCTTATCCTTCTTCTTGCCTTTTGGCCCATTGACTAGTTCCACTATTGCCCAACAAACTAAAGCGACTATTGCGATGGCTGTTATATTCATGTTTTATCCCCTATGCCTTGATACGATTTATAAAAAGTTTATGCTTATGCCAATAACAAAGCAAATAATTGACCATAATTAAAAAGCTATACTTATCATATGGTTAAGTTGTTTGAGTATAGCTTTAATAGTATGTTTTGGCGAGAATGGCCAATTTAGTGATGTAATTAACCAAAAGTAGAGAAATACAACCATTGAGTACTGAACAAGACGAATATTGGATGCGCCATGCCTTATCTTTGGCTGACAACGCGCAGCAGCAAGGTGAGATCCCCGTGGGTGCGGTGTTGGTCAAAGATAATCAGATTATTGGGGAAGGCTGGAATCGCTCCATTAGTTTGCATGACCCCTCTGCACATGCAGAGATGATGGCTATTCGTGACGCAGGCAAAAACATGCAAAATTATCGGTTGGTTGACAGCTGTTTGTACGTGACACTCGAGCCTTGCACTATGTGTGCGGGTTTATTGATCCACAGTCGTATTCATCGCTTAGTTTTCGCAGCGTCAGATTTTAAAACTGGTGCAGCGGGAAGTTTATTCGATTTAATTGGTGATCCTCGAATGAATCATCGTGTTGAGGTGAATGGTGGCGTATTGGCGCAAGAGTGTGGTGAGAAATTGTCAGCATTTTTTAAGCTACGCAGAGAACAAAAGAAATCATGTAAGATCAAAGGGTGATAATTTGCCCTAGCAGGCTTGTGATATCTCTTCAGCCGCCTCTATGATTTGGAAGTTTTGGCGGCGAGATATCACTTTTTGATGAACACGTTTTAAAAGTTGCCGTCTACGGCTGTTGCTACCTAAGCGGTTTTTATTAATGGTTAGGTTACGTTTTTTCATTCTGAACTCCTGTTTAATTGGGTATATAGACTCGACAAAACCGATTAAAGTTTCAATCAAAATCAGTTAACTGTGTTAAAAATTTATGACAGTTGAAATTCGTAATGCCCATACAGGTTATGCCGATAGTGAGTAGCTTTACTCAGCCACTTCTGAGACGCTTGGTGCAGAGGTATCGTCAGGTGAGATGTCAGGCTCTAAAATTTGCGGTTGTTGTTCGTCTAACCAAACAAGCGTGTCGTAGTAGCGCCTGATGTTATCGACATAGGCCACGGCTTCATTGCCACGAGCATAGCCGTAACGAGTTGTTTTATAATATTTTTTCTGCCTTAGTTGGAGTAGTCGTATTTTTACGTCTACCCACATATCAGGGTTGGCGCCTTGGCGATCAGTTAATACTCTAGCATCTTCTAAATGCCCTAAGCCCACATTGTATGACGCTAGTGCAAACCATAATCGGTCGGGCTGGGCAATGCGATCTGGGATACGTTTAAGAAGACTAGTTAGGTATTTTGCGCCACCTTTAATGCTCTGCTCGGGATCCAGCCGTGACACTATGCCTAGTTCCTTAGCTGTTGCTAGCGTCAACATCATCATGCCGCGAACACCTGTGACTGATCTAGCTTTGGGACGCCAGTGGCTTTCTTGATAACTCATGGCGGCCAATAGCCGCCAATCTAGATCACTCGAATATTGTTCAAACCAAGGTTTGAATTTAGGAAGCACTTCTCTTGAAGATTTTATAAATTCCCTGGTATCAACATAATTAAATTGTCTTACATGGCCAAAATATTTGTCTTCTAACGCCGCTAAAGTGCCATTATTTTGAATAATCCCAAAATACTCAATCAGAGCTGCCAATAATGAGTCGTCTCTATCTTTATTAACTGCCCAAGCAATATCTTGTTCAGGACCAATAGAAAAACCGATTGAGAGTTCAGGATAACGGCGCCGCATTAAGGCCAAAATATTGGAATCGACTATGGTGTAATCCAATTTTTCATTCAACACCATTTCCAATAGCTCTTCCATATCATTGTCGTCAGTTTCTTGCCAACTTAATTGTTCATTTTCCATTTGCAATCGAAGTAGTGATTCATGATGGCTACTACCGGCAGTGATAACTAACTCACCTTTTAAATCTTGAATTGTTCTTGGCCACTCTTTACCTTGTTTGAATACCAACTTTTCACTGACACGCTGATACCCAGGGCCAAATTTAAATCTCTGGTATCGTTCAGGGCTAACGCTTATGCCAGCAGCAATCATATCTAGATTGGCATCTGTTAATTGAGGAAATAAGTCGTCTAAATTGTAATAAGGGAACACTTCAAGTTTAACACCAAGGTAGCCCGCAAAACCTTCAGCCAGTTCATATTCAAAGCCAACGGGCCCAGTAGCACCATTGTAATAGGTGGTTAGCCCATAGGTGGTGCCGACTTTTAATACTCCCGCATCTAATACGTCTCCCAAGCTGGAAGAATGTTTGATGTCATTACAGCCACCAATGATCAGTACTAGAAACAAAATGAGACTGCGCTGTAAACGAATAACAATGTCCTCATGTGTAGTTTGTATTTTGTGTGAAATCCTATTGTGAACAAATTATCGGATTTCATCCAGTGCTTTGTTTATACCCAAGCCTACAAAAGTAGACTAATTGGTCATGGTGTGAAACAAGTAAAGTTATGAATTAAAACAAATAAAACTAGGTTTTTAGCCAAACTGATGCTTATAAATGTCGTTAAATTGCCCTATAATCCGCGCCTTAAAATTCCTCATTCATTGATTTGCAAATTCTAAGCAATATGCGAATTCTGCTATAGGTAATGGCTTTATGTTAGTGCTTCGCGGTACACCTGCTTTATCCAATTTTCGTATTGAAAAATATCTTGCTCAATTTGCCGAACATGGTCTACCAGTTTCTGATATTTATGCTGAGTATGCACATTTTGTGATAGTTTCAGAGTCACTCACTGAGCAAGAAAACTCAATGTTGGCTAAGTTGTTAACGTATGGCCCTACTATCCAAGAACACCAACCTGAAGGCGTTTTGCTTTTGGTCACGCCAAGGGCGGGTACGATTTCGCCTTGGTCTTCCAAGTCAACTGATATAGCGCACAACTGTGGTCTAGATAAAGTGCAACGTTTGGAAAGAGGCGTGGCGTATTATCTGCAAGTACAAGAGAGCAATTTAACTGAGACACAATTAGCGGCTGTAAAAGCCTTACTTCACGACAGAATGACAGAAGTGGTCATGGCTGATTTCCAAGCTGCAAAGTTGTTGTTTGTGCAAAGTGAACCGGCTCCTCTGACTACTGTAGATATGCTCGGTCAAGGTAAAACTGCGTTACAACAAGCCAATGTCCGATTAGGTTTAGCTTTAGCTGACGATGAAGTGGATTATCTATTTGATAATTTCAGTCGATTGGGTCGTAACCCTAATGATGTAGAGTTGTATATGTTTGCCCAAGCCAACTCTGAACATTGTCGACACAAGATATTTAACGCCGACTGGACAATAGACGGTCAAGTACAGCCTAAATCATTGTTTAAAATGATTAAAAATACCTATGAACAGTGTGGTGAAAACGTTCATTCAGCTTACAAAGATAATGCTGCGGTAATGGAAGGGTGTTTTGCGGGGCGTTTTTTCCCAGCATCACAGGATAACGAGTATCGTTATCATCATGAAGATATCGATATTTTGATGAAAGTCGAAACCCATAATCACCCTACGGCTATTGCGCCATTTTCTGGAGCGGCTACCGGTTCTGGTGGCGAAATCCGCGACGAGGGCGCTACCGGTAGAGGCTCTAAGCCCAAAGCTGGGTTAATCGGTTTTTCTGTGTCTAACTTACGTATTCCAGGCTTTGAACAACCTTGGGAAACTGATTTTGGTAAGCCAACACGTATTGTCAGCGCTTACGACATAATGATGGATGGACCCCTTGGCGGCGCTGCTTTTAATAATGAATTTGGGCGACCGAGTATTTTAGGGTACTTGAGAACTTACGAACAAAAAGTAACAAGTTTTAACGGCGAAGAAGTGAGGGGATATCACAAGCCTATTATGCTTGCTGGTGGTCTGGGCAATATTCGTAAATCTCATATCCAAAAAGGCGAAATTACCGTTGCTGCTAAGCTGATTGCTTTGGGTGGTCCTGCGATGAATATCGGTTTAGGTGGCGGTGCAGCCTCGTCGATGGCCTCAGGCCAATCTAGCGAAGACTTAGATTTTGCCTCGGTACAACGGGGTAATCCTGAAATGGAACGTCGTTGCCAAGAAGTGATTGATAAATGTTGGCAGATGGGCGATGAAAACCCAATCCAATTTATTCATGATGTAGGTGCTGGAGGTTTATCTAACGCCTTCCCTGAATTAGTCAGTGATGGTGGACGCGGCGGCAAATTTGAGTTACGCAATGTGCCTAATGATGAACCTGGCATGTCACCTTTAGAAGTGTGGTGTAACGAGTCGCAAGAACGTTACGTGATGTCGGTTGCGCCAGAAAACCTCGAGACATTTGCTGACATATGTCGACGGGAACGTGCGCCTTTTGCGGTAGTAGGTGAAGCAACCGCAGAACCGCATCTGACTCTTAGTGATCAACATTTTGAGAATAACGCCATTGATATGCCGCTCGAAGTATTGTTGGGTAAAACCCCTAAAATGCATCGCGATGTTGCGTCAAAGACCCTTAACACAGTGGCAATTGATACCAGTGTTATGGAACTGTCAGAAGCGGCAGAAAGAGTGCTGAATTTACCCACTGTGGCCGAGAAAACCTTTTTGATCACCATTGGCGATCGTTCTGTTACTGGACTGGTAGCCAGAGATCAGATGGTCGGGCCTTGGCAAGTACCTGTAGCCGATGTGGCAGTGACTGCCAGTTCTTTTGATAGTTATCAGGGTGAAGCCATGTCTTTGGGCGAGCGCACACCTATTGCATTGATTAATTATGCCGCCTCTGCCCGGATGGCGGTTGCTGAGGCGTTAACTAATTTGGCTGCGGCGGATATTGGTGACTTAAAACGTATCAACTTATCGGCCAATTGGATGGCTGCGGCAGGGCATCCTGGTGAAGACGCGGGTTTGTATGAAGCAGTCAAAGCTGTAGGTGAAGAGTTATGTCCTGCTTTGGACATCACCATTCCTGTTGGCAAAGATTCAATGTCAATGAAAACCACTTGGCAGGACGAACAAGGTGATAAATCGGTTACCTCACCGCTTTCTTTGGTGATCACTGCTTTTGGAGCAGTACAAGATATTCGCAAGACCTTAACTCCAGAACTAAACAGCAAAGTGGCTGAAACTGAATTATTACTGATTGACTTGGGCCAAGGGCAAAATCGTCTTGGTGCATCTTGTTTGGCTCAGGTATACCAGCAGTTAGGGAATGAGGCACCAGATGTGGATTCTGCTTCGATATTAAAAGGATTTTTTCTAGCCGTGCAGCAATTAGTCAATGAAAAACGTTTGTTGGCATATCACGATAGATCAGACGGTGGTTTGTTTACCTCTATCGTGGAAATGGCCTTTGCTGGCAAAACCGGTGTGGATATTCATTTAGATGCGCTCAGCGGATCCGCAATTGAATTATTATTTAACGAGGAACTGGGTGCTGTTGTGCAAATTTCTGTGGCTGAAAAAGAACAGTTATTAAAGGTATTTGCCAAACATAAAATTCAGCACTTAGTACATAGTATCGGTAGCCTCAATAATACCGACCAGATTGTCTTCAAACAAAACGGACAAGTTGTACTTGAAAATAGCCGTGTGTTTTATCGCCAAACGTGGGCACAAACCACCCTACATATGCAGAAGCTTAGGGATAACCCAAGTTGCGCTGAACAAGAGTTTGCAGCTAAGGCAGATGTTCAAGATCCTGGTTTACATGCCAACTTAAGTTTTGATGTGACTGAAGATGTTGCTGCGCCTTATATTCTTAAAGGAGTGGCACCACGTATCGCTATATTGCGGGAGCAAGGGGTTAACTCCCATGTGGAAATGGCCGCTGCATTTGATCGTGCAGGATTCAGTGCGATAGATGTGCATATGAGTGATATATTATCGGGTAAACAGTCTTTAGATACGTTTAAAGGCCTAGTAGCCTGTGGTGGATTTTCCTACGGTGACGTGTTGGGTGCAGGAGAAGGGTGGGCAAAATCTATCTTATTTAACAATCAAGCTAGAGATCAGTTTGCTGAATTTTTCACTCGCCAAGATTCTTTTTCGCTGGGTGTGTGTAATGGTTGCCAGATGATGTCTAATTTGAAATCACTGATCCCCGGCGCTGAGATATGGCCACATTTTGTGAGCAATCAATCTGAACGTTTTGAAGCGCGAGTCGCGATGTTAGAAGTCAAATCATCAAAGTCTGTATTTTTTGATGGTATGCAGGGCTCAAGAATGCCTATTGCCGTTTCTCACGGTGAAGGTCGTGCAGAGTTTGCCAACGATCAAGGTGCTCTCATTGCGTTACAAAGCGCTGCCGTCGCCCTACAATATGTGGACAATTATGGTCAGGTCACGCAAAACTACCCCGCTAATCCTAACGGATCGCCCTTTGGGATCGCAGGTTTAACCAGTAGTGACGGTAGGGCAACTATTATGATGCCTCATCCAGAAAGGGTGTTCAGAACAGTCGCTAATTCATGGCACCCAGAAGATTGGCAAGAAGACAGTGCTTGGATGCGCATGTTTAGAAACGCTAGAGTATATCTGGGATAGAGCCATTTTCTTGCTAAGAATACATGCCGTATAGGTAATGAAAACTGTTACTTATAAGCAGTGTTTATTGATCTGGACTGATCTTGGTGACTGGAAAATTTACAATTCCAGTCACCTGAAGTTTTGCCAAAATCAAGTTATTTGTTAAAGAAAAAATAAAAGCCTTGTATATCAGTAAAATAGTGATTAATATTTAGTCACATGTTGACACGGAGATGGTCTTCTGCATGTTAACAAAGTGTAAGAAATATGTGTTTAATAAAATTACAAACTAAAAATAATAAGAGACGCTCATGAATCGTTCAAATAAAGGCTTTGGTCTAGCTGGTGTGTTAGTGACCGTTATTTTCCTCATTGTTGCCGCTATTTTTAGCGCTTCTGCAAAATCTTCTACTCTTCCTCAGTCTTCTATAGACGCTGTACCAGAACCAGTAATCAAGCTGTACTCTCAAATTTAGAACCATCTTTAGTCACGAAAATGCCCTATTTTTGCGATGTAATTCGCGATTATTGGCTTTCTCGTGTGGGTTCTTTTTGAGTCAAACATAAACCCAAAGCCATTGGAGTTGAAGCTAGGCGGCAAAGGAACTCAGCGCCATGAGCTTAGGCGTACTAAATGATTGGGGTGAGTGAGAGCAGCCAACAACGCTGCGGCTTCAAGGGAGACGGGTATAAACCTCACTATTTCCGCCATGATAAGGCTGGGCAGTGCGGTAGGTAATAATCTCTGGCATTTGTTGTAACCATTGATGCAGGTAACTTTTTAAAAGTGCCGGAAATGGTTGACTGTATATACCAAGGATGTCGTACAATATTTCGTCGTTTACCATTTTTCCTCCACTTTGCTCTGAACAGTATATGATATTTGGCAACTTGCTGTTCCAACACACAGCAGCGCAATACGATATCACGTATTTTTATGCTGTGGTAAATATGCCACAATTTATCCAAGTACTTCCATAAGGTAAAATCATGATTATAAAATATATTGTTGTTGGCGCTTTGGCTTTAACAATGCTTAGCGGATGTTCCGACAATGGTAAATCCAATACGACCACTACTCCTAAAGTAGATCAATCTGCACCTTCTACTGGCGTGGCTACAAATGTCATGCAAGTTGGCAAGGATTATCATTCCTTTGGGAATCCAGAGTCGATTAAAGTGACTCACTTAACCTTGGATTTAACGGTGGATTTTACCAAAAAGGTGTTAGTGGGAACGGCTCAGTTAGATTTTCAGAGAGTAGATGCAAATGCAACGCAACTGATATTAGATACACGAGACTTAACAATCAAAGGTGTCACGTCTAAGGGTAAAGCCGTTAATTTTGATTTAGCCAGCGCCGATTCATTTTTGGGTGCTGCCTTAACCATTAATATACCCGCCGATACCGATAGTGTGGTGATTGATTATCAAACCTCCCCCGAAGCATCAGGTGTACAGTGGCTAACACCTGAACAAACGGCCGGTAAAAAACACCCGTTTTTATTCACTCAAGCCCAAGCTATTCACGCTCGTAGTTTTATTCCCTTACAAGACTCTCCTCAAGTAAGAATGACCTATAAAGCGACCGTTCGTACGCCTAAGGCATTACTCGCTGTCATGAGTGCGTCTAACGACCCTGACACTGAACGTGACGGGGTTTATGAATTTTCGATGCCACAACCGATCCCGTCATATCTGATTGCTTTAGCGGTAGGTGACTTACACTTTAAATCAATGGGCGAGCGCACTGGGGTGTATTCTGAAAAAGGCATTTTAGACGATGCTGCTGCCGAATTTGCTGATACCGAGTCAATGCTTATTGCTACAGAAAAGGCCTTTGGCCCTTATAGTTGGGATAGATACGACTTATTGATTTTGCCTCCATCTTTCCCTTTTGGGGGTATGGAAAATCCAAGACTGTCTTTTATTACTCCCACTGTGATTGCTGGGGACAAAAGTTTAGTGGCGCTGATTGCTCATGAGTTAGCCCACTCTTGGTCAGGTAACACAGTCACTAATGCAACTTGGCGAGATCTGTGGTTAAACGAAGGGTTTACCACTTATTTAACTTACCGGATCATGCAGATGATTTATGGCGATGAGCGATTTGAAATGGAATCCGTATTAGGACGCCAAGATTTACAGGCAGATATTGATTCCTTACCTGCCAATGATCAGATCATGGCCATTGATTTAAGAGACCGAGATCCTGATGACGTTTTCAGCAATATTCCTTATGAAAAAGGCGCATTATTTTTACGTGAATTAGAACAAAAAGTGGGCAGAGAAAATTTTGATCAATTTTTATTGGACTATTTTGAAAAATTTGCCTTCAAAAGCATAACAACAGACCAATTTGTTCATTACTTGGAACAAACACTGCTCAAAGATCATAGTGCCAAGTTGTCAAAACAAAGAATAGAGCAATGGATTTTTGAAGCTGGTATCCCTGATGGTGCCCCAGTGCCAGTATCTGATGCCTTTAGTGTTGTTGACCAGGCTAGGGATGTTTGGTTAGCAGGCAAAATTCAGGCGAATGAAATTGATAGTGAAAAATGGGTCGTGCATCAATGGTTGTATTTTTTAAATAATATGCCCGAAAAATTAAGCCAAGAGCAACTAGCTGATTTAGATAAGGCATTTTCCTTAACCAGCAGCAAAAATAATGAGATTGCTCATAGCTGGTTATTGATCAGCGTTAATAATTGGTACCAGCCTGCTTTTAAACGTTTGCATGAATATTTAACTTCTATAGGTCGCAACAAGTTAGTTAAACCTTTATACAAAGCCCTCTCGCAAACCCAGCAAGGTAAAGTAATGGCTCAGAAGGCCTTTGCTGAAGCGAAAGCGGGTTATCATCCATTAACCGTTAAAGCTAACCAAGGCTTTGTTCAATAAGGATTATTGGAGGTTTAAAAAGCAAAAAGCCAGTCATTTAGACTGGCTTTTTGCTTTTAATAACGAATAATTATTTAGATAGAAAAGCGCTATCAACAAACCTCTTTAAACAAAGACTCATCAAGGATAGTGTTATCAATAATGGTTTGTGCCATTTGAATACATTTGCCACATTGTGTGCCAGCACCTAACTTTTGCTTAAGTTGACGCATATTACCCACGCCGTCTTCTAAGACCGCCTGTTTAATCGCTTTATCTGTGATGCCATGGCATATACAAACGTACATAAAATACCTCGATAACCTTTATGCAAATAAGAATAATTGTTATTTACATAAAGATCAAGTGTTTGATCTCAACATTGTTGCTGTTTAACCTGAGCAAAAAACCAACGTTTTAAATTTATAATGCCCATTCCTAGGATAATTATTCAGGCAAACTATTGTTTTTTATCCAAATGCACGCATATGCTTGGTAGCATCTATAATATTATTTGGTCTCACAGACATAATTATCAAACTGTGGCCCATTCAATTACATAAACAGGAGAATTTAATGAGTGTATTAGTTAGTCGTCCGGCCCCAGATTTTACTGCAGCAGCCGTGCTTGGTAGTGGTGAGATTGTTGACAGTTTTACCCTAAGCGAAGCTATTAAAGGTAAAAAAGCGGTATTGTTTTTCTATCCTTTGGATTTTACTTTTGTTTGTCCATCTGAGCTTATCGCCTTTGATAAGCGTTACGAAGAATTTGTTAAGCGCGGTGTAGAAGTGATTGGCGTCTCCATCGATTCGCAATTTAGCCATAACGCTTGGCGCAATACTCCTATTAATAAAGGCGGTATTGGTCCAGTGAAATATACTTTGGTTGCCGATGTTAAACATGATATCTGTCAGGCATACGATGTTGAGCACCCAGATGCTGGCGTGGCTTTCCGTGGCTCTTTCTTAATTGATGAAGCGGGTTTAGTTCGTCATCAAGTTGTGAATGACTTACCTCTTGGCCGTAATATCGACGATATGTTACGTATGGTTGATGCGCTAAACTTCCATGAAGAACACGGTGAAGTATGCCCAGCTGGTTGGACTGAAGGTTCAAAAGGTATGGTAGATAGCCCTGAAGGCGTTGCAAGTTACTTAGCTGAGAATGCTGATAGTTTATAATTCTTAAACTAAATCAAAATTAAAAAAAACCGCTTTTGAGCGGTTTTTATATGAATTAATTATGAGCTTCCAAACCACCCAAACTTTGCCATCTGTTGAGAATGTAGCAAAATAATTCTGCCGTTTTTTCTGTATCATACAAGGCCGAGTGTGCTTCATTTTGATCAAAGCTAATACCAGCAGCCATACAGGCTTTTACTAACACGGTTTGTCCTAATGCTAAGCCGGATAAGGTGGTAGTATCAAAAGACACAAAGGGATGAAATGGACTGCGCTTAATATGACTACGCTCGATAGCGGCGTTTACAAAACTCTGGTCAAAAGCAGCGTTATGGGCAACTATGACTGAACGTTGGCAATCTGCGTCTTTTTGCTCTTTGCGCACTTTTTTACACAGGTCTTTCATTACTTCAGTTTCATCCAGCGCACCTCTGAGGGCACAATAGGGATCAATTCCATTGAAATCTAAGGCCGCTTTTTCTAAATTGGCACCTTCAAATGGATTGACGTGGTAATGAAAGGTTTTGTCTGGATAGAAGAAGCCATTTTCGTCCATTTTAGTGGTCACAGCTGCGATTTCCAGTAAGGCATCGTTCTGTGAATTGAAACCAGCTGTTTCAACATCAACGACCACAGGGAAATATCCCCTGAAACGATTTTTTATTTTAAATAATTCAGACATGGAAACCTAGAAAGTTTGTGTGAAAAGCGATTATGACAAGGTTCTTTTTCAGTAGCCAGTCTAAAACGTTAAACAATGGTAATTTTAATCAAACTCAATTAACCTAAGTTCGATGTATGGACTGACGTTAATTAACTAAACGTTTATTGAATTTTGTCGATATAATTGACAGAAGCGAGGGGCTCCTTATCCATGATCAATAAAATTATAAAATCCATTCTTTATGTCACCTTAGTGTCACTGTCGGTTAATTCTGCAGCTGCGTTACGTCAATATGCTGCCAAAGTTGAGAATTCAGATTGGCAGCTCAAAGATAAAAATCGTTTACAGTGTACTTTAAGCCATAAACTTCCCGGTTATGGTGAGGCGATGTTCAGCAGCTTTGCGTCAAAGCAGCTAAACATGGAATTTGAACTGGATATGTTACGTTTACCTAAATCTTATGGTGTCGCGGCTGTTTACTCTGTGCCACCCAAATGGATGCCGGGCCAAGTACAACGTACTATTGCCGACATGACAATCCGTAAACAATACAATGGCGATTTACCTGAACAAGCCGCATGGACTATGCTATCTGAGCTAGAGAAGGGCTTCTGGCCAACCATTTATTATCAGGATTGGTACAACCAATACGACAAAGTGGCAGTGGGATTAAACGCCAGTAATTTTGTTGTGCCCTATGAACAATTTGCTGAATGTGTGGCAAATTTATTGCCTTATAGTTTTCAAGATATTGCCTATACCGTGCTTACCTATCAATTTAATAATACTAACTTGACTAAATACTCCCAGAAACGTTTAGCTATGATTGGCGAATACTTAAAAGAAGATACTGATTTAGAACTGGTTTTGTTAGACGGTTATACCGACAGTTTTGGCGGTAGAGCAATCAATAAACAAGTTTCTATTCGCAGAGCCGTGGAAATAAAAGCGTTTTTCAGTTCTATGGGAGTTGCGCCAGAACGAATAGAAATAACTGGGCATGGTGAGAGGCGTCATGCATCACCTAACTCTAACGACAGCACACGGGCTAAAAACCGTCGCGTGGTCATTAGAATGTCAAAACCTTAACAATGGCTTAGGTGATTTTTGATGGTGTTAACGTTTTATAAAGGCAGCTGTTTGTGCGGTATGGTTACCTTTCATGTTAATGGTTTTAGCCAGCAAGCGGCTAACTGTTATTGTTCAATGTGCAGAAAGTTTCATGGGGCAGCTTATGGTACTTTGGTAGGGGTTTCAGGGCTTGAGTTTTTAACTGGCAGTGACCAATTAAAAGAGTTTATTGCTAGTAATGGCACAACCCGAACTTTTTGTAATCAATGTGGCTCCAGTATTGGTTTTCGTGTGAAGGACGCAAAATTAGAACAAATCGAAATTGCCGTTGCCTTATTTGATGAGCATATTCCGCTAAAAATAGATGCACATATTTATACAAATTATAAAGCTTGTTGGACTGATATTAGTGATCAATTGCCCCAGTTTATTGAAGGCCGGGAATAGCCAAGTTTTTATATCTTTTAAGTTCTACAAAAATAGACTGAGAATTAAGCAATTCAGGAAATCCATTGAACAAAATTTCTCCCAAAAAATTATTCAATAGCAAATGGACAGCAGTAGAGCCGTTGAATAAAGAAAAACACTTTATCATCGTTGAGGTTGAATACGATGAAGATGGGGCTGTCATTTCGTGTTTGATAGAAGCGATACTGTCTAAACGTGCAAGCCACATTAATTGGCAGGATTTAAAAGACGCCGAACAATGGCGGCAAGGTTGGAAATGACTTTTGAGCTTTTAGTTTAATTCACTTAGTAGCAGGCTAGACCACAAGTTGTGTTTAAATTTTTCACTGAAAAAGCCCAGATGACCAATACGTTCTTCCCCTACCTCCGTTGGATGCACTTCCTTCAATTCTTTGTTTTTATTGCCAAATAAAACATGCAAGTCACGCATATTAGTTAAAGACAACATTTCATCATCGGTAAAATAAATGGAATGCAATGGCACCTCAATTTGTTGAAACTTAGCTTTTACATTTTCTGATTCAACTCCCACGCAGTATTCGGGATGCAGACACCAACGTCGCCATTGAAACATTACTTGTTTGGGTAAGTCGCCAATAATGCCGAGCCTTTTTCCTGGGAAATAGCCAAATAAGCTGGTGGCAATGGGCATAACTAAATACCAAAATAGCGGGGCTTTATTACGCAGTTCTGGAGCATTGTGTTTCCAATATCCTGTACCAGACGACACAGTAATCACTTTTTTAACTCGCTCAATATTATTAACTAAAGGAAATACTTGGCCGCCTAAACTATGACCTAACCAATAGATGGGGGATGTAGAGTTGGTATCCAGCACAAATTGTAATGCCGTAGAATAGTCATCAGTTGCCCAGTCGAGAATATTGCATTGGTATTCTTTCAAATGTTTCGCTTTGCTTTCTCCCATACCACTACAATCGAAGGTTAAAACACAATAACCTTGTTCAGTTAACCAGTTGGCAATGGATTGGTAGTAGGACTGAGCCACACCCATAGCAGAGGCTATTATGATTTGCCCTTTGATTGGTTCTTCAGTTAGATCCTGTGGTGTAAACCAATACCCCTGAATACTGAGATTATCTTTGGTTTTTAAAGTGATGGCTTGCATAGTTTTTGTCCCAATCAGTTTTGGTCGTCGGCTTGGGTGATTTGTTGTGTAAACAGATTTACTGCGCAATCACACATTTCATCAATATGGCTACGGTCAGCGTAAATTCCATCAATCAATAATCGAGCTATACCGTGCATGGTGCCCCAAGTGACTTGGGATAAACGTAAGGTATCTTCGCCGCTTGGCATTAACCCTTGTGCTTGCCACTTTTTGGTCATTTCTACCTGGTGGTGAAAACTTGGGTAAGCCGCATCTCGTAGTTCGTTAGTGGCACTATTTTGTTTCCAAATCGTGCGACCAAACATTAAATCGTACAACTCTGGATTATCTGCCGCATAACTGATGTAACCATGAAAAAACTGGCGATATTTCTCTTTGGGTGATAAACCCGATTGATTAAAAATATTTGCTGCATCTTGTTGCCACTGCACAAAACCTTGTTCAGCAATTGCGCACAGTAGTTGGTTTTTATCTTTAAAGTGATGGTAGGGAGCGGTTCGGGATACACCTACCTTGTCGGCCAATTTGCGTAACGATAAACCTTCAATACCGGTTTCTTTTAACAGTACATTGGCGGCATTGAGTAGAGTGCTACGCAAGTCACCATGGTGATAGCTGGGTTTATTTTGTTTAGATTTTTGTTTTATTTGTTGACTCATAACCGTCTATTAATAAATTTGATGTTTGATATCTTGACAGCGTCAACATATGCTTTTATCTTGACGCTGTCTAGTTTAAATTTTTGTTAGCTGTTTGGGCTTTATTTACTGACTTTCAGTTTCAAGCGCATAGTTAACCCAAGGAGAATACCTGTGCCGAATATCGATTTATCTGCGCTAGAAACCTTATCTGTGAGTATCGAAAATCACATTGCTCATATCCAATTGAGTCGTCCAGAAGCGCTTAACAGTATGGTGCCAGCATTTTGGCGAGAACTGCCCGCTGTGGTGAGAAAAATTGATGATGAGTCCCAAGCAAGGGTGATAGTGATTTCTTCCCAGGGTAAACATTTTAGTGCAGGCATGGATTTGTCTGTTTTCACTAGTATGGCGAAAGATTTTCAGGGTGAGCCTGCACGCCGTGCAGAAAGAACTCGTCGACTGGTACTTGAATTACAAGACAGCTTTAATGCCCTTGAAGAAGTGCGTATGCCGGTGTTAGTGGCAGTGCAGGGCGGCGTTATCGGGGGCGCGGTGGATATGATCTGTGCTGCCGATAGTCGTTATTGTACCCAAGATGCTTATTTCACTATTAAAGAAACTGAGCTAGGTATGACCGCAGATGTGGGCACATTGCAACGTTTACCTCATCTTATGCCACAGGGGTTGATCCGCGAGTTAGCCTATACCGGGCGCAACATGCCAAGTAGCGAAGCCAAAGAATGTGGTTTTGTTAATCAAGTGTTTGCCGATCAACCAGCGATGCTTGAAGGCGTAATGAAAATCGCCGCCAAGATTGCCAAACATTCGCCAATGGCTGTGGCGGGTTGTAAAGAAATGATCAACTACACCCGGGATCACAATGTTTCAGACAGTTTAACTTACATGGCCACATGGCAAAGCGGCATGTTCCAAATGCCTGATGTACAAGAGGCCATGGCCGCAGGGCAACAAAAACGTGTGCCTGTGTATGCTGAACTACATAAAAAATCATCTGGCATGTAAATCTGCGTAATTAAAATACACCTAATTTGAATAACAGGAACAATATTTATATGACTGCTAATACTGCACTAGCTCAAGGCTTAGACAAGTACCCACATCTACTTAAACCTTTAGATTTAGGTTTCACTCAGCTTAAAAATCGTGTCTTGATGGGGTCCATGCACACAGGATTAGAAGAAGCACCCAATGGGCATGTGCGTATGGCTGCTTATTTTGCCGAGCGAGCAAAGGGTGGCGTTGGCCTGATTGTGACGGGGGGCATAGGTCCGAACGATGAAGGTGCAACGCATAAAGATACTAAGCGCTTGGACACCGACCAAGCCATAGCCGAACATAAAACGATTACCGATGCGGTACATAAGCATGGCAGCAAAATTTGTATGCAAATATTGCACACCGGCCGTTATGCATATAATCCAGCCTTAGTTGCGCCGTCGGCGCTGCAAGCACCCATCAATCCTTTTAAACCTAAGGCCCTTGATGCACAAGGCATAGAAAAGCAAATACAAGATTTTATCGATACATCAATACAAGCGCAAAAAGCCGGTTACGATGGTGTTGAAATAATGGGCTCTGAAGGTTACTTCTTAAACCAATTTATCGCCGCGCGCACTAACCATCGAGAAGACGAGTGGGGCGGAACTTATCAAAACCGTATTCGTTTACCTTTAGAGGTAGTGCGCCGAGTGCGTGAAGCTGTAGGTGAGCAGTTTATTATTATCTATCGTTTGTCTATGTTGGATTTGGTCGAAGGCGGTTCGACTTATGATGAGGTGGTAGAGCTAGGTCAAGCCATTGAAAAAGCAGGGGCGACTATTATCAACACTGGTATTGGTTGGCACGAAGCACGTATCCCCACTATTATCACCAAAGTCCCGCGTGCCGCCTTTACTTGGGTAACCGCCAAATTTAGACAATCTTTGTCTATTCCTGTTATTACCTCAAACCGTATCAATACTCCAGAAGTGGCAGAAGAGGTGTTAGCCCGCGGTGATGCCGATATGGTCTCCATGGCCAGACCCTTTTTGGCTGACCCTGAGTTTGTAATAAAGGCTATGGAAAACCGATCAGATGAAATTAATACCTGTATCGGTTGTAATCAGGCTTGTTTAGACCATGTATTTGAAGGGAAAACCAGTAGCTGTTTAGTTAACCCTCGTGCTTGTCATGAAACTGAGTTGTTGATTGAAGCGGCCAAAACGATAAAAAATATTGCGGTAGTAGGTGCGGGGCCAGCTGGTTTGGCAGCAGCGACTACAGCGGCTAAACGTGGTCATAAGGTTACTATTTTTGATTCTGCCAGTGAGCTTGGTGGACAATTCAATATTGCTAAACAAATCCCTGGGAAAGAAGAGTTTTATGAAACCCTTAGGTATTATGCTCGTCAGATGGAATTGCATAATGTCACGGTGGAACTCAACACTCGTGTGGATGCTAGCACCCTCAATAGTAGTGAATTTGATGAGGTGATCATTGCTACAGGCATCGCGCCGCGGACACCTCCCATTGCAGGAATTGAGCATAGTAAAGTGCTGAGTTACATCGATGTGATTGTAAATAAAAAACCGGTTGGCAAGAAAGTCGCCATCATTGGAGCTGGGGGAATTGGTTTTGATGTTTCCGAATATCTGTCCCATGCAGGGGAGTCTACTAGTCAAAATATACCCGCCTTTATGAAAGAGTGGGGGATTGATATGACCTTTGGCTCTCCATCCGGTATTGAAGGCATGATACCTTCCCCTACACCATCGCCTAGAGAAATCTATTTGTTACAGCGCAAGTCAACAAGAGTCGGCAAAGGTTTAGGCAAAACCAGCGGCTGGGCGCATAGAGCAGGTCTGCTCAGTAAAGGTGTCAGCATGTTGGCTGGTGTTGAGTATCTAAAAATTGATGATGCGGGTTTGCATATTAAGGTGAATGACCAAGTGCAGGTATTGGACGTCGATAACGTTGTTGTTTGTGCTGGTCAAGAGCCTTTAAGAGAGTTGGTGGATGGTTTGACTAAACCTCAGCATTTAATAGGTGGTGCAGATGTGGCAACAGAACTAGATGCCAAACGTGCAATTAACCAAGGAACGCGATTGGCTGCTAAATTGTAATATTTTTGCCAATTTAAAAAGCCAACTATTAAGTTGGCTTTTTGTTGCTACAAGACGGTATGGCTTATCCAGAGCTCAGGTTGATTAGACTCTAGTACTCTAATCAAGCTAGGACAAAGTTGCTAATGCGTCACCAGAAAAGGTTTCCAGTTTGTCCATATCTCCTTGACGAATTTTGTTGGTCCAATTCGGGTCTTGTAATAAAGCGCGGCCCACCGCCACTAAGTCAAATTCGCCCTTATCAAGGCGTTCGACTAGATCATCTATTGAGCGGGTATCTGAGCCTTTGCCAGCAAAGGCACCAAAGAAGTCTCCGTTTAAGCCAACTGAGCCTACTGTAATGGTAGGTTTACCTGTGAGTTTTTTAGTCCAACCAGCGAGATTTAAATCAGAGTTTTCAAATTCAGGCTCCCAGTAACGTCTGGTGGAACAATGAAAAATGTCCACGCCCGCATCGGATAGAGGCGCTAAAAACTCTTCTAATAGTTGTGGTGTTTCAGCTAAACGAGCGCTGTAATCTTGTTGCTTCCACTGGGAATAGCGTAAAATAATGGGAAAATCAGGGGATGTTGCGGCTCTGATCGCTTTGATAATTTCCACTGCAAAACGACTACGATTAGCCATGCTACCGCCCCATTGATCGGTGCGTTGGTTGGTGCCACTCCAGAAAAACTGGTCGACTAAATAACCATGAGCACCGTGTATTTCAATGCCATCAAAACCGATACGTTTTGCATCGGCGGCTGCGTTGGCAAAACCATCAATCACATGTTGAATTTGTGCTTGTGTCATGGGTTCGGCAACTTGTTTTCTAGGAGCTAATAGGCCTGATGGCCCAACACTAGGTAATTCCGGGAAGGGGGCTTTGGTTGGATTGCGAGCCATGCCCACATGCCATAGCTGAGGCATGATTTTGCCACCGGCTGCATGGACTTGCTTTACAACATTTTCCCAAGCCGCTAGCGCTTGTTGGCCGTGTATTTGGGGGACTTTTCCATCCATAGTTGCAACAGGATCATTAACAGTTGTCCCTTCGGTAATGATTAAACCCGTACCGCCCTCGGCACGGCGGCGATAATAACTGGCTACATCTTCAGTAGGAATGCCATCTGGTGAAAAACTACGTGTCATGGGAGCCATGGCAATTCTATTTTTAAGTGACAAGCTTTTTAAGCTAAAAGGTTTAAAAAGTGAGTCGGTATTTTTACTCATTTAGGTTTCCTTAAATTGATTTAGGTACTTTGATAAAGGTTAATTAAGAATTTTTATCGGGATTATCTTTAGTGAGATCAGGCCAAACAAATGCTTCTGTAGGCTTTTTAGCCTTTTGCTTAGCTGAAGTCCTGATAGTCGATAAATACAGTTGCTCAACTTTTTCTCTTGCCCAAGGCGTCTTACGCAAGAACTTCAGGCTAGAGTTAATCGAGGGATCACTAATAAAACAGTTGATTTTTATCTGTTGGCTCATTTTTTCGAAACCCAACTGCGCTTCTAAGGTTTCGAGAATGGTCTGTAGTGTCAGGCCATGCAAAGGATTATTTTGTTGTTCAGTCATTTGAGAGTCTTTATTTAGGTATAATTTCAATTCGCCATTCACTGCCTACTCCCGGGTCGACCACTGAAGCAAATACAGTATTAGCAGGCCAAAAGTCGGCTACTGCATCCAAGCGGTATGCACCTTCCCAAATATTGTAGGCAGGAATGTCATGGGTTAGGTCTTCTACTGTAAGATTTTTATCGACTCCCAATGCTACGCCATGCATAGCAGACACTGCTTGATCACTTAAGCCAAAAT
>Ga0316204_10004484_pt1 | contig 24943 bp, 20 predicted proteins | sample 6monrhotite_MG_2_FD_205661 | JGI IMG/M metagenome (GOLD analysis project Ga0316204, IMG submission 205661) | Microbial mat bacterial communities from mineral coupon in-situ incubated in ocean water Damariscotta River, Maine, United States -... | ecosystem: Environmental > Aquatic > Marine >... | reverse complement strand
GCCGCGAACGTGCCGGCTCCCAGGCGTCGTCCTCCGTCGGCACGTTCGCGGCTCCCGATGGCGAACTCGATCCCTGGGCGCTCCAGCTCAGCCAAGCCGAGGGCCGCGAAGCAGGGCGCGACCTTGAGGTTGAGGTTGAGGTAGACCAAGGCGTCCAGAGGACCAGACTCAAGCGCGCTCGCGAAGCCGTGGAGGAGCGCCAGCCCCTTGAGCCCCTCGGCCTGAGCTGGGCGCTCTCGGAGCGCGAGTCCGTGAAGGCGGCCGGCCCGCCGCAGCTCGGGGGAGGCCGCGAAGGCGCCCTCGACAGCCGCGCCGAATCCGGCTTCGGGCGGCAAGTCGTCCACGATCCAGAGCGACCACTCGATCCGGCCTCCGAAGGCGGCCTGGAGCCCCTCGAGGCGTTCGCGGACTTGGTCCGCGAGCGGCTCGAAGGCGGTGTCGTAGGAGCAGGTCACGAAGGCCACCCGGAGGCGTGGCTCCCGCTCGGCCAGGCGGGCGGCCTGCTCTAGCGCCCGCTCTTCGAGAGCTCGCTCTTCGAGCCCCGGTTTGGCGAGGGCCGGTCTCATTGGGTGTTCAGCGACCAGTCGTAGGGGAGCACGTCTACGGGCAGGGGCGGCAAGGCGAGGGCTGGAGCCTGGGCGTTGATCCAGCTGACGGGGTCTGGGGGGAAGTCCTCTCGGAACCAGTCGAAGATCGCGCTTAGGGAGACTCGCTCTGAGCCTAGGCGGACGTTGCGCTCGTCCGTGAGGAACTCCGCTGTCGCCGCTGCGAGCTGAGCCTCGAGTCGCTCGCCGCTAAAGGGCTCGACGGGCAGGCGGGGGCACCCTCCGCTCGCGCAATTGAGGACGAAGTGGATCCGCGGCTCCGCGAAGCCGGCTCGAATGACCTCGCTCTCGAGCGCGTAGAGGCTGAGCTCCTCGCCGTCGAGGACGAAGCGGGTGGAGTAGAAGAAGTCCAGCTTAGTGTCGACGACGGACGATATGCCTGGCCGGCTGAGGACGTTGAAGATCGTGAACGCGTTGTAGGCGTTGAGGTAGTAGGCCAGGCGATCTTCCCGCGAAGGGAAGAGCTCCGGCCGCGTGCCTGGGCCCACGGCCCCCAGCTGGGCGACGAAGCGATCCAGGTCCCCGTGGTGTCGCGCGAGGCCGGCGTAGTCCACTCGCCCATGCTGATCCACCGAAGAGCTCAGGACCGCAGCCCAGGACGAGGCTTCGTAGCGCTCGAGGGAGGCTGGCTCGAGCTCTAGGGGTGAGCGGAGAGTTTGACCGCAGCCGCTCGCGCTCAGCGCAGCTGCGAGGAAGAGCAGAATCGTGACTGCGCGAATCAACCCAGGATCCAATACAGGAGCGCGGCCAAGAGCGCGGCTAGGGGGAGGGTCGTGATCCAAGCGATCAGGATCGTCCCGATCGTCTTCCAGCGGGCCTGGCGGGTCGCGAGTCCGACGCCGAACAGGGCCCCGCAGGTCACGTGAGTAGTTGAGACAGGCACTCCCAGGCGAGAGGCGCAGGTCACGAGGATCGCGCTCACGAGGTTGCCGCTGAAGCCCTGCCCGGCGTTCATGGTCGTGATCTCGTTGCTCATGGTCTCCGCGACGCGCCTTGAGCAGAGAAGCCCTCCGACCACCATCAGGGTCGCCACCAGAGCGTTCCCGCCGACGCTCCCAACCGCCGGAAGCAGAAGCAGGAGGGCCGCGATCTTGGGGGTGTCGTTTAGGCCTCGCGCGAAGCCGACGGCGCTCGCCGAGAGGACGTGGGCTGCGTTGAGGAGCTGCTCGGCCGAGACCCCGGCCACCGAGCCCGAGTAGCGCTCGGCCTGAGCAGCGACGGCTCCGCCCCCCGCCAGCGCAAAGGCAGGGACTCGGGGCTCAGCGCTGCGCGCGAGGGCCTCTCCCCTCGGGTTCTGATCGGGGAGCGGGTCGGCCAAGAGCCCTCGTTCCAGGGCCTCGGCCTGAGGGATCCACTCGCCCGCTTGCGGGAGCTGGATCCAGGTCTCGCGGGTGACGCCTAGCGCTCGTCGCGCGCGACTCAAGAGGGGATAGAGGAGGGCAGTCGCTCCCAGGGCCAGGAAGGGGCTCACGAGGAGCGGCAAGGCAAACTTGGCGCCGAGGGCGCCTAGGTTCAGGTCGCTGGCGGCCCCCACCAGCCCAGCGCCGACCAGGGCTCCGGTCAGGGCGTGAGTCGTTGAAACAGGGAACCCGAATACCGTCGCCAACATGATCGTGAGCGCGGCGCCCAATCCGACGGAGATCGCGAACGCGGGATTTCCCACGATCGTGTCAGGCACGAGACCCTTGCCGCTAAACGCCTTGATCAGCGCCTCCGCGAACACGACCGAGGTCAGAGCGCCGAGAAAACAGGCCCCCGCCGCGAACAAGATCGCGGCCCGATAGCCTAGGGTCCGACTCCCATAGAGGGTCGCGACTGGCTTGAAGACGTCATTGGCGCCGTTCGCGAAGGCCAAGGCCGCAGCGGCGAAGACGAGGAGGAGCGTTCCCATTCGCGCTCCAAACGCTGGGGCGGTCTCGCCTATTCCTGGCTCGGGGGTCTTCCCTGCTCTGGCGAGCAGAGTCTAGCCAAGCCGTGGACGAGACGAAGGTGCTGGCAAGGCCGGACGAATCCAAAGCGCGCTCGAGTCGCTGGGGATCTCCGGACGGGCAGTTGCGAGGTAACCGTCCAGCGAACCCCGTCTGGTAGCTGATCGCCGGATTGGATAGACCCTCCGCCCTTCAAAGGAGGGCAGAGTGACCCCGAAGGAGCAGCGCTACCGAGATGCGATCGCCGAGCACGAGCGAGGAGCCAGCATTGCTGCGCTCGCCCGTCGCCTGGGCGTCAAGCCGTCGACGCTCGTCTGGTGGCGATCCGAGCTGAAGCGCCGGGATCGAAAGCGAGGCAAGCCTGGACCTCTCCTCCCGGTCCGCGTCGCTCCGCCGCCGGCGCCTTCGAGAGACTTCAAGCTGGCTCTGCCCGGCGGCGTCCAGCTCCGGATCCCCGCCGGCTTTGATCCCTGCGACTTCGATCGCCTGCTCGGTGTCCTCGCGCGTCACTCGTGCTGAGCCTCGCGCCGGGCGTCCGGGTCTACCTGGCACCCGGGATCACCGACATGCGGAAGTCATTCACAGGGCTCGCGGGCCTCGCGCAGCAGGCCGTCGGCCAGGACCCGACCTCGGGCCACCTCTTCGCCTTCTGCAATCGGCGCCGAAATCTGGTCAAGGTTCTGCTCTGGGACGGCAGCGGCTTCGTCCTCCTCGCCAAGCGCCTCGAGCGGGGGACCTTCGCCTGGCCCAAGCCTGAGAAGGACGCCGCTCACGTCACGCTGACTGGCGAAGAGCTGAGCTGGATCTTCGGCGGGCTGGACCTGAGCCAAGCTCAGCGCCGGACCTGGTGGCGTCGCGAGCCACGACTGGCAGGAGGATAGCCCTCGCCCAGATCCCGAATCGAAAGCTCGTGTGGCACGCTTCTGAGGAGAACGCGGCCAGAGGGACGTTAGCCGTGTGACTTCGGATTGGCATCCATTCTGCAAGGCATCTTCGCGTGACAGACTTCGAGGCACAGATCGCAGAGCTTCAACGCGCTTTTGCTGAGCAGGCCACCTTGCTCGCCGACGAGGACGCCAAGCTCGCCGCTGCCCAAGCCAAACTCTCGGCCCAGAGGGCGGTCGCGGCCCGCTTGGGCAAGGACGCGCAAGACAAGGCCGCCAGGATCCTCGAGCTCCAGCACCGCCTTGATCTCCTCGCGCGCCAGCTCTTCGGCCGCAAGGCCGAGCGAGTCGACCCCAACCAGCTCAAGCTGGCCTTCGACCAAGCCTGCGAGGAGGGCGAGGTTCCGCCTCCCTTCGTCGACGAAGCGCCCGACGAGGAGTCCGAGCCGCGCCCCAAGTCGAAGCGCAAGCGCAACGGGCGCCTCAAGCCCCCCGCCGACCTGCCTCGCGAGCGGCACGAGATCCACCCGCCCAGCGAGGATCTGGCGTGCCCCTGCGGGGCTGAGCGCCGCAAGATCAGCGAGGAGGTCACGCAGCTCCTCGACTACCAGCCCGCGAGCTTCAAGGTCGTCGAGCACGTCCGCGTCAAATACGCCCGCGCCTCCTGCCAAGAGGGCGTCGTCTGCCCTGACCTACCTGCGCTGCCGATCGATAAGAAGCGCCCCAGCCGCCCCGGCGAGGGCCGTCTCGCCGAGTTGATCGTCTCCAAGTATGGCGACCACCTCCCGCTGAATCGCCTCGAGAGTGTCTTCGAGAGAGACGGGGTCAGGATCGCTAAATCGACCCTCTCAGACTGGATCCGAGACGTCGCGCTCGTCCTGGAGCCGATCACCAAGGAAGTCGCTCGCTAAGTCCTCGCCTGCGACGTCGTCCAGACCGACGAGACCGGGGTCCGAGTCAGAGACCCAACCTTCAAGCGCTCGACGCGACCCGGGAGGATCTGGGTCTACGGCGGCCTTCCTGGCCAGGCCTACTCTTCCTACACCCCGACCAGAGAGGGCAAACACCTGAGTGACTACTCGGGCTACCTCCAGGCCGACGCCTACTCAGGCTTCGACCGGCTCTACGCCGACGGCTCGATCGTCGAGGTCGCCTGCTGGGCGCACACTCGGCGGAAGTTCTTCGAGGCCAAGGACACCGCCCCCGTGGAGTCGGCTTGGTCCATACCGGCGATCAGTCGCCTCTTAGAGGTCGAGCGCGACGCGACGGAAGTCGGGCTCAACGTCGAGGCGCGAGAAGTCGAGACCGATCGCTGAGAGCTTCTTCGAGTGGCTGGAGTCATTGCGCGACACCATGCTTCCGCGAAGCCCATTGGCGAAGGCGGTGGGCTACGCCCTGAATCAAAAGGAAGCGCTGTTGCGCTTCCTCGAGGACGGGCGCTTGAGCTCGACAACAACCGGGCCGAGCGCTCGCTGCGCCAGGTCGCTGTCGGGCGGAAGAACTGGCTCTTCGCAGGCAGCGCCAAGGGCGCTGCAAGGAGCTGGGGCTGAACCCCTTCGACTACCTGCGTGACGTGATCGCGAAGGCCGCGAACCCGGACTTCCCCGCGAGCCGGATCGCAGAGCTGACGCCGATCGGCTGGGCTCGCTCCAGGTCTTAGCTGGGCGTCGCCCGGACCGGTCGACCCGACGTCATGCTGCCGATCTCCGTTGGCCGTCGCCAGACGGAGTTTGCCGGACGGTTACGTTGCGAGTGCGCAGCCGCAGCTATCAAGGCGGTTCAACCCTCCCCTGTCCATGCGGAGATCCGCAGCGGCGGGGCAAGGTCTATAACCGGCAGGATCCCGGCTGATACGGGTGTGTTGGTTCTGCGTCCTAGGCAGCTCTGTACGCATGGAAAGTCACCTAGAGCGTTCTGCTTCCCCGCGACGGGTACGCTCTCAACCGCGAACCGACGTCGAGCCGCCAGCAAAGGTGACGGACGATTACGCACCCCACCGTACTCAGTGCTCCTGAAGCTTGGCTGCCCGGTTCGCTAGTTCGACGAGGGCTCCCGTTGCCGGAGGTGTTGAGATCCCTCGAACTCGAGAGGCGAACTCTCGCCACCCCGACTGATCCGCGAACTGGGCTGCCAACGCTAGCTCCCTCTGTTGCTCCTGGGGAGTAGCAGCGAGTCGCGCGATAGATACTCGCCAGTACAATGACAGGGCGCGATTTCGTGGCTCGAGTGCGACCGCAAGCTGGCGCAGCAGCGACTTTCGGACGCTTGCCGTAGAGGACCGGACGCCCTCTCGCGGCCAAAGGACGTCTTGGCCGACCCGGTGCGCAAGAATTCCAGGAATCACTTCTCTCTCAAGCCCGACGATGTGAGGGATACTGCGCAATGCCAAGTCTGCCATGTCCTTGTCTGTTGCCAAGTAGAGCTGCGCCACGCGAATTCGACCTAGACTCGTGTCTGTGTCTATGAGGGCACGATCAGCCGGAGAGACCTTCCCCAGCAGCCACCGGACGTACGCGCGATTCGCTGGGTAGGGCCCGCGGGGGCTCCCAGGAGGGGCCGAGAGAGCGACTCGGTCGAGAGTTTCAAGGGCTTCCTCTAGCTCAGCATGATCTCTACTCTTGAATGGCAAGGCCTCTTGCAAACTCACGAGGATCTTCCACAGGCGGTTCAGGCAGAGGATCCTTCGCCGCTCTGACGTCCGCGAGCCGTCAGCGGACGTCAGAGCTAGCTCGCGACGCGTGATTCCAAGGAACGCACGCCAGCGCGTGGGACCTGAAGCTCGCTTGTTCCACAACATTCTCGCTGCGCCAGATTGCGCACGCTCGTTGTCGGGGAGAGCCTCCGCCAATGCTATGCACAAATCAACGGTGGACTCCGAGGACGTGGATCCGTCGAAAGCCACAAGAAACGAGAGGTCGACGAGTTCAGCTTCAGCCGGTAGTGGGCCGGAAGGAGGGGAAACTGCCCGGAAAGCTCGAACGGCTTCGGTCAGGAGTCGCGCTTTCTCCTCGGTGAACCCCCCGGCTCCTGAGCGGACGTTGGACGAAATCACCAGCCTGATTCGCTTGGCGAGGCGTGCCCGAAGTACAGGGCCAGCTTCGCCCCCGAAGTTCGTCACCTCGGTTAGCTCGACCACTCCTAGTCGAGACTCAGTCAAAAAGCCCAAGGCAAGGTCGCGAGTCCACGCTGGATAGTGCCCTGGCGGCTCGCCAAGGAGATCACGGGCAGGGGTTCTGCCTAGCTGTATCCTAGCGGCCTGCCGAAGACCCTCGAGTTCGAATAGAGAGTCTGGATCTCCTCCTGGGAAGGAATGCAGCACCTTTTCAGCTTGGGTCTTGGTGAGTTGACCAGAGCGGGCAACCAATAACAACGGAAGCAGGTCCAGTTCCCTCCGGCGTGGAAAGCCATGAAGAAGTAGTCGCCTCTCAAGCTCTTCCGAATTCCCGTCCATGGCCGCTAACACGGCTCCTAACGCGTGGGCTTCTGCTGATTTCCCCCCGGCGAGGGCACGATGTGCTGAGGTCACCTCCCCGCCGTCCAGTAGTTCTCTAGCAACTCTCAAGTGTCGGACCGAGAGCGTGCCAGCCGCACTCGGGGTCGTAGTCACGTCCGGACCCAACCCAACCGGCGATTCTCTCGCAGGCCTTCCAAGACGAAGACCCCAGAAGGGCGCAACTCCACCCAGGATCGCGACGCCCAAAATCGAGAACACGAGGATCGTCCGTCCGCGGCTGATACTGCTGGCAGCTCCAATCGCTCGGATCGCGGAAGCCAACTCTCCGGCGTTCGCGTAACGCGCCTCAGGGTCAAGCGAGAGGCAGCGATCAACCACTGCCTGCGCCCCTGGCGGGACACCGGGCGGGAGCCGCCTATACTGGCCCGAGCACACCTGAGCTGCAAGCTCAAGCAGACTCTCTCCGGGGAAAGGCAACACATGAGCAAGCCACTCGTAGAGCCAGACTCCAAGGGACCACACGTCCGCCGTCGCGGTGGTCGGGCGCCCTCCCATGGCCTCTGGGGCCATGTAACTGGGTGTCCCGATCATGGTCCCTGTCTGGGTCAGCGCCTCTTGGTTGGCAGCCCAAGCGACTCCGAAGTCGAAGACTCGAACCCTGCCGGAGTCCTCTAGGATTGCGTTCCCGGGCTTCACGTCCCTGTGGACGATCCCCTGTTCGTGAGCGAAACCGAGTGCGTCTGCAACCTGAGCCAACAACTCAAGGCGTTGACTGAGGGTGAGATCGGAGACTTGGTCGAGGACGCGACCCTCTACCAGTTCGTACACGAGGTAGGGATAGCCGTTTGTCTCGCCCGCAGAAAACACGCGGACGATCCCGGGGTGAGTCAACCTCGCTGTGAGCTCTCCTTCTCGTTGAAACCGGGCGAGGGCTGATTCCGAGGTGGTTTGAGCAAGGACCTTGACCGCCACTTGACGACCCGCTTCCTGGTCCAGCGCACGATACACGGCTCCCATTCCGCCCCGACCGATCAGCTCGTCCAGAAGAAAGCGACCCCCGAGGAGTCGCGGGAATGGTCCCTGTCCAGTCACGTTAATTTCCTGGCCCACGCCTGCCCTTCGCTGCCGCCAAATCTAGTTGAAGGGCGTTGGAGTGGCTAGCAGCCTGACTGATAGGCTACACGCGCATGTAGTTTCCTGGGCTGCAGCCTCGTATGTCGCTCTAGTTTTCTTGGACACCAGATTGTGGTGTCGGTCCGGGTAAGGACCATCGCCCTCGAGGTCAAAACCTGGAGAAGATCTCCAGGTTCATGACTAGCCCAGAGCCGACAACGGTCGCACCTAGCCCTGGAGCCAACCGCGGAGGCCCCAAAACGCCAGAGGTGGTCTTGGGTGCCGCACAAGTCGCCTCAGCCTATCTGGCTTCTGGTCAACACCTCTCCACCTAGGAGGTGATCGCATTCGTGCGCAACCTGCGCGAGGCGCTCTCTTAGGATCGCCAGCTCCACTTGGCTCCGTGCCGGGGCAAGCTGTGTCCGTCGCCGGTGTGCGATATCGCCCTCGAGTGTGTCGCCCAAATGGCTCTCATTTTGCTTTACAGGCGAGCGCGTTTCAGCCCGACACTCACCTTACGCGCATCTGCTCAGCTTGGAGCTCGACATGCGTCCGTAGGGACATGCTCCTTTGGGTCAGCCCACCTTCCGCCAACACCCGTCCCCAGCGCGCGCCGGAGCACCCACCACTCAAGCAGAATCGCTGCACTTCGAACGACGCCTTCCCCCTGAACTCTGAAGCCAACGACGACGGCTCGCCGGAGCGCTGCTACCAAGCGTCCGCCCGTCCCCGTGGCCAGGACCCACGGAGGGCACCAAGAGCGAACAAGACCCTGCGAGCCCTTCTTGGGGCAAGCGCAGGGTCGCGCATTCGACCCTGCTCTTGGAGGCCCTCATGGCCAGTTCGTTCTTCTTTCCCCTCCAAATCCCCCTTGAGTCGCGCGAGCAGGCCCCTCACCAGCAGGAATTGACCCCGCCTCACTGGCGCGTTGTGGCCTCCAAGGGAAGCACCGCCACCCTCCTCATTGCCCCTCGAGCTTGGCTCCCAGACGTGGCAGGGGACAGCAGCTTGGTCCGAGGGGACCCGGCGCTCCGGGTTCGCCAAGCTCCAAACCGGCGCGGACTTCGGGACCCCTCCGTCGCCCCGGCGGTGCAGTGCCCCTGCCAGATCGAGCTCTTCGTGGCTCGCGGTAAGGTGCCCGTGCTTGTGCCTTGGGCCTCTGGAGGCGCCGCCGCTTCCGTGGAGGGCGACCTCTTTCCCCAGGAGCCAGTCCTCGAGGAACCTGCACAGGTTCGGTTGAAGCCTGGCCCCCAGCCCAACTCGTTCCGTGTCCCTCGCAGAGAAGCTCAAGGAGCCGCACCATTCCAAAACCTGCGGCGAATCGGAGCGGACGACTCGCCCCAGATCCGGTATCGTCCTCAGCGCTCGGCAATGTGCTCAGCGGACAAACTGAAGCGGGCCCAGGAGGTGTTACTAGCACCGCCTGAGCCCTTGAACGCCAAACAGAGGCATCTGTATGACGAACCACCTGAATCCTATCAGTCAGGATCTTCGCGAAGAGATCCACCACCATGCCCAAGGCTCGAGGGGGCTTGGGCTCCTGAGGCAGACCTCCTCCTCTTGGGTCAGCACGACCCTCGGGATTTCTCCCGCAGACGAAGGGTGGCTGCGCGCCCACTTCGACGCCGAAGTCCGGGAAGCGGCCACCGAGGTTGTGGCCATGCCCTTGGAGGGCGGCAAGCTGCCGACCTTGAGCAGGGAGGCCGAGGAGCACGCTCGCTTGGCTTCCCTCGACAGCGTGCTCCTGGTGCTGTGGGCCTCAAGCCGTCTCAGCGCGGACGGACCCACCTGCACGATTCGCGAGGGCACGGGAGTCCGCCTCGCCTAGCTGCCGGGCCGGGGGTGGGTTCCCGACCCGTCCTCAGCTCAGGCGCTGCCCCAACTCGTCGGGTGTAGTCGTGGCTTGCGGTGGACACGACGGATCCAAGCGCCATAGGCGCTCCGTTCGCCTCGACGTGCGTCTCGAAGAAGCTCCGCTGGAGACCTTCGTCGACGCGCTCGTGCTCCTTGCTGAGCACTACTTCAAGCAGGAGGTCTCGCCCAAGGGCGAGCCAATCCCTGCACCAAACAACGCAATGGAGGCGGGGGAGGACCTTCCCCCGCTCCAATCCAAGAACTACCCCCAGGGAGGCCAGGGTGGCTAACCGAACGTCCGGCCGGAAGTCCTCTCCGAGCCAATCCGTGAAACGCGTCGCGATCTACGCCCGTAGGTCCAAAGACGACGGAGACGAGACGATCTCGCTTCCGGAGCAGGTCGCGGACTGCCGCAAATACGTCAATGAAAGGGGCTGGGGCGAGATCGTCCGAGTCGATCGAGAGAACCGGTCTGGGGTGAGCGGGTTCAATCGCCCCGTGTTCGTCGATCTCGTCGAGGCAGCTGAGGCGGGCGAGTTCGAGGTCCTCCTGACGCTCGACATGTCTCGCTTCGGCCGCTTTGACGCTGACGAACGCGGGTATTGGGTGACCCGGCTCCGCGCCTGCGGCGTCGAGACGCGACACGTCCTCGACGACGAACGCCTCTCAGGCGAGGCGGGCCCAATCATGGGCGCCGTCCTCCAGACCGGCCAGCGCGAGCACTCGCTCAAGACGGCCTACAAGGTCACGGCCGGCCAGATTGCAGCGCTCAGGAGAGGCTGCTGGCCTGGAGGGGCTCCGCCCTTTGGATACCGCACGGAGAGGCGCCCTGGCTTCGACGGCACGGGCAGACGAGACACCAAGGTCCTGGTCCAACCGGATGAGGCAGAGATCGTCCGCCAGGTCTTTCAGATCCGGATCGACCTCCAACTCGGGTACAGCTCCGTCGCGCGTCGCCTCAACCAGGCAGACAGGCGACGGCGCTCAGGAGGGCGGTGGACGGGAATTGCAGTCAAGGGAATCCTCGACAACGAGGCCTATATCGGCAACTTCGTCCGAGGGCGAAGGCGCAAGAGCTCTCCTTCCAAGTTCTACATGGCGACCGAGGACGGCCCCGTCTCCGTCAAGGACGGCCCGCCTCAGTCGACGACTTTCACCGTCGAGGGCTTCTACCCTCCCCTCCTGAGTCGAGAGACCTGGGACCTTGCCCAAGCCCTTCGCGTCGAGCGAGACGCACAGTTTGGGAATCGTCGCGATCGCTCCTCCTATCACCACTACCTCCTCACCACCTTCCTCGTCTGCGGTTCGTGCGGAGGGAACATGGTCGTGGGCGAGGGCACTCGCAGCGCCCAGAACCATCGCTACTCCTATGTGATCTGCGCTGACAAGAAGCGGGGCTGCGAGCCGAAGGAGGCGTGCCGAAGGGTGAGAGCCCAGGAGGCAGCCCTGACGAAGCGAGTCCTGGAGGAGATTCGGCGGGTCGCCGCCCAGATCGACGCAAGCGCTCTCGCTGCCAGGCTGCATGAGAGGCTCAGCAAGAAGACTCGCCGGCCCAAGATTGACGTGAAGGCCCTCGAGGCGAGGCGGAGTCGCCTCGCCAGTCGAAGAAGGAAGCTCCTCCTCTCCGACGACGAGTTCGTCCAAGAGGGCTTGCAGGAACTGTCCGACGAAGACGCTCGCCTGGGTCGCCAGATCCAGTCAGCGAAGCGTCAGCAGGGTGGCGCCCCCGCCAACCTTGAAGAGAAGATCGCTCGGGTCGTCGAGCGAGCCCGGAGCCTCCAGGTCCCCCTGACGAGCGAAGAGACTGAGGCCGCGAGGGCGGCCTTGCGGGCCTTCGTGAAGGAGATCAAGGTCCTTCCCAGCCCGCTCCGCAAGCCGAAGCAGGTAGTGCTCAGCCTCTACACGCCCGAAGGACTAGGCGAAGTAGTTATAGACGCACCGTCACTACGCGTAGACGAGGTGCTGGAGCAACTCCTCGCGAGTCTCCAAGACCCAAGAGGTGTAGGGCCCAGACTCCCAAAGACGACCCTGGCGACCTAGGTCATGGTTGATCACCCGACTCAACATGGCGTCGAACTCCTCCATGAACCTAGGGAGCCTCCCCTTGGCGTCGGTCAAGATCAGATGGAAGTGATTCCCCATGAACGTAAAGCCATGGAGCTTGATCCCGTGCTTGTTGGCGTAACAACCCAGGAGGAAGCGGATCGCGCGGTTAAGACGCGAGCCCGGACGGAGGAAGAATCGGCGCTCAGAACAACGGCGCACGACAGCAACAGTGCTGCCCTCGAGGACACGACGAGCAAAAGACATGGGTCACCTGAAAGTGGCTGGCTTTCCTGAGGTGACGACCTTGTACACCAGAGACGTGTTGTTCGTCATGTGTTCGCGTTGCGCGTTGGCGGCGTTGGCGACGGGAGCGCGGCCCGCGAGCCCTCGAAGCCTTGGGATCAGCCCGATCCTGCCCCAGCCTCGTTCGTTCCTCGGCTGGCCTTTCTGGTCAGGCCTCCGAGGGATCCTCGGAGCGCGACCCGAAGGACCACATGACCTGGCCGAGGTAGTCCTCGGGGAACTCGTCGGCGATCCCGAAGGCCTCGGGCTCGGGCGCGACGTGACGCGTTCCGAACACCAGGTCCCACAGGATCAGGTTGTTGCCGAAGTTGGTGTTCCCCTCGTAGAGGTCGAGGGCGTGGTGCGTGCGGTGGAGCGAAGGCGTAGCCACGAGCCAGCTCAGGTAGCTGGCAGGCACGTGGAGGTTGGCGTGCTGGAACAGGCCGTTGACGGCGGTGAAGGCGGCGTAGAGCGCAATCACGGCGGGGTCTGCCCCCAAGAGCACGACCGGCAAGGTCTGGAGCGAGTAGTTCAGGACGGCCTGGATCGGGTGGTTTCGTCCTGCAGCGACGATATAGAGCTGCTCCGGCGTGTGGTGGACGGCGTGGATTCGCCAGAGGAGGGGGAAGCGGTGGCAAGCTCGGTGGAGGGTGTAGGTCCCGAGCTCACCGATCACGAGGGCCAAGCCGAGCTGGAGCACCAAGGGCCAGCTGTGTGGCCAGAGGCTGAGGCCGAGGGTCTCGCTCAGCCAGCCCATGCTGGCCACGCTGGCGCCCAGCCCGGCGGCGGTGATCAGGAAGCCCGCCGTCTGGCTGGTCACGATGGTGGCTAGGGTGTGGAGGAGGTCGACCCGGACCTCGCCTGGGCTGACCGCCGGGGCTTGAGCGGGCGCAACCTTCTCCAAGAGGAGCACGACGCCGGCCGTGAGCAGGACGTAGGCCGTGACCAAGACGCCCGGCGCCGCCAGATCAGCCTTGAGGCAGAGGCCGAGGGCGGCGGCTCCGCCGATCAGGAGGAGCGGATAGGCGAGGGCTACGAGCCACTGAGGCTTGGCCCTCGTCGCTTCCGGGTCGAGGGCGGCCGGGTCGAGGGGAGTCCTTTGAGCTGCAGTCTTCATGAGGTCTCCTCGAGGCCGAGGCTGCGGAGGGCGAGGTCGCCGAGGTGGTCGCTGACGCGCTCCATGAGGGCGTCCTCGTCGCTCGACTCCTCGCCGAGAATCAGGGCCAGTTCACTGAACTCGGTCAGGGCGTAGCGCACGACGAGGTAGCTGACGCTGCGAAGAGCGAGGCGGAGGGAGGCTTCGTCGCGTCCGCTGAAGAGCGCGAGGGCGGCGGCTCCCTCGGCGATCGCTGGCAAGAGGACGTCGACCCGCGTCTGAGCCTCGGTCCGACCGCGCTGGATCGTGTCCATGGTCGTCAACCGGACCGCCTCACGGTGGGCGCACACGAAGCGGAAGCTCCGGGCCACGGCGTCGCGGATCCGCTCAGCCGGAGACTCGCCGACCGCCGCCATCAGCTCCTCGCGGATCCCGGCGAACTCCTCGTACATCGCGTCCACGCAGGCCGCATAGAGCCCCGCCTTGCCGTCGAAGTGGTGGTGGAGAGTCGCCAGGCTGACCCCCGCCGCCTGCGCGATCTGGCGAGTCGAAGCCCCGCTAGCGCCCGAGGCCGAGAAGCAGCTCGCGGCCGCCTTGAGGATCCGAGCGCGCGTCTCGGCAGAGTCTGTGTTCGCGGGTCTTGCCATGCGGCAGTTATAAACCGATCGATCGATTCATTACCAGCGCTTCTTGTAAGCCATTTGCTTCCAGTGGCTTGAACCGAGCGCCCGAAGGCGTCAGGTCCTGAACTCCCCCGACGCCCTCCACGCCAAGGAACAAGGGTTTGACCGCGGCTCGCGGCTTGCGACGCAGCGAGTCATGAAGCGATCCGCCCTCCTCCCCCTGGCCCCACTCCTCCTGATCTCCACCCTCTCGGGCTGCCAAGGTTTCGAGGAGCTCCTCGACGAGAGCCCAGTGGCCGAGAAGGCCTTCTACGCAGGCGCCGTCGTCGGAGGAGCGCCCGCCGTCGTCGCCTTCGCGCCCGTCACCATTCCCCTCGCGGCGGCCTCCGATAGCTGCCACGGAGGCGCCGCGGTCCTCCTGCCTGGGATCCCCACGGGACTGATCGGAGGAGTCACCCTCGGCCTCCCGGTCCTCCTCCTCGAGACGATCGTCCGCCTCCCCGGTCGCCTCTGGGACCGCGCCACGGGCAGAGGTCTCGAGCGCGGATGCCAGCCAGCGCCAGAACCGGAGAGCGAATCGAAGCCAGTCCCTGTGCCGAGGCCCGAGCCAGTGACTGCGCCGGAACCGGCGCCGCCTACCGCCGGGGACGACTCCCCCTATCGGAACTGGCCCAAGCTCGGACGCGAACCGCGACACGTCGCCTGGCCGCGAGACGTCCCCCGTTGACTTTAGATCCCGCGTTAGCTGCGCGTGACCTCTAGCTGTCAAGTCTTGGACTGAATCGGCAGCCCCCTGCTCCAGGAACAGGGGTTCGGCTGGTCCCGAGATTGCGCTACAGCGAGTCATGAAGCGATCCGCCCTTGCTGTCCTCGCCCCCCTCCTCCTCTGCTCGCTCGCGGGCTGCCAGCTCGAAGCCTGGGAAGGCGTACTCGACGAGAACCCCGCGACCGAGAGAGCCTTCTGGGCGGGGGCTGTGGTCGGGGGAGTTCCCGCAATGATCGCGGCCTCGCCGATCACGATCCCGCTCTGCCTCACTGGTGACAGCGGCTACAGCGCGCTCTTCCTCTTCTTCCCCAGCGTCCCGACTGGACTCGTGGGGGGAGTCGCGCTCGGTCTGCCCGTCCTCGTCCTTGAGACGATCGTGCGCTTCCCTCGCCGCCTCTGGGAGCACGCCACTGGCGCGAGCGAGCGCCCAGATCCGGTGCTCCTGGAAGGTCCTCGGCCTGAGCCTGCGCCCACGCCTGAGCCTGAGCCGAAGGCTGACCCCCCTTATCGGAGCTGGACTGAGCCTGGACCCCTTCCCCAGCGTCCCTACTAGCCCGGGCTCCTCTGCGTCGTGGAGCGCGGCCCGCTTATGCGTAGAAGAGGTTCGTCAGCTCGTCGCGGTATTTGTCGCTGAGCTCGTCGCGCGGGCCGAGGGCATAGAAGCAATGGACCATGGCCTCGCGGACGTGGCTCTTGAGGAGGGCCTTGCTCTCGCTCCCCGCCGCCAAGAGCAGCGCCAGTCCCTCGGCATAGTCCGCGGCAGCGGCGTGAGCGCAGCCGAGGCGATAGCGGTTCTCGGCCGTAGCGTCCGCCTCGAAGGCGGCGCGGGCGGCGTCGATTCCGCCGACCTCCTCGCCGAGGGCGCGCAGCGCCAGGAGCGACTGGAGCTGGTCGATCTCGTCCTTGTAGTCGTCGGCTCGCTTGGGGTCGACGGCGTCGAGGTGCGCCTGGGCCTGCTCAGCCTCGCCTCGCCCGAGGTGCAGCTCAGCCAAGGCAATGTTCGCGATCGGGTCCCGAGGGGACTCTTCGAGGAGCTTGCGGTGGTCCTCCTCGCCGGGAGGAGCGATCTCCTCGCCCTTGACCTCGAGCTCCGCTGGCACGATCCGATCCAGGAGCCGAGCCAGCTCGGGCGCGGGCAGAACCCCCGTGAACTCGTCCACGAGCTTCCCTTGATAGAAACAGGCCACGTAGGGGATCGACTGGACGCGGAACTGCTGGGCCAGGAGCTGATTGGCGTCGACGTTGATCTTGGCCAAGCGCACCGCCCCGCCGCGCTTTTGGACCTCGGCTTCCAGGACCGGCGTCAGGAGCTTGCAGGGTCCGCACCACTCGGCCCAGAAGTCCACCAGGACCACGGCCTCCATGCTGCGAACCAAGACCTCGGCTTCGAAGTTCTTCTCGTCGATGTCTACGATCCAGACCTCAGGCACGGCGCCCTCCCTTGCAGAAGCGAGAGGTTACTACGCGCGCCGCCTCCCGCACGCTACAGAGCTAGCGAGGCGCTCGCCGAGCGTCGCTCAGGAGGGCCTGGGCCCCTGCGTGCTCTCCGTCCAGGCGCAGGGCCGCCTCGGCCTCGGCTTGGGCCCCGGTGCGGTTCCCCTGACGAAGGAGCGAGCGCCCGATCCGCACCCGAAGGTTGGTTCGGACCGCCGGCCGGATCGCCTTCTCCAGCGCGCGCCGGTAGGCGGTCTGGGCCGACTGCTCGAGGCGCTGAGCCACGTAGCAGTCCCCGAGGGCCATGCCCGCCGCGAGGGGATCTATGGTCGCTGCGCGCTCGAGCGCCCGCGTCGCCTGAATCACACTTCCCCGGCGTCGCTGACGGAGCCCGATCTGCAACCAAGCCGCTGAGACCTCCGGTCGGCTCTCGGCCGCGCGCTCGCAGAGGATCAGAGCCAAGGGCTCGAGGCCCTTGGTCTCGAGGAGGTGGCAGGCCTTCGAGAGGACCTTGCTCGGGTTCTGAGCCTTGGCGTAGGCCTTAAGCCAGACCTCGATCGCCGGGGTCGGCTTGCCGCGCAGGACATGGAGTTCCCCCTCCAAGATCAGATCGTCGTCGTTGGACTCCGGAGTGATCAGCGGCGCCAAGACCGCTCGACCGAGCTCCGCCGCCAAGTGACGGTGGATCCGCTCCCTTCCGAAGTAGCCCAGCCAACGAGCGGCTTTGCGCCGAAGGTCGGGGTCTGCGTGCTCGAAGACCTGGCCCGCCTCGGCGGGGGTCGGGCTCGGGATCGCCAGCAACTCCTCGAGAACGGGCAGGTATCTCCCAGGGTCGTGGCGCAGCGTGTCGCGCAGAGCCTCGACGCAGGCTTCGCGCGCCCGCACGGGGGGGCGCTCGCCCTGAGCCCGCCAGCGCCAGAGCTGCGCGGTCGCGAAGCGCGGGTTGGGGAAGTGGGGAGCCAGGCGCGCGGCGCGCTCGAGGGCTTCATCTCCGAGCTGGAGGTGCTTGGCGCCGTAGGCCGCCCGCGCCAAGTCCACGTGATAGTCCGCCCAGCAGGGCCGGCGCAGGGTCGCGCGGCGCAGGCTCGCTTCGGCCTCGGCGTAGCGCTCGGCCGCCAGGTGGAGGTGCCCCAGGTCGGCCTCGGGAGCCGCGTCCGTCCGGGACAGTCTCCGCGCCTGCTCGAGCGACTTGATCCGCTCTGCCTCGGGTCTGCTGGCCTCCCTCCCCCGGGCCAGGCTCCAGCTGGCTGCGATCAGGCGCGCCCCGCCCGCGCCTACCACCAAGGCGCCCGCCAGGAGCGCCCAGCCCAGCCGCTTGGCCCAGGCCTCCCCGGTCCCCGACGCCTGGGAAGCGGAGCTCGACAGGACAGCGAGGGTCAGGCCAGCTAACCCCGCCGCCAGCCAGAGGTTCGCGCGGATCTGGAGGTTGAACTCGAAGAAGCTAGCCACAGCGACGGCGATCAGGCTCGCCAGGAGCGTCGCCCCGAAGCGACGCTCTTCCCCCCGCGCCCGAGCCAGCCCCGCCCGCGCCAGCTTGACGAAGGCGACGAGCCCCAGGGTGATCAAGGCCGCCCCGACCAAGCCCAGGTCTGCCAGGACGTTCAAGTAGTCGTTGTGGGTCGCGTTCACCATTTTCGGGAACTCGATCAGGCTCGGCGTAATGTCGTCGTGGGACCGGAGCCCGGCTCCGAACACCGGGAACTGCGTCCAGACGTCCACTCCGCCCTTCCAGAACTCGAGCCGGAGGGACTCCTGCCCCTCGATCGCTTGCCCGAAGCGGTTCCCGAGGGCGTGCCAGCCGGCCGTCGCGACCACGAGCCCCAGGGCCCCGAGGGTCACGAGCACGCTCCGCCCTTTGGTGCGCTGCCCGCGACAGAGCCAGGCCTGGCCCACGAGCGCGACCGTCGTCGCCAGGACCGCGCTCCGCGAGCGCGAAGCCACGATCCCCAGCGCCAGGACCCCAGCCAAAAGTCCCCACACGACCCGCTGGCGCGGCTGAGGCCGCTCCGAGTAGAGCCCGCTCAAGGACAAGGCAAGAGGGAGACAAAGCCCGAGCATTAGGCCGAAGTGGTTGGGAGAGGGATAGGCCCCGCTGGCGCGGAGCCACCTCCACGTCCCAGACTCGACCAGGAGCCCGAGCGCGAACACGACGTGGATCGCGCCCGCGATCACGAAGAGGCGGGCGAACCAGCGCGGCCCCTCACGAGGGAGAGCTCTAGCGCAGGCCAGGAACACGGCCGCCGCGACCGCCAGGCCCATGAGCGCCTGGCGCGCGTGCTCTGGATAGAGCGCGACGCAGCCGAGGGGGTCGACGCCGCCTGGCGCGTTGGCGGCGCGGAGCTCGCCGCTGACCGGCGAGAGGAGCCCGAGGAGGGGCCCCAGGGGCAGGAGCTGAAAGGCCGCCAGCGCCAAGAGCCCCGCCACGGAGATCCCCAGCCAGCGCGCCTGCGGGCTCCGACCGCGAGCTAGGCAAGCGGGCTCGGCCGCCAGCGTCGCCAGGAGCCCTGCCCCCAGGAGAGCAAACGCGCCCGTCGCCAGCGGGGACATGGCCCCCCCAGTCCAAGGAGCGACCAGGAGAACCACGCCGACCACGAGGGCTGGGGCGAGACCAGAGGTCCCCTCAGGTGCCCCTGAAGCCGCTCCCTGCGGGGCTGGTTGATCGTGGTTCACGCTTGGCACGGTGGTAGGCTACCGCGCTATGGGGACCAACCAAACTCCCCTCCTGGAGAACCTCTGTCCCGCCACCCTCGATCTCCACTAGGCCACGGCCTTCGCCGCCTCCTGCTCGCCGCCCTGGCCGGCAGCGCGCTCTGGGGCTGCGCCGCGAGCGCTCCGCCGCCACCGCCGGTCGAGAACCTGGAGTCCGAGACCGCCTACTGGCGCCAAGACGAAGCCTTCCCCCAGGCCCTAGCCGTCGCTCAGAGCGGAATCCCGAGCCCGACGCCGGAGCTCGACGCCCTGGCCGTCGTCGCGGCCGCCACGACCCCCGAGCTGAAGCTGGACGCGATCCTGGCTCCCGCTGGCGAGGCGGCACCCGCTGTCCGCCTCCGCCCTGGCGACCAGATCGGAGTCCAGGTCTACGCCCACGAGGAGTTCAGCGGGACGCGTCGGATCGGAACCGACGGCACCGTGCCCCTGTTCAAGGTCGGCGCCCTCCGCCTCGAGGGCCTCACCGAGGTCCAAGCCGGCAACCTCGTCGCCAAGGCCCTCCTCTCCCAGATCAAGCAGGCCCAGGTCCAGCTCTGGATCATTGAGCCCGCCGGCCAGCAAGCCCACCTGATCGGGCGCGTCCGCAAGCCCGGCGCGACAGACCTCCCCCTCAACCGACGCCTGAGCCTCGTGACCTTCCTGGCCCTCGGCGGCGGCCTCGTGGAAGACGCCGACGGCTCTCAGCTGACCCTGATCCGGCGCGACCACGAGGGCAAGCAGCGCTGCTACCACTTCACCCACGACGAGCTGCTCGCAGCCCACCTCTCGGGACGCGAAGCCTGGATCGAGCCCGAGGACGAGCTCGTGATCCCCCGCCTCCCCGACGCCTTCGTCTATGGCGCAGTCGAGAGCCTGGGCGCGCACCCCCTCCGCCCCAAGACGACCGTGGCCGCCCTCCTCCTGCGGGCGGGCGGGCTCAAGGAGAGCGCCAACGCCCGCGAAATCCAGATCCTCCAAGGCGAGAAGATCACCCCCGCCGAGCTCTCCAAGCCCCTCGCCAAGGGCCAGGTCGTCTTCGTCCCCCAGCGACAGCGCGTCTACATGGTCGGCCGCGGCCTGCGCGAGAACGGCCCGATCGACATTCCGAGCACGGGCCTGACCGTGGTCCAAGCCGTCGCCGAGGCGGGCTGGTTCACCAAGCGCGCCAACGTCGGCTCCGTCGAGATCCTCCGCTACCGCGGCGGGCGCCAGCAGCGCTTCGCGGTCCCCTTCGAGGAGATCCTGGCCGGCGAAGTCGACGAATCGGACTACGTCTTGCAGCCAGGTGACCTCGTCCGCGTCTCCGAGGACCTGTTTTGAGCGAGCTGCTGCAACACGGAGACCACGGCTCCGACGAGTCCGAACTCGAGGACGACGGCCTGCTCGCCCTCTGGCGCTTCTTGGCCCGGAGCTGGATCGCCCTCAAGCACCGCTGCCACATTGCCCTCCTCGTGGCCCTGATCGGCTCGGGCGCGATCTTCGCCCACTTCGCACTCCGCCCGCCGCGCTATGTCTCGCGTGGACTCGTCCAGATCGGGCTCCTGGCTGACGCCGACGCGTCCGAAGATCTCCGCTTCGCGGCCATGGCCGACAAGGCCTTCAACACGCACCTCCGGCTCCTGACGAGCGAGCGGGTGACCCTCGCGGCCATGCAGCGGACTGAGAACATCACGCTTCCGCCCGGCCCCAAGCGCGACGAGGCTCTGGAGGAGTTCCTCTCTCGCGTTCAGATCCGACCGCTGCGAGACACCTTCTTGGTCGAGCTGGCGAGCTCCAGCAAGGAGCCCAGGCTCTCGGCCGCGCGGGTCAACAACCTCCTCGACGTGTTCGTCTCGACCAGCAACGAGTTCGTAGGCTCGCGCTTCGTCGCCGAAGAGGTCCAAGCCCGCGAGCGCGAGCTCCAGGCCGGCCGAGCCCTCGACCTGGCCCGTTCCAAGCGCTCCGACTTCCTGACCGAGCACGGCCAGATCCCCTTCGACGCCCGCGAGCGGGCCCTGACGGTTCGCAGCCAGCAGCTCGAGGAGCGCTTCGCTCAGGTCGAGATCCAGCTGGCCTCGATCGCCGCCCAGCAGTCGCGAGTCCAGACGAACGTCGACACCAGCCGCGGCGACGCGCCAGAGGTCATGCTGGGACGTTTGACCTCCCTCGACCCCAACTCCCGCCGGCTTCTCCTCCTGCCTGCCCAGGAGCTGCGCGCCACCCTCCTGCGCAAGCGCGCCGTCCTGGAGGACGATCACCCCGAGGTCGTGGCCCTGGGGCTGGAGCTCAAAGCCGAGCGCGAGGCCCTCCGCCTCTCGTTGGCGGCCATGAGCGACGGCGAGCTGGCCGGGCTCAACCAGAAGGCCCTCGTCCTCGAGAGCGAGCGGGCCGAGATCGACCGCCTCCGGACCAAGCTCAGCCGCGAGAGTTTCCGCTTGGCGGAGCTCCACGCCAACTACGAGCTCGTCCACCGCGACGTCGAGTGGTACGAGCGCGAGCTCGAGCGGACCCGGACCGAGCAGTTCCGCGCCTCGGGCCGGAGCCAGGTCCAAATGGCCGCCAAGGTCTTGGCCCGCGGCGAGGTCCCCGTCGAGCCGACCTCGCCCTTCTCACCCCTCAAGGTGATCCTGATCATCTTCGCCATGAGCGGCCTGGGCGTGACCGTGGTCGTGATCTGGGACCACGTCGACGACACGGTCAACGGCGAGGAGACCATCGCCGAGCTCGCGCTCCCCCTGATCGGGCAGGTCCCGATCTCGCGCGCCGGGCCGAGCGAGCTCGAGCTCGTCCAAGCCACCGTCGCCACCGACAAGCCCACCCCCGAGGGCGAGGCTTTCCGTCTCCTGCGGACAAATCTGACCTATGGCCTGGCCGGGCTGGCCGGCAAGACGCTCCTGGTAACCAGTCCCCAACCAAGCGAGGGCAAGACGCTGACCAGCGTTCGCCTGGCCGCGATCCTCTCCCAGACCGAGGAGAAGGTCCTCCTGATCGAGGCCGACCTCCGCCGCCCCCGCGTCTCGGCGCTCCTCGAGGAGCCCTGGCCCCAGGGCCTCGCCGACGTCCTCGCGGGACTCGCGACCCTCGACGAGGCCGTGTTCGAGAGCAAGATCCCCGGCCTGAGCGTCCTTCCAGCCGGCTCAACGCCGCCCAGCCCCGGCGACCTCTTCGTGCGCGGCGGCTTCGACCAGGTCCTGGCCAAGGCCCACGAGACCTACTCGGTGGTCGTGATCGACTCCCCGCCCGTCCTCGGCCTGGCGGACACCTCGCTCCTGGCTCCCCACGCCAACGGGGTGGCCCTCGTCGCCCGCCGAGGCAAGACGCGCCGGCGCGCCCTGCGAGCCGCCCTCGACCAGCTCATAGGCTGCGGAGTCACGCCCACGGGCCTGATCCTGAACGGCGTCGAGGTCGGCGCGGGCTACGGCTACGGCTACGGCTACTACGACCCGAAGCCGGCCGCCGCCCCCGTCACTCCGGGCGCCTGAGTCCCGGCCTGGGGCCCATCGCAGACGGCGAGGGCCCGCCGCCCCACCTAAGCCCTTTATCCTCGGTCGCTTAACTCCGCTTTTCCGCGCCATTGCTTGATTGCGGATCGCGCCAAGCCCAGCTACGCTAAGAGCTTCCATCTGGAAGGTGTCCTATGAAGCGACTGAGCTTTTTCCTGACCCTCATCGTGACTGCAGCCCTGGGCTCGGTTTTTGTCGCCTCGGCACAAGATCCGCAAGAGGCCCCGCCCGCTGCGCCCGCTGCAGCTGACGAGGGCGACGAAGCCCCCAGCGACGACGCGGCTCCGGACGCTGCCCCCGACGACGAGGCGCCCACGGACGAGGCGCCCACGGACGAGGCCCCCGCTGACGAGGGCCCCGCGGACGAGGCTCCCGCAGACGACCCCCCCATGGACGGTGACGAGCCCATGGAGCCCATGGACGGCGGCGACGAGCCCATGGAGCCCATGGACGGCGGCGACGAGCCCATGGAGCCCATGGACGGCGGCGACGAGCCCATGGACAGCGGCGACGCTGCCCCGACCGACGCTGCTCCCGACGAAGCACCGGAGGCTGCCCCCGAGGCCGCTCCGGCTCCCAAGAAGCGCAAGAGCTCCGCGCTCAGCTCGCTGAGCGTCGAGGAGGGCCAAGCCCAGCTCGAGCGGACCGCCAAGCAAGAAGGCGCCGAGCCCCGCCGCGCGACCCTCGAGGAGGGCACTCAGGTCGGCCTCACGACGCGAGACACCGCGCTCCTCGACGCCGAGTCGAGCGGCATCGCCAAGTTCGGCGGCTGCGAGGTCACCCTCAGCGAGAACACGACCTTCAAGGTCCTCGAGGTCGGTGACGAGGTCTCGCTGGTCGAGATCCTCGGCGTCGAGCTGGAGCTCGAGCGCGGCACGATCCTCGAGGCGGCCTTCGGCTCTCTGAGCCTGAACCTACGGGCAGGTCGCTTGACCGCTCGGAACAACTCGGGCGTTCCCCAGGTCGTTCAAATCCGAGTCGGCAACAACCTCGTGACCGTCACGACTCCGTCCGGAGCCAGCTTTGGAGCGGACGGCGGCGGATCCGGCGCGATCACAGTCGGAGCGATCCCGCTCACGATCGTTACGCAGCCAGTGGACGCCTCTGGCAACCCCACCGGACCACCCGTAACTACCACGATCAGTCCTGGCCAAAACCTCTCAACGGCCCTAGGAGTCGACAGAGCGACCGGCGGGCAGCTTGCAGACCAGATCGTGACCCAGAGCCAAGACGCACCGCCAGCGGGAACGACGCCTGGAACCACCCCGGCCAGCGCGGGGATCAGCGGAAGCTGATCAAGCCCCGAGTTCGCTCGAACGCCAAGGAGCCCACTTCGGTGGGCTCCTTTCGTTTCCGGAGACCTAGGCGCCCTCAACCGGCCAAGCAGCCCGGATCCGCGCAAAGGCCTCGGAGAGGCTGACCTTGCTTGCCCCCTCCTCACGCGCGCGCGCCTCGAGGGCCTGCTCCCGACGCTGCCAGGCTCCGCGGAGCGCGGCGTAGTAGCGGCGGTCGAAGCTCAACCACTTGGTCAGGGCGCGACGGATCAGCGTCCTGTCGTAAGTCTTGAGCCAATCGCCGCTGGCGTGCTTCCAGCCACAGAGAATCCGGTGCCGCCGGCGCGCAACCTTCACGCGGTGAGGTTCGAAGTGCTCGTTGATCGTGCCGCCGTCGTCGTGGACGACGCGGCTTCGGGGCTCGACGCGAACTGTCCACCCGCGACGCCAGGCGCAGAGGCCGAGGTCGACGTCCTCGTGATAGAAGGGCACGTAGAGGGGATCGAAGCCGCCGATCTCAAGAAAGCGCGAGCGGCGCATGGCGATCGCGCCGCCTAGGCCGAACAGGCTGTAGATCTTGAGCGGGATCTCTAGGGGCAGCGCCGAGAGACGCAGGAGCTCGTCGGGGTCGACGCCGTCCCAGCGCAGATCGCCGTTCTTGAGGCGAGGGAGGTTGACCGAGACCTTCCCCGGGCGTCCCTCGCTGTCGAGGATCAGGGGCGAGACCGAGAACACCTCGGGATCCTCGGCAAAGGGCGCCAAGAGCGGCGTCAAGAAGCCCTCTTCCGCCGTGACGTCCGAGTTCAGGAGCACACAGAGCTCGTGCTGGGCAGCCTCGATCCCCGTCTTACAAGCGGCGCCGAAGCCGCGGTTCTGCTCGTGGACCACGACCCGGACTTCGGGCAGCTGAGTCCGCAGGACCTCGAGGGAGTCGTCGCTCGAGCCGTCGTCGACGACCACGACCTCGGCCTGGCCGGGATAGGCCGCCGCTGCGGCGAGGAGGCTCGGTTGGTGGATCGGGAGCAGCTTGGCCCCGTTGTAGTTGGGGACCACCAGGCTCACCCCAGGGTGCGCGCTGCTCACGAGCCCGCTCCGCAGGCCCCTGCCGCGAGAACGTCTCTACCGGACACGCAATATCGCCAGCCCAGGACACTCCGCAGAGCCCATGTCGCGACCAGCGATCCACCACCCTCCGCAGAGGCGGGGTTTACCCCCGCCCCCAGGTTTCCCTCGAACCGGGAAAGGGGCCTGCTGGGATCCCCAAGCCCCCCGCGCGTCAACCGCAGACAACAGAAGCCCTTAGTCCGGGATCCAGACCGTGGGGCGGGGGTAAACCCCGCCGCAACGCCCCCTGAGAGGGCGGGGCGTTCGGCGCGTCTCCCGAACCGGCCGCGGGGGGAGTGGGGCGCGAGCA
>Ga0316204_10004482_pt1 | contig 24952 bp, 23 predicted proteins | sample 6monrhotite_MG_2_FD_205661 | JGI IMG/M metagenome (GOLD analysis project Ga0316204, IMG submission 205661) | Microbial mat bacterial communities from mineral coupon in-situ incubated in ocean water Damariscotta River, Maine, United States -... | ecosystem: Environmental > Aquatic > Marine >... | reverse complement strand
CGATTGCAAATCCAGCAGCAAATTTCATCGTTGTCTCCTTCAGGGTTATTGACTTGCGCAATCGGAACTTTCCAGACAAAGAAAAAAACCACACGCAAACGGAAAAATCATAATTCGAAAGTGGATTTATATATTCCAATCACGTTTGGCAAGGGTTATCCCTGTTCTATCTTCAATTTTTCGACTTAAGTTTCCTTGGTAAACTCACGGTTTACCGCATAGGGCTTGCCGTCCGGGCGGAATGGCTGGATCAACATTTTGTCCAAACGTTGATCTTCTGGTTGCCGAAAAACATCAAGTCCAATGGTCATTTTGTCATGCCCCGCCGAAGGCTGGGCGACGTATGTCCCAAAAATCCGGTCCCACCAGGGCATATTGAACCCAAAATTACTGTTCGTTTCGTTAACCAGGACAGAATGGTGAACACGGTGCATGTCCGGCGTCACCACCAGCAATCGCAAAACAGAATCAAGCGCGACGGGCAACCTGATATTGCCATGATTAAACACCGCCGTCGCGCTGAGCAGGACTTCAAAAATGATCACAGCAACCGGCGGCGCACCCAACGCCGCGACGACCGTCAACTTGATCACCATCGAGAGTATAATCTCGATGGGGTGAAAGCGAGCCCCCGTGGTTAGATCATAATCCTGGTCCGCATGGTGCATACGATGCAATCGCCACAACAAGGGCACCGCATGAAACATCACGTGTTGCAAATAAATAGCAAAATCCAGAAGAATGACGGCAAGCAGAACTTGTAACCCGGCAGGGATATCGAGAAGATACAAAAGCCCCCACTGGGATTTTGCCGCAACAACTGCCAAACCGACAGCGGCGACCGGAAAGATCAGGCGCGTCAACACCGTGTTCAGAGCGACAATACCCAGATTAGATGGCCAGCGCACCCAGCGGCTGTAGAGCCTTTCCCGCTTCGGATAAATACCTTCCCAAAGGGCAATCGCCACAAAGATAGAGACAAAAAATCCGAGCCGCACGATCGGTTCATTTTCGACGATCAGTTCAAACACTTTCTTGAATCCACCAGCTGATTGTATGAATAGCCATTCATATCATGTAATTATATCGTTGGAACACGATTGCACCCCCTGTTTGTACTGTCGAGATGAAGATACCGACATTATTTCCTTTTATCCTGCTTTTGCTGTCAGCCCTGACTTTGCCGGTTTCCCCCGGGCAGACGCAGGAAGTGGCGAAATCAGGGATCACCCACGCGAAAATCGCCGTGCTGGCATTCCGCGGTGCAGACCAGGCGGTCAACCGCTGGTCAGCGACGGCCGAATACCTTGAGCGGACCATCCCTAATCATTCATTTGAAGTGGTTCCTCTATCCCTGGACGAAATGAGGAACACCGTCGCCAACGGCAAGGTCGACTTCGTCTTGACCAATACCGGAAATTACGTCGAGCTTGAGGCAAACTTCGGTATCACCCGGATCGCGACCTTACGGTCACCAACGAACGTCAGGGCGGGAAACGTATTTGGCGCGGTAATATTCTGCCGCAACGACCGAACGGATATCAAAACCCTAGAAGACCTGAAGGGTAAATCCTTCATGGCCGTAAAGGAACAGGGCTTCGGAGGCTTTCAGATGGCCTGGCGGGAATTAAAAAGCCATGGCATTGACCCCTTCGAAGATTTTTCCAGGATCGAATTCAGCGGTTTCCCCCAAGACAATGCGGCTTTCGCCGTTCTGAACGGGGAAATTGATGCCGCCACCTTCCGCACCAACACGCTGGAAAATATGGCCAATGAAGGATTGATCAATATCGAGGATTTTCGCGTTCTCAACCCGCAAAAATATCCTGGATTTCCCTTTACCGTCAGCACCCGGTTATATCCCGAATGGCCTTTCGCCCGTTTAAAGAACACGTCTCAAATCCTGGCCCAGAAAGTAGCAATTGGGTTGCTTGGCATGGCCACCGACGACCCGGCCGCCATAGCCGGACACTATGGTGGCTGGACTGTACCGCTGGATTATCAACCCGTACACGAACTGTTTCGCGAACTTCGCATCGGCCCCTATGAAGATATAGGAGAAATCACATTTGCAGACCTGTTTGGCCAATACGGCCACTGGTTGGTGCTTGTGGTGGTGACCCTGGTGGGTATCGTCATCTGGGCGTCCTGGACCGAGGTTTTGGTGGCCAGGCGTACTCGTGAATTGTCGACATCGAACGCCGAACTGGAAAGGCAGATCAATGTGCGCCGGAAAGCCGAAGAAGACGCCATTATGCGGCGCTCGGAACTGGCCCATATTCACCGCTTGAACACCATGGGTGAAATGGCATCGGGTTTCGCCCACGAACTTAACCAACCGCTTTCGGCCATAGCCAACTTTGCCCGCGGAAGTATCCGCAGGATTACCAAGGGCGGCGCAGACAGCCAGGAACTTCTATCCGCCCTTGAACAAATGGCGGCGCAATCAACCCGAGCCGGGGAAATCATCAAAAGAATCAGGACGTTCGTAAAAAAAGAAGAACCAAGGCGCGTGCGCGATGATATCAACCGGGTGATCCGTGAAACCCTCAAATTCATTCAGTCTGATGCCGATCGCCAGCACACATCTATAACACTTGATTTTGCCGCCAATTTACCAGAAGTGGAAATTGATGTGGTCCAGGTCGAACAGGTCATTTTGAATTTGGTTCGAAACGCTATTGAAGCCATGAGCGCATCAAGTAATAAAACACGCACCCTGACCATTCGCACCTCGGAAACCCATCGCGGAGAAATTGAAATTTCGGTCATTGATACGGGACCAGGAATTCAGGCCGAAAACTTGGAAGACATGCTCGACCCTTTCGTTACAACCAAGGAAAACGGATTGGGATTAGGGTTATCGATCAGTCGCTCCATTGTTGAATTTCATGGCGGCCTGTTGCGAGCCGGAAATTTCCATGGCGCAGGTGCCATTGTAAGCTTTACTCTTCCCGTTGTTGAAACTGTGGACATGGACAATGAACCGACCTGATCCTTTGGTATTCGTCGTGGATGACGACGACGCCGTCAGAGAATCAATCAGCTGGCTGATTTCCTCTGTGGATTTGAAGGTTCTGGCTTATTCATCTGCCAGTGACTTTCTTGCGCAGTGCCGTCCCGGCCAGGCCGGTTGCCTGATAACCGATATCCGCATGCCCGAAATAAGCGGTCTTGAACTGCAGGATGAATTAAACAGGAGAGGTTGCGACATTCCGGTTATCGTCATTACCGGACATGGCGATGTTCAAACTGCCGTCAGGGCGATGAAGGCCGGTGCCTTCGACTTCATCGAAAAGCCGTTTAACGACCAATTGTTGCTTGATCTGGTCAATCGCGCGGTAGCAAGCAGTGTCGAATCCCTTCGGGAACAAATCGAACAGGCCGAAGTCAAAACCCGGATCGAATCGCTGACACCCAGGGAGAAACAAGTCCTCGACCTGATCTCAACCGGTGATTCCAATAAGAATGTCGCCCACGGACTTAATATCAGTGAAAAAACAGTCGAGGCTCATCGTGCGCGGGTAATGAGCAAGATGCAGGCGAACTCGTTAGCTGCACTCGTGAAAATGGTCATATCGCTGGAATCAGAGTAGGGATTCCCCTTGCCCTGCCGCAAGATAACCCCAATTTATCTTCGCCTTTGATCTTCCTAGACTTTCATTGCTGAAGAAGAGCAAGGGGCGGAGTGCGACGAAACTGAAATTACAGATCCTACGGTTTTCCGAAACATTCCGAATAAGAACCTAGTGGGCCGAAGGCCCGACCATCGGGACCCGTATCCAGGTCCACAGACATTGTTCAACAGGGGAGTGATTGACATGAAATTTCGTTTTCTGACTATGATAGCCGCCGCCATCGTCATGGCCGTTTCGGCTTTCTCCGTTTCTACCGCCGACGCCAGCGAGCGCTATGGCAAGCAGAAGGTCGTGTACCACATCAACTATCCCGGCGGTAAAGACAACAAAAAGTATGGTGGTGCCTTAAAGAATATCCAAAATCACATCAACGCCGTTGGTGCCAAGAACCTGGATTTGAAGGTCGTCATTCACGGCAATGGCATCGCCTTGATGCAATCAGCCAAGAATACCGGAAAATTGCAAACTGCCGTCGCCAATCTGAAATCCCAGAATGTTGGCTTCCAGGTCTGCGCCAACACACTAAAGGGCAGAAAAATCAGCCAGGATTCCCTGTATGAAGTGTTCGATGAAGACATCGTGCCCTCAGGCGTGGCCGAACTGGCACACCTGCAAGCCCAAGGATACACCTATATCAAGCCATAACATCAAGTGATGTTATCGCGCCAATTTTGAATTGATCAGCCTCGTCCGTTTGGGGCGAGGCTGATCAATATTCAAAAACGAGGGGGTTCTTTATGAATTTGAAAGCCATCAAGCCCAATAAACTTGGACGGCGAGATTTCATGAAATTTGCCGGAACCGGCACGCTGGCCTTGAGCGTTGTTCCGCTGCCGGTGCATGCAACACCAGTAAGTACAATTGCGGCCATTGAAAAACTGATCGGTTCGAAAGCCCCGCAAGATGACAAGGTTCATATCATCTTGCCGGAAATCGCCGAAAATGGCGGCACGGTGCCGCTTAAAGTTTCTGTCGACAGCCCCATGACGCCCACAGATCACGTCACGGCGATCCATATGTTCGCCGATGAAAACCCATTGCCCGATGTCGCCAGTTTCTATTTTGGCCCCCATAACGGAAAGGCCTTTGTATCGATCCGGTTGCGTCTGGCCCAAACGCAAAATGTCGTGGCCATAGCAGAAACAAGCGATGGCAAGGCCTATATCGGGCGCAAAAAAATAAAAGTTACAATTGGCGGATGCGGAGGTTGAACTGAACTATGGCGGCCAGAGATATCAAACCTCGCGTCAAGATCCCAAAGAAGGTCACAAAAGGCCAAGCCTTCGAGGTCAAGACGCTGATCACCCATATTATGGAAAGCGGTCAACGACCGGACAAGGATACCGGCAACAAAATCCCAAGGGACATTATAAACAGCTTCAGCGTCACCTATAACGGCGAGACGGTAATGAAGGCAGATTGGCATCCGGGCCTATCAGCGAACCCCTTCGCGGCATTTTATGTGGTTGCCAAAGACAGCGGACCAATGGAATTCAAATGGATCGACGACGCAGGGAAAAGTTACAGTAAGAAAGTAAATGTAAACGTCGTCGACGGATAGAAACTTGAGGGGCATTTTTAACTAATAACTGGAGGCTACATAGATATGTTAAGAAAGTGGATCAAGACATTAGCGATCGTTTTGGCGATCGGCGGGACTGCTGGAACCTTGTCATCGTGCGCAACTGCACCAGAGGACAAAGTCCATAACATCGTTTTTCAAATCAATGACAACGATCCCAAAAGAATGAACCTTGTGCTCAACAACGCGGCCAATGTCGATGCTTTTTACAAAGCGGCTGGTGAAGAAGTTAATATCGAAATCGTCGCTTATGGCCCCGGCCTGATGATGCTGGTCGACGGCAAATCACCTGTTCAGAAGCGCATTAATTCATTCGAACAGAATTTCGACAACATCAGCTTCAAGGCATGTGGCAACACCCATAAGAAAATGTCGAAGAAATCCGGGAAAAATATCAAGCTCCTTTCCCAGGCCGACATGGTTCAGGCTGGCGTCGTCCATTTGACGCAACGCCAGGAAGAAGGATGGACCTATATCCGTCCATAATCCTATCAAACACAAAAAACGCGGCGTCCAGATACAGGCGCCGCGTTTTTTATTGCCCAAAACAAATCTAACTTAGTGTTTGCTTGCCCTGACGATGGGGCACAGGGTTGTCGTCATGATCAGTTCTATGGCCAGCCCCAACTTGCCCCCCGGTATGACGATCGAATTCCGCCGGGACATCCAGGAACCGTGAATTTCAGACATCAAGTACGGAAAATCGATCTCGAATTTTTCAGGGTCCTTGAAGCGGACAACGACCACGCATTCATCCAGGGTCGGAACATCCAGGGCAATGAACGGATTGGACGTATCTACCACCGGCACGGTCTGGAAATTGATGTCGGTACGGGAAAACTGTGGAATCAGGTAGTGAACATAGTCGTGCATGCGCCTCAGGATGGTGTCGATCACGGCTTCTTCGGAATACCCGCGCTGACGGGTATCGCGATGAATTTTCTGGATCCATTCCAGGTTGATCACCGGTACGATGCCGATCTTGAGGTCGGCCAAGGGGGCCAAGTCCACGGTGCCATCAGCGACGCATCCATGCAGCCCTTCATACATCAACAAATCAGTGCCTTCGGGCAAGTCCTTCCACGGGGTAAATTCGCCAGGACTCAAAACTGGATCACCAAACTGCGCTACATCGCCTTTGGAATGAAGATAATTCCGCGTCCTGCCGCGCCCCGTTTCACCGTAGGCCTTAAACAGGTCCTGAAGATCGCCAAACTGATTGGCTTCAGGGCCAAAATGGCTGAAATGTTCATTTCCACCGGTGGCTGCTTTGGTGATTTCTTCAATCATGTCAGAGCGACTAAACCGATGAAAGCTCTCCCCTTCCACCCGTGCGACCTTGATGTCATGGCGTCTGAAAATGTTCTGAAACGCCTCCCTGACCATGGGAGTTCCGGCGCCCGAAGGGCGCACAATCGCGAGTATGGGATGATTTAAAGACATTTGACCGCTTACTTCCCGGCCATCAACTGGCGCAAAATAGGCGCCAGAATCAGTTCCATCGCCAATCCCATCTTGCCGCCGGGAACAACAATGGAATTGCGCCTGGACATCCACGAATTATGGATCATCTGCAACAGATACGGGAAATCCACACCGAAATCTTCGGTGTTACGGAACCGGATCACCACAAGGCTTTCATCGGCAGTGGGGATATCCCTAGCAATAATGGGGTCTGATGTATCAACGATCGGAACCCGCTGAAAGTTGATGTCCGAGCTTTTAAACTGCGGAATGATATAGTGAACATAGTCATGCATACGCCTGAGGATGGTATCCATAACGGCCTCTTCAGAATACCCCCGCTGATTGGTATCGCGGTGGATTTTCTGTATCCATTCCAGATTAATTACCGGCACGACACCGATCTTCAGGTCAACATACTGTGCGGTGTTGACGTCGCCATTGACCACCGCCCCATGTAACCCTTCATAAAAAAGCAGGTCCGTATCTTCAGGGATGTCGTGCCACGGGGTGAACTGACCGGAACTCAGGTCTTCATAGGGCTTAGCCTCTTCATCGTTATGAAGATAAAGCCTGCGTTTGCCTGTGCCCGTTTCGCCATAGGTTTTAAAAAGGCTCTCAATTTCAGGAAACAGGTTGGCATCTGGTCCGAAATGACTGAAGTTCGTATTACCCTGCTCGGCCGCTTTGGCCATAGCGATCTTCATTTCTGCCCGGTTATACCGATGGAAACTGTCTCCTTCGATGATGGCAGCATTCGTCCCTTCGCGGCGAAATACATGCTCAAAGGCTTCTTTGACAGTGCTGGTTCCGGCACCGGATGAGCCGGTTACGGCGATAATCGGATGTTTAGTGGACACTCAACAGACCCCTTTGATTGATATATCTGGTTATGGGCGAGAAGCAGCAATTTCCCCTTGCAGACTCGCCATTAAGCTTCGTATCAGGCGTATCGGCAATGCTCGCAAGCAATGCACCGACGCCATCAACCTAGCAGACGATGCTATATAATGAAATGCTAATATTAGAAAATTTCGTTTTTACGGCAAAAGAAATACCAAAAATACCTAAAACCAACCCAAAAACGACACAATCTCTATCTTGAAATTCAACCAAGCACCGAGAAACTGCTTTCGGTATTGATTTTTCGATTCCTGGAGAAAAAACCGATACTCAGAGGCCTGCCCAAGCGCTCTAACGGAAAAACCACCGGATCGCGATCATGATCGTGGCCATTTTGGCAAGCTTCGATCAAATCGGCCATCATCTCGCCGACAATCGGTGCATTCTTGAATTGATTTCCGCTGGTGCCAACGGCCATATAAAACCCATCCAGATCAGAGCGGTCGTAGATCGGGATCCAGTCCGGCGTCACATCATAACATGACACAACACCTGCCATACGCCCCGGTATACCAAGGGTGGGCATCCGCTGGGCCAAACGCATGACTTGATTGCGCATCTGATCCGATTGGTCTTCTGAATAATTGTCAGGGTCGACCCAGTCTTCTGGGTCACATGGCGGGTTTTCGCCGCCAACAACCATCCGGTTGCCGATCTCCGGTCTGGCATAACACCCGACATCGCTATCTGAGAAGATCACCCCCTCATGCTCAAAATCGAAGCCCTGCGGGGCGTCAACCTGTGCCACCTCCTCGCGCAAGGCGCGGGTCGTCAGAGCCATGCTTGTGGCAACCCCGGCCATTTCGTTAATTTTGCTTGAATGCGGTCCGGCGACATTGATGACGACTGGGGCGTCATAGCTTTCGCCATTTTCCATCGTGGCGCCGATTACGCGCGCATTTTCAGTCCTGATGTGGGCCACTCTTGTCTTGAAACGAAACTCTGCCCCGTGATGTTCTGCGGCGCGTTGCACATTGTGCGTACACAACTGCGGATCGCTCATATATCCGGCCTGGGGGAAATATATAGCTCCCTCGATTTCTCCTCCTGTTGGTTCGGCGAAATCAGGATGATCCGGTAATTTTGGCGGGGCATATTTCCGAAGGTCCAGAAACGGGAACCTGTTCATGACATCCGCACTGGTCCAGTCCTGCCACGGAATATCCAAGGTCTTCATATGCTCTATCATATGAACCAGACCATTGTTCGCCGCCGTCTTCATCACCAGGCAGCCGGGCTGATGAAACTTGGCAAAACCAAGTTCATCTTCAACCCCCAGATGCCCCGCCCAATCTTGCCAGCGGAAAAAATTTTCATAGGCCAGTGCCGTACTGTCCAGATTGGAATAGTGGGTGCGAATAATGGCGCAGGAATAACTGGTCGATCCGTAGCCTGCGGCAGGAAGCATATCGACGTTAAGCGTCTTCTTGCCTCTTTTTGACAGTTCAAAAGCTATGCTGGCGCCAATAATACCAGCCCCGATGATGATTGCGTCGTAAGTTTTATTCATTCAAGAGGCTTTCAACGAGAGGGTATTTGAAACGGGTCGAGCACAAACAATACCGTACAGCCCGGACAAACCTTGATTTGCCCACCGACACCTAGCGAAACAGGGATTATTCGGCAGCGACTAAATGAGTATCTTTGAGAACTTCGGTAAAAGCAGCGTTATTCATAGGGCGTCCGAAGTAATAACCCTGGATAGAATCGCATTTCTGCCCTTCCATGAAGACCAGCTGCTCCTGCGTTTCAACGCCTTCTGCAGTCACCTTCAGGCCAAGGCCATGAGCCATGGCGATAATGGCCTTGGTCAAGGCGCTGTTTTCGACATCTTCGGTAACGTTGTAGACAAAGGCCTTGTCAATTTTAAGCGTGTCAAACGGATAGCGTTTGAGAATACTAAGAGAGGAATACCCGGTTCCAAAATCGTCGATAGACAGACTAACGCCCATGGCACTTAACGTCTGCATGATCGCAAGTGTTTCAGGGCCGTCATCAACCAAAAGGTTTTCAGTAATTTCCAGTTCCAGACAGGATGGGTCCAAACCTGTTTTTGCCAGAACATTAGTCACATTGCGAACCATGTTCGGCCCCAGGAACTGCCGCGGCGAAGCATTTACAGCGACCTTCAACGGTGCATTGAACCGTGTATTCCATTTTCGGGCCTGCTGACAGGCTTCTTCCAGCACCCAGTTCCCGATTGAAACAATAAGCCCCGTTTCCTCGGCCATGGGTATGAACTGATCAGGATAGACCAGGCCCAGCTCCGGACTTTCCCATCGCAGGAGGGCCTCGAAGCCAACAATTTTTTTATCCGATGCATCAACAACCGGCTGGTATTCCAGGAAAAACTCTTCGTGATCGAGGGCCCGCCTGAGGCAATTTTCCATCGTCAGATGATCGGCGAATTCCTGATCAAGCTTCCCACCAGCATAGAACCTGAAGTTGTTCCGCCCGCCAGCTTTGGCGCGATACATTGCCGCATCGGCACTACGCAGAAGTTGCTCGGGTTCAGTTTCATCCGTCGGGTAAATCGCCATGCCAATACTGGTCGTTACGACCATTTCGCGCTGATCAAGGACAAAAGGTTTTTCAAACGCGAGCAGAATCTTGCGGGCGACGACTTCAGACATGACACCTGATTCAAGGTCCGGCAGAATAACAAGGAACTCATCACCGCCCAATCTGGCAACCGTGTCGCACTCGCGAATGCACGTATGAATTCGTTCACTCACTTCACACAGTAACTTGTCGCCGACGGCATGCCCGAACGTATCATTGACCTTTTTAAATTTGTCCAGATCGAGAAACAACAGGGCAACCGATTTCCGTCCCCGGTGGGCCCGACCGAAAGCCTGGGACAAGCGATCCATAGCCAGCCCCCGGTTTGGTAGCCCGGTCAGGAAATCATAGTTTGCCTGCCGCAAAAGAACCGCTTCGTACTGCTTTCTTTCCGTAACATCGATAACCACATTGAGCGACTGAACGATACCATCATCATCACCGGCTTCATTGATCGTCGAAATTACGACATCGACGACATCGCCGTTTTTCTTGCGAATTTGACATTCGATATCCCGGCTAAGAGCCTCGCCCGAAAAGGTGTCATCTTCAGAAATACAAAACAACTCGCGACATTCCAAAGGCATGAAACCGATAGCCGGTTCGCCTATGAACTCGTCCTCAGAATATCCAAGATTAGCCAGCAAGTTATCACTGACGCTGGTAACCAAGCCGTTCATATCTGTCGAATATGCCATTACCGGGCTCTTTTGATAAAGCGTGCGGTAACGTTCTTCGCTTTTATTCAAAAGGTGTTCAGTTCTTCGTCGCTGGGTAATATCTTCGGCGGTACCGCGAAAACCGGTAAATTTACCCGAATGCGTGTCATATACAGGAACGCCACTGATCAGGAAGAAACGCTGCTCGCCATCACTATCTTCAATGACATAGAGCTCATCCCGAAAAGGTTTATTCCAATCGACGCTCGAGGCCTCGCCATCTTCCAGGATAAACCGGCCAAGTTCGTTCAGGCTGCGACCTTTAAGCGAAAACGGGTGAAAGCCGAGAACATCCATCACACGCAGTGAGACGTAACTCAGCCGAAGCTGCCGGTCGGTTTCCCAGATCCAGTCAGAAACAAGTCTTGTGATATCCTTAAATCGCCGTTTTTCGGCAACAAAGACCGCCAGTTCCTGATCATCAGGAACTGCATTTTCACCCCTCGCCAATATATCAATATCAATCTTATCGATAAAATCGCTTTTGCTTTTATCGGGCGTCATCTCCGGCTTTCGCCTCCCCTAACTTTAGCTCCCTGATTGCTGCAAGATATTCTGAATCATTTTGCCACATACTCAACACCGTTTCTGCGGATGGTTGCGTCATGGCACTGTAAAGTTCGGAAATCTTTCGGCTTTCTTTTTTTAATACCTTGTCTGTTTGCGGCCAAACCTTGCGCGTAAGGACGAATAATTTCATGAAGGTATCAAGGTCCGTGTCCATTGCCTTGAACACAATAGCCAACCCCTCGCCCTTCCTCTCGTAGAGTATACGCTGAGCCAGCTTGGAACTCAATGATGCCCAGTTTCGAAAAAGCTCGATAAAAAGCGGGACGGCTCCCTCCTCCAAAACGGTCAACATCAGGTCTGGCCCTGACATGCCAACCGCTTCCATCTCCTTGACCAGGCTTTCCGATGGCCTGATTAATTTGACGCCACTGGGCAATGAACGGATGCGTTCCCGCACAACGTCCCCCATGTGTCGATCCAGTTCCTGCGCACTGATTTCAAAACGCTCCAGGATATACTCCCGAAGAGCAGCGGAAACCAACAACATCAGTTTTTTTGCCTGCTCCGGGGCAAGTTCCTCACGGCGCAGGATTGGCCCCTGGAAACTGTCGATCCGCATGGCCTGTTCGACCAGATAGTTCATCGTGCCTTCCGCTATTTTGGCATTGGCATTTTCCAACAGCGACCTGATCACCTCTTCATCACCGGTCTCAACCAGAGCATCGGAGACCAATTCGCTCAAACCATCGCGGATGGATACGGCAAGCTGATGTTCATGGGTGCGTTGACGAATAATTTCAACCAGGTCAGCATCTTCGAGAACCCTGCTCTTGATCAGAACCGGATAGGCGACTTCAATCTCATCATTGGCCAGGAAGGTAACCAGATCTTTGGGAACGTCTTCAGCCTCGGCAATAACCTCAGCCAAGTGCTTGCGCACGGAAAGCTCCACATCACGCACAAGCCTATGCAGGATATCAAACATCATCGCCCGCTCGATGTCAGTCAAGTCACCTTCATCGAGAAACAGGTCCGTAACCGTTTCTGCCAAAGCAGAACGGCCTTCCCGGCTCTTCTCGTGCGCCAGTTTGAAGAGTTGTTCGCTGTTCAGCAAATCAATCCCCAGCTCATTGCCGGCAAACCGAATCATTTACCATTCCTAGAACAAATTTATTACATCTTCACTTAACAATTACCTAACCGAAGCCAGACAACACAATTTACCCAAAAGAGTCCTATGATTCAATGAGATAGAGCGAGAGTCCTTGAATAAGGAAAGAATGGTATGTATAGACTCAGATAGCACCAGATATGGTGACAATAAAACCCCAAAATCCGACCATCACTAGCTTATGAATAGAAAACACAAACGAATCTGTTCTGGGGTCGTATTCAACGATCAGGGCGCTCCATTAATATTTATGGTTAACAGGAGCAGCAGACGAACAGAACGGCGTCTGATCACCGATTAATCGAATTCCTGATTTTCTCTTGGCATTTTATCTGGATGAAACCACCCGGGAAGATCCGCAATATTGCCAAGCCAGGACTTGATGTTCGGCCAGCGCTCTGGGTCGAGCCCTGTATCTTCAAGCCAGTACAAAAATGCACAAATGGATAGATCAGCGATCGAGGGCGTTTCGGCGATCAGGAATGTCTTGCCCGAAAGTTCTTGCTCCAACCTGTCTAGGTCCAGGATTGCCCGATCACGAAAATAGGCCAACACCTCTTCTGGCGTCGTGCTTGAAAACTTCGTTCTGAAACGAAGCTCCGATACTGAATTCCCGATATTACAAGATTCCCAGGCCAGCCACTCGATGACTTCCTGACGGTGCGCATATTCACTAAAATTAAAACGGATCGTTCGATTGCTCAGGAAACACAAAATTGCATTGGACTGGCACATGGCCACATCACCATCAACAAGCACCGGCATTTGACCGAACCGGCTGTATTTTCTGAAATCTTCCGAACGCTGATCAAACAAAAGTGAAATGTCCTCGTGTCGGTACTCGTAGGGTGTTCCCGACACACTGAGAAACAGCGCCGCCTTGTAGCAATTCCCAGAGCGGTAATCACCAAATAATGTGTATTTACTCATTTTCCGGCAACCCGCCCCTTGACTCGTCCATCCGCAACCGCCCCGTTTCCGGCGTTACTATATGTAAATCACGCCACGCACGCAACACGTAGAAATTGAAAAAAATTTCCCTTATTTGGTGCCGTACAGCCTGTCGCCTGCATCTCCCAACCCGGGAACAATATAAGCATTCTTGTTCAAATGAGTGTCGAGCGACGCCGTATAGACCTGAATATCCGGGTGTGCTTTAGCAAAAATTCGCATACCTTCCGGGGCCGTCACCAGCGACATGAAGGTGATATTGCCACTTTTAACGCCATGTCTTTTAACAATATCGACCGCGTAAGCCGCCGAATTCCCGGTCGCCAACATGGGATCGACGACAATAAACCTTCGACCGGACGCGCTTGGCAGTTTGACCAGGTATTCCACTGGTTTTTTTGTCTTTTCATCGCGGTACAGACCAATATTACCGACCCGGGCCGAAGGCATCAACTGCAACAATCCCTCGGCCATCCCCGTACCCGCGCGCAAAATCGGCACGATGGCCACTTTTTTACCCTTGATGACATTCGCGTCGACCTTTTTCAACGGGGTCTCTATTTCTTTCGTCATAAGTGGCAAATCTCGGGTTATCTCATACCCCATCAACAGCGCGATTTCTTTCAAAAGCTCGCGAAAATCTCGGGTCGAGGTATTCTTGTCCCGCATTATGCTCAACTTATGCTGGATCAAAGGATGATCAAGCACATGAAGGGTTGGGAATTCATTACGGGCTGTTTCGTCTGAATTGGGCATCACGGGATCCTCGAATCATCGTTTTAAGGTAAAGTAAAATCTATAGACCGGATCGCCCCACCCAAAGTCAATTCCGCATTTACAGGAGGGGTTTTTGAAATCACTCGCCCACGGCGGACCACAAACAAACGTGCTGGACGCAAACGAATGGCTTCAAACGGACTAGCGGCCTGCAACACCACCATATCGGCGTTGGCCCCCACCTCAAGGCCGTAGTTCTTCAAGCCCAGCACCCGGGCACCGCCGACCGTGACGGCATCAAACATCTTGCGAATATCATCCATTCCGGTCATTTGCGCCGCGTGAACCGCCATGTGGGCAACCTCGAGCATATCGCCGCTTCCAAGGCTGTACCAAGGGTCCATAACGCAATCGTGGCCAAGTGCCAACGGCACGCCCGCATCACCCAGCTCTCGAATACGGGTCAACCCACGCCGTTTGGGATAGCTATCATGGCGCCCCTGAATGGTGATATTGATCAAAGGGTTAGCAATAGCGGCAACACCGGATTCAGCGATTAGCGGGATCAGTTTACTGACGTAATAATTATCCATGGAATGCATTGACGTCAGATGCGACCCGGCAACTCGCCCCGCCATGCCCAATGCCAGACATTCCCGCGCAAGGGTTTCGATGTGACGAGAATTTGGATCATCTGTTTCGTCACAATGCATATCGACCATCAGACCGCGATCGGCGGCAATCTTCATCAATTGACGTACGCTTTGCGTTCCGTCGTCCATGGTCCGTTCAAAATGCGGTATCCCGCCAACCACGTCGACCCCCATGTCGAGCGCCTTGGCCAGCAATCCCGCAGCGTTCGGGTCGCGCAGGTAACCATCCTGCGGGAACGCCACCAATTGCAAATCGATATAGGGGCTGACCTTTTCCCTGACGTCGAGCAAGGCTTCCACCGCCAACAGGCGCGGGTCGCAAATATCGACATGGCTGCGAATTGCCAGCGTGCCCCGGGCAATCGCCCAGTCACAAAAGTCAAGCGCCCGGTCGCGAACGGCTTCGACCGTCAAGTCCGGCTTCAGTTCTCCCCAAAGGGCGATGCCTTCCAGCAGGGTTCCGCTCTGGTTTATGCGGGGCTGACCGAAGCTCAATGTCGCGTCCATATGGAAATGGCTATCGACAAAAGGCGGTGTCACCATGTTTCCGCCTGCGTCGACTTCTTCTTTGGCTCTGCCTTCGATATGCGCTGCTATGTCGACAATTTTCCCGTCACGGCAGGCGATGTCACACGCCTCGCCATCCGGAGTAACGGCATTTTTAACAATTAAATCAAACATATCTCAAGTCCGTTCGCCACGTCGGAAAGGCACCAGAAGTGCTTTGGGATACAACGCCTTGCGCGACACGACGACCATCGCAAGGATCGACAATACATAAGGTGCCATCAGGAAAAACTGATAGGGAATGTTAACACCTGGAAGCTGTTGCACACGCACCTGCCAGGCATCGATACCGGCGAATAGCAAAGCGCCGAACAAAGCCTTTCCGGGATTCCACGAGGAGAAGATAACCAACGCAACACAGATCCAGCCGCGACCGTTGATCATGCCAAAGAAGAAGGCATCGAATGCCGACATGGTCAGGAACGCGCCACCGACCGACATCAGGGCACTACCGAATATTACAGCACCGGAGCGCACAGCCAGCACATTGATGCCCTGGGCTTCCGCCGCCAACGGGTTTTCACCGACCATACGAACCGCCAACCCAAGCGGAGTACGGTATAGCACATACCAAACGACAATGACGGAAACGAAGGCGGCGTAGGTCATGGGAGTCTGGTTGAATAACGCTGGCCCAAAAAAAGGCAGGTCCGACAATATGGGGATCGCCACATTTTGAAAGGCCTCAATTTTTGGTGGTGTGGTCGCATTGGGCAACAGCATCCGAAAAACAAAATACGACAACGACGAGGCCAACATCGTGATACCGATTCCGGCGACATGTTGCGATAGCCCCAGGTAAACGGCAAAAATGCTGTGCAATAATCCGAACAGAGCACCAACAAATGCTGCGAATAAAACCCCGGAAACCAGATCGCCGCCCATGTAAACCCACATCCAGCCGCACATGGCCCCCATGGTCATGATACCTTCTATACCAAGGTTCAAGACCCCAGCCCGTTCGCACACCAGTTCACCCAACGTGCCAAAGATCAGTGGCGTCGCAATCCGCAACGTAGCAGCCCAAAAACCGGCGGTGAGTAGAATTTCAAATACGTCCATGCCCGCGTCCTTATTTCAGCCGTACACGGAAGCGGGTCAGCATAAGGCTGACCAGAACCGCAAGAACGCATGTGGCGACGATAACATCGGCGATATAAGTCGGCACATTGATCGCCCGACTCATGGAATCAGCGCCAACATATATACCGGCCAGGAAGACGGCCGAAGCAATCACCGCCAAAGGGTGCAAGGCCGCCAGCATGGCCACTGCAATGCCCGCATAGCCAAACCCGGGCGACAGATCCAGTGTCAAATAGCCTTTGGTCCCGGCCACTTCACCGACCCCCGCGATGCCTGCTAAACCGCCACTTAGCAGTGCTGTCAGGACGATCGTGCGATTGACCCCAATGCCCGAAAATGCCGCCGCCGCTGCATTAAACCCGACGGCACGAATTTCATACCCCCATACTGTAAATCGCATGATCGCCCAGGCGATTACCGCAGCACCAATCGCAACAAAAAATCCCATATGCAGGCGACTTTTTGAAACGATACCGGGCAGCACGCCTTCATCAATGATCGAGGCGGACTGCGGCCACCCCATGGACATCGGGTCTTTCAAGGGTCCCTCAAGCAGGAAATTGACAAACAGCAGGACGATGAAGTTAAGCAACAAGGTTGTAACCACCTCGTCCACTTTCAGTTTATTTTTCAAGATCGCCGGGATCAGCAACAACACTCCCCCCGCCAAGGCACCGGTCACCAGCAAAAACGGGATCATCAGCCACGGCGGCATGACGACCATTCCTGACCCCAGCCAGGTCGCCATCAGGGCCCCCACGTAAAATTGCCCCTCGCCGCCAATATTCCATAACTTGGCCCGAAACGCCACTGCTGCTGCCAGGCCGGTCAAGATCATCGGCGTCGCCCGTGTCAGGGTTTCTGTCAGGGCAAAACGCGTCCCGACCGCCCCTTTGATCAATAACCAATAGGCTTCCAATACCGGCTCGCCCGCCCACATAACCAGGCCGGCACATACGGCGAGCGCCGTTACAATTGCCATTATCGGCGCCGAGAGAACCATCCACATGGGTATCGACTGGCGAGGTTCAAGACGCATCAGGCGGCCTCCGTCTGGCCGCTCATGATCAGGCCAATATCGCGCGCCGTCACGTTTGCCGTATCCATGGGCTTGCTAAGACGACCGTGATAGATAACAACGATCCTGTCTGATAAGGCCAATAGCTCATCCAGATCTTCTGAAATCAGCAATATGCCCGCTCCTCGTTCACGGGCCTCTAGCAACTTGCCGTGAACATAGGCAATGGCGCCGACATCAAGCCCCCGCACGGGCTGATTAGCCAAAATAATTGCAGGGTTGGCATCAAGTACGCGGGCTAAAATCAATTTTTGCACGTTGCCGCCCGATAACAAGCGCGTCTCTTCTTCAGCACCCTGGCATCGAATATCGTATTTTTCGATCAACTGATCGGATTTCTTGGAAATCGCCGCAGCATTAAACAACCCGAAATGCGACTGCGGATGGTCGCGTCGACATTCAGATATCATGTTTTCACGCACCGTCATCTCGCCAATCACACCGACACTGTTTCGATCTTCGGGGATGCGCCCAATTCCCGCATGCACCATCCCTGCCGGGGTCGGATTATTCAAAGTTTCGCCAAATAATGTCATGCTCCCTTCGTCCGGCTTGGCTTGCCCACTGATCAAAGCCGCCAACGCCTGCTGACCATTGCCCGACACGCCGGCAAGCCCCAGAATTTCATGCTTGCGAAGGGCCAGATTAACATTGCTGAGCGCGCCAATTTCTTGATTGCTCGTAATGCTAACGTCGGCAAGTTCGAAAACCGTATCACCGGGACTCATGGGGCGCCCCTTGGGATCATGGACGGTCCGCCCGACCATGGCTTCGGCCAGACTGGCGCGATCGGCATTCGCGGTATCGGTTTCGGCCACCACTTTGCCGCGCCGCAGAACGGCAATACGATCGCTGACCCTGAGTATTTCGTGCAACTTGTGGGAAATGAAGATGATCGACATCCCCTTGTCAATCAGGCTGCGCAAGGTATCGAATAGTTTGTCGGATTCCTGAGGCGTCAAAACGGCAGTCGGCTCATCAAGGATCAGGATTTTGGCCTCCCGGTACAGCGCCTTGAGGATTTCCACCCGCTGACGTTCACCAACGCTCAAATCAACAACGCGGGCATCGGGATCAACAACAAGGCCGAAATCCCGAGATAAGACAGCCAGTTTTTCTCGCGCCGATTTAACATCCTGACGCCAAGACCACAGAGGCTCAGTGCCCAACGTGACATTTTCCAGGACGCTCAGATTGTCGGCTAAACTGAAATGTTGATGAACCATGCCAACGCCCGCCTCCAGCGCCGCTTCTGGCTGCCCTGGTGGCAGGCGTTTACCGAACACCTCGACATATCCTTCGTCAGCCATGTAATGGCCAAACAGGATATTCATCAACGTCGTTTTTCCCGCCCCGTTTTCCCCAAGCAATGCCAACACTTCACCTTCGCCCAAGGTCAGCGATATTGCATCGTTAGCAATCAGGTCGCCGAAGCGTTTGGTGACGCCGGAAAGGTTGAGTATTTGTTTCATGATGCAAGTGCGACCGGGACTGGAGCCAATAATCTTGCCCCCAGCCCCGGTTAACGCTGCTCGTACAGGTTAGCTAGAACGTGGACTTGGGTTGTTCGTCGTTGATTTTAACGACAAACTTACCAGCGATGATATCGGCCGCAAGCTTGGCGACACGGTCTTTAATCACCGGTTCGATCTTGTCCTCGAACTCGTAGTATGGCGCCAGCGATGCGCCACCCTTGGCCATCATTGTCCATTCCTTATAGTTTTCGGCCTTGAAAGTTCCGGCCTTGACCGCGTTGATGGCGTGACCGATGGCGGATTCCATATGCCACAAGGCAGATGTAACAACAACGTCTTTGCCGTTTTCTTCCTTGTTCATGTCGTTGACGTTACCAAACGCCAGGATGCCTTTTTCACGAGCGGCATCGACAACACCGGCACGTTCGGCATAAAGCACATCTACGCCAGCTTCAACCTGGGCAAATGCTGCTTCTTTGGCCTTCGGAGGATCGTACCAGGACCCAATGAAGTTGACCTTGAATTCAACATTTGCATTAACCGAACGGGCACCTTCCATAAAGGCATGGAACAACCGGTTAACCTCGCCAATCGGATAGCCGCCAACCATACCAATTTTGTTGGTTTTGGTCATGGTACCGGCGATGATTCCCATCAGGTAGCAAGGTTCGTGAATGTAGTTGTCGAATACCGAAAAGTTGTTGCCATGGGGCCTGAACGGATCGCCCATCAGGAAAGCGACTTTTGGGTAATCATCCGCCACTTTACGGGCTTCTTTGCTGATTCCAAATGCTTCGCCAACGACAAGATCGATCCCGCCTTCAGCATATTCGCGCAACACCCGGACATAGTCCGTGTTGGCAACTTTTTCAGAAAACACGTATTCAATTTCGCCAGCTTTGGCAGCCGCTTCAAGTGCCAGATGCAAGCGGGCATCCCACTTTTGCTGAATGGGCTGTGTATAAATGCCAGCAACCTTAATTTTGGCGGCCAGCGCATCGGCCCCGGTCATAAGGAATACAGCCATCAGCGCGAGTGCGGTTGTCACTCCCTTGAATAGATTCATCTTCATTTTAGCTCTCCACCCTATCGTTAACGGGCCTTAATTGCCTGGCCCCTATGGATACAAAATGACCGTAACCATCAGGCCCGGCCCTAAGTGACACCTCCCCGTCGGGGTATCCTTCCCGACATCTCACCGAACGGTAGCAAAATGATGACTGAAGAGTCACGCTAATTTGTCCGCGCGGTCAACATTTGCGCCTAAACTGTCCACACATGAAAATAAGACTTATTACAACTCTGTTTTAGGGAACAACAGTCCATGAACCATCGTCGTTACGGCAGGCTCGCCCGGTTGCTGTCTCGCTCTTTCCCTCGACGTTCACCGTGGTTTCAAATTCACGGCAGTCCTTGCCACTATCGTTGTAAGTGCGGGTCGGAGCGGTTCCCCCGGAATGTCCGGAATCCGGATTTCGCCAGGTTGATTCCTGGCCCGTTTTATTGTTCTCGAGCGCTACTTGGGCAGTTTGCCTGGACAGGTTCTGATCATCTTCATCCAAGACCTTGCCAAATTCGCTACCGGCATAAGCGCCAGCCAGCCCTCCGATAGCAGCGGCGGCCCACTGCCCTTTACCACCGCCGAACTGGGATCCGGCAAGGATTCCCACACCAGCACCAATGATTGTCCCAATGGTTTGTTTGTTACCCTGACCTTCGGCGCACCCTGTCAGCAACGCAACGGCGAGAAGCATTATGGGCACTATGCGTTTGTTCATCCTGATGCTTTCCTAATCCCGGTATATCCTGAAAATGCGAAGTCGCACCTGATATTAACGATTATATATGAAAATCAAAACTCGGCACCACGTTTTGAATTTTCGATCACACCGGTTTAAGATCCAATACCATGAGCAAACGCAAAGATATCGACCAGAAAGCCCTGAAAAAGAAACTGCTTACCCATCGCCAGGAGATTTTGGATGACACCCAGACCAGCGAAGAATTCCGTCGGCCAGTAGCCCTGGACCAAACCTCAGTCGGTCGTCTTTCCAGAATGGACGCCCTGCAAGATCAGGCCATGGCGCTGGAGACAGACCGCAGACGACAGGTCGAATTGCAACTCATCGATGCTGCCTTAAAGCGTATGGAAGATGGCGACTACGGCTATTGTCAGTCCTGCGACGAGGATATCCCGGAAAAGCGATTGCAAATCGACCCAACTGCCAGCGTGTGCATCGACTGCGCCAGGTAGAAACCGCAAGCAGGTGCCTCATTCGCCTGCCGGGTCACTTGCCTTTTCAACATGCTCTCGGGTTTTCAAGAAACGTATCGCCGGCCAGTCTTCGGCGGCTCGATCCAGGTGCCAGGCATTTCTGGCTAGAAACACCGGCTCACCATCATGATCTTCGGCCATTGCACCTTTATTACCGGCTGTGAATTTCTTCAATTCCAGCCCGTCATCAGATTCAACCCAGCGAGCCGTATACAGGCTGGTCGGCTCAAAATGAACGGGTAGATCATATTCTGTCCGGATCCGGTCGGCCATGACTTCAAATTGCAATGGGCCGACGGCACCTACGATCCAGTCTGCCCCGATCATCGGCTTGAAAACGCTGGCCGCTCCCTCTTCTGCCAATTGCTGCAAGGCACGCCCCAGGTGTTTGGCCCGCATGGGATCTTCGGGCCTGACGGACCTCAGGTATTCCGGCGCGAAACACGGGATTCCGGTGAAATGCAGGTCTTCGCCTTCGCTCAACCCGTCACCAATACGCAAGCCTCCATGATTGGGGATGCCGACAATATCACCAGGCCAGGCTTCTTCCGCCAGTTCCCGGTCCTGGGCAAGGAACAGAACCGGATTGTGGACGTTTAATGTTTTTCCGGAACGCACATGTTTGAGCTTGATACCCCGCTTGAAGTGGCCCGAACATAGACGGACAAAAGCAATCCGGTCCCTGTGTTTGGGATCCATATTCGCCTGGATTTTAAAAACAAAAGCACTGACTTTTTTCTCTGATGGCTCGATCATACGCGCCGTCGTCGGTTGTTGTCGCGGCGAAGGGGCCTTGTCGGACACCCCCTGAAGTAATTCACGAACACCGAAATTGTTGACAGCACTGCCGAAATAAACCGGCGTCAGGTGCCCTTCCAAATAGGACTGCAGATCAAATGGTGGCGTAAGACCGCGCACCATTTCAACATCTTCACGCAGCTTGGCGACGGCTTCAGCGGGCAACAGTTCATCAAGCTTGGTATCATCCAGCCCCTGGCAAACGACACCTTCAGCAGGCAGCGCGCCCTTCGTGCCTTTTTCAAGCAGAACCAGACGATCGGCGAACAAATCGTAGCAGCCCAGGAAATCCCGGCCCATTCCGATGGGCCAACTGGCCGGGGTCACGTCAAGCGCCAGAGCTTGTTCAATTTCGTCGAGAATATCAAATGGGTCGCGGCTCTCACGGTCCAGTTTGTTGATAAACGTTATGATCGGCATGTCCCGCAGGCGACAGACCTCAAACAGCTTCCGGGTTTGTGATTCAATTCCCTTTGCGGCATCAAGCACCATCACAGCACTGTCAACGGCGGTCAGTGTCCGGTATGTATCTTCACTGAAATCTTCGTGACCAGGGGTGTCGAGCAGGTTGAATGTCTTTTGATCAAAATCAAACGTCATCACCGATGAAGCGACTGAAATCCCTCTTTCACGCTCGACTTTCATCCAGTCCGAATGGGCGCGACGTTGATCCCCCCTAACTTTCACGGCACCGGCAAGCTGAATGGCACCGCCGAATAGAAGCAGTTTTTCCGTCAGGGTTGTCTTGCCCGCATCCGGATGGGATATGATCGCAAAAGTGCGCCGCCGCGATACCTGGCTTTCAATGATGTCCATGTATTTCTGCTGATGTTGAGTGCCTGAGTTAAAGGTGCACGGGATGTAGCGCTTTTCAAGGAAAACGACCAGATTTATTTTCCATCATTGTTTCGTCGTTTTTTTTGGGCGAAAATAATTCAGGGCCGTAAGGATGACGTCAGGAAGTCATGCTAGTCAGTTTGAGGGGATATTTGCGCGACACAGGCGCAAAATGAACAAATTTAAAGAATAGGGAAAGACGATGCAGGAGCATACTCACCACTCAATACCACGCGCCCCGTTTGACCGCCGCGGCGTTCAAGGACGCCGGATTGTCGAACGGCGAGATGGCAACGACCCGCGCCAAAAGGCAGATAGGCGAAATAAAACAATCCCTCTAAATCTGATCGAACGGCGTGCCCAGGAAACAAGGCGCACCGTTTTTGAGCGTAGAAACAAGGATCTTCGTGTCGCCCTACGCCGCGATATTCCCGAGCGCCGACATTAACCTTAACCTTTCGCCTGGTACGGTGTCAGATTATAAGGATATAGCCTCCTACGAGTTATCCAGTGTTATCGATACTGTATGGTCGCCCGGGTTCTCCGTTACCGAATAGCCGTTGGCGCCGTCACGAATATCGTCGGCACTTGCGTCCCTGACCGTTACCGAAAGCTCATTTCCTTCCGTTCCGAAAGTCAGCACCGCATCATCACCGGACTGTTCGACGGAAAAATTATTAATGTCGAAAGTGTCCCCTTCAAACAACAAAGTGTCACCGAAACCAAAGTCAGCTACGACATCATCGCCATCACCGGCATGGAAGACAAAGGTATCACTACCCTCGCCACCCCACAGATCATCATTACCGGCACCGCCATCCAAAATGTCATTGCCTGATCCGCCATACAGGTCATCCCTTCCGGCACCGCCGTATAGAGTGTCATCACCCTGGCCGCCGGAAAGTCTGTCATTGCCATCACCACCGAATAGCGTGTCGTTGCCGGACGCCCCCTCGAGACGATCATTTTGAGAACCGCCATCCAGCGTATCATTGCCCGATCCACCGTCCAGGTAATCCTTACCGGTTCCGCCGTATAGTGCATCATCGCCGACACTGGCCCAGATCACATCACTGCCCGCACCGCCATCGATCGTGACGTCTCCGTAATCGTAAATGCGGCTGCTCAAGTCAACGACATCGTCGCCATCGCCGGCATTGATGTTTTCGATACCCGATATACGAGGACCATCTGCCGCTGATTCAGAATAATTATCATCCAGAATAAGAGCGTCATTACCGTCCGTCATGTTCAGGGTATCTTCCCCGTCACCGCCGCGGAAGACATCATGGCTCTGGTTCTTCCCGCCAATTTTGGTATAACCGGCGAAGCGGGCCTGTTCGGTATCCCCCATATTGACCACCGCGTAACGGCTGTTCCAGGTGTCATCGGCTGTGTAATTCAGGGTATCATTTCCGGCACCTCCATCAAGCAAGTCGGAACCCGATCCCCCTGCCAGCGTATCTTCGCCCGATCCACCGACCAAAACTGCATCAGAATCCCCTAAATCCATAGAGAACGTTCCGCTAGCCGTCGCCCCGACACTGTCCGTTACCGTGACGGTTATCGACAAAATATCATCATCGTCACCATCATGGTGGTCGTCGTTGTCTTCTTCGTCGTCATGATCGTCATCTTCTGAATCTGGCGCACCGGAAATCACACCTGTCTCAGGGTCGATAGACATCCATGAAGGCAATGGGTCACCATTCGCCAACGTGGCGCTATAAGTCAGTGTTTCACCGGCATCAACATCGCTGAAGTTCGCAGATACATCCAGACTGAACGAGGAATCTTCCGACACGACTTGATCGTGAATTGCTGAATCCAGTGTCGGCGCATGGTTCACCGCATCAACCACAATCGTCGAGGTCGCACTTTGCGCCGTCGTCAACGTGCCATCAGAGACACCGTAGTTAAGGCTGACCTGGCCGTTGAAGTCCGCCGCAGGCGTGTAGGTGTAAGAACC
>Ga0316204_10004481_pt1 | contig 24958 bp, 19 predicted proteins | sample 6monrhotite_MG_2_FD_205661 | JGI IMG/M metagenome (GOLD analysis project Ga0316204, IMG submission 205661) | Microbial mat bacterial communities from mineral coupon in-situ incubated in ocean water Damariscotta River, Maine, United States -... | ecosystem: Environmental > Aquatic > Marine >... | reverse complement strand
TCGACTTGACGCTGACGGATCGTCCGGGGATTCGTTAGCGCAGCGAGCACACGTCGAATCTACCCAGGGGCACCGCGCCACCAACGACGATCGGGAAGTCCAACAACCCATCAGGCAGCACGACGGCGCCTCGACGAGACGCTCAAACACCGAGCCCGCGACTGCCAAGACCGCTCTCGTCAGTCCCATAAACCTCCGTCAAACCGAGCCGACCCCGCCGACCCCGCCGACCCCGCCGACCCCGCCGACCCGACAAAGCCCAGCCGACCCAACAAACCCGCCGACCCGACAAAGCCCAGCCGACCCGACAAAGCCCAGCCAACCCAACAACCATATAAACAACCCCATGCCCCCCCCCAACAAACACTGCGACCCCGACGAGCTGATACGCCTCCTGAACGCAGGCGACATCGACGCCCTCGACAGCATCACCCGCTGCTTCGGCGATCGCCTGATGACCGAAGCCCAGCGGCGCTGCCGGACCCAGGAGGAAGCCGAGGACGCCATCCAGGAGATGGCCCTGACAGCCTGGCGCTACGGCCCGGGGTTTCGGGGCGAGGGCCAGGTCGAGCGCTGGCTCGTCCGGCTGGTCGCGACCGCCTGCAGTCGGCTTCGGCGCGGCATGAAGCGGGACACCTCGCTGCACGTCCCCGACGCCGAGCTGCTCGCCGAGGAAGACAGCCCGGAGATGCTGGTCGCCCGGGGGCAGCTCGCCCAGGCGCTGGCTGGCGCGCTCCAGGCGCTGCCGCCCCGCGATCGGGCGATCCTGCTGCTCGCGGACGGGCAGGGCCTGACCGGTCCGGAGATCGCGGCTGCGCTCTCCATGACCCCCGGCGCCGTCCGCAGCAGGCTGAGCCGGGCCCACGCGCGCCTCCGTGAGGCGCTGGCCCGGGATGGGATCAGCGCTTCGGCGTTGTCGGAGCTGCGTTGAAGAGCGAGGAGAAGAAGTCGGACAGCCCCTTGGGCGCCGGGCGGGAGCCGTCCTCGCGGCACTTGCAGCGCTTGGCGGTGGGCACGCTGCCCAGCACCTGCTCAACGTGGGCGCCGCAGCCTCGCCAGTCCGGTTTTCCGCAGGTCGAGCAGGTCGTTCTTGAGCACATGGGATGTCCCTCTGAGATCGTGGCGAGCAGTCGCCTCACCTCTCTGGAGCCAGCGATGGTGGGAAGTGTGTCACCCGAAGTGAGGCGAAGATGGTGAGCAGTCTCTTGTGGATCGTGCTGCTCGGATGCAGGCCCGATGTACCGCCGATAAGCGAGCCCCCTACCGCCGCCTCGGAGTCCGCCGTGTCCCGCCTGCAGCCCTGCCCCGAGTCCCCGAACTGTGTGTGCAGTCGCGAGGATCCCGCTGACAAGGAGCACTTCATCGAGGCGCTCGAGGCCCCGGCGGGTGATCCCATGGCCGCGCTCAAGGCCGCGCTCACCGCCATGCCCCGGGTCAAGGTGGAGGAGGAGGCGGGCGGCTACTTGAAGACCGTGTTCACCTCCAGGTTCTTCCGCTTCAAGGACGACGTGGAGTTCGAGCTGGACGCCGACGCGGGCCTCATCCATGTGCGCAGCGCCTCCCGCCTGGGCCACGACGACATCGGCGCCAACCGCAAGCGCGTGGAGGCGATCCGGGTCGCGCTCGGGGGGTAGACCGGTGATCGGAGCTCGTCGCGGGCCTATACTCGCGAGATGCAAACTCTCGACGCCGCGTATCAGACCGGCCCCATCGTCGTCACCCTCGCCTACCTGGCGGTCTACTACGGCTTCCAGGTGAACGTGCTGCGGGTCAAGAACCGGCTCTCGCGCGAGTACGCCAAGCGCGGGGAGAAGTTCGACCGCTATTTCGGCGAGGATCGCCAGCTCCTCGCGGCGGATCGGGTGCAGCTCAACACCCTGGAGCACATGCCGCCCTTCCTGGCGCTGCTGTGGCTCAACGCCGTCTTCGTCGGGCCCGGCGGCGCCACGATCGCCGGCGGGATCTACGTCGCCGCCCGGGGGCTGTACCCCTTCCTCATCGGCGACCGCATGGGGCGGGGCGTGAAGTCGAAGGTGATGCTCTCCACGGGCGCCGGCTACGCGGTGCTCGCCTACTTCATCGGCGCGCTCGTCATCGCGATGCTCACGTAGGCGCGCGGCCGGGACGAGGTGCTGCCCGGACCGCTCGATCCCTGCACCCCTCACTCGACGTAGCCCAGCGCCTCCAGCGCCTCGCGCACGCCCCCGTCCGGGTCCACGCTCGCGCTGCGGTCCGCCGCCCGAACCCGGGTGATCATCGCCTCGCCGCGCGCCCGGGCGTCCTCCAGCGACGGGTGCTCGGGGGCGGTGTCCATCAGCTCGCCCGGATCGACGGCGAGCTCGTAGCGCTCCACGCCGCCGTCAGAGCCCACGATCCACTTCTCCGAGCCCTCCCGCCAGGACACCAGCCAGGCGCTCTCCTTCGCCAGCGCGCGCCGGGCGTGGCGGGGCGTCGAGAAGCTCTCGATGACCTCGGGCGGAGCGTCCATCAGCGTCTCGCCGCCCGGCGGCAGGCCCGCCAGCGCGCGCAGCGTCGGCCCGACCCGCTGTAGGGGCGCGGGCGCGTCGCTCACCGCGGGCGCCACCGCCGGACCGGCCACGATGATCGGCACGTGCAGCGAGGGCTGGTAGAGCATGACCCCGTGGTTCAGCAGGTAGCCGTGCTCGGTCAGGCTCTCGCCGTGATCCGCCGCGACGACGACCGTCGCCCCCTCGGGCAGCGCGTCCAGCAGGCGCCCCACCTGATGATCCGCCCAGGCGATCTCCCCGCCGTAGGCCGCCACGACCCGCCGCAGATCCCGGGGCACGAAGGCCAGCAGCCGGCGCCTGGCGCTCCGCAGGCTCTCCCGGACCTCGACCTCGTTGCCCCGGGCGTCCCCGGCGGTCGGATCGAAGGTTCCGTCGAAGGGCGGGGGCGGCGCGTAGGGGAAGTGTGGATCGTAGAGGTGCACCCAGAGGAAGGTCGGCCCGCTGGCGCCGTCGAGCCAGCCCAGCGCGCGGTCCACGGTGTCCCCGCCGTCTCGCTCGTGGGGAGGATCGGGCAGCCAGGAGCGCCAGCCGAGGCTGTCGTCATAGCGATCGAAGCCGCGGCCCAGGCCGGCGCTCTCCCGGAGCACGGCGCTGGAGACGAAGGCGCCGGTGCGCCAGCCCGCGTCGGAGAGCGCCTGCGGCGCGGTCCGGGCGTCGGGCGGCAGGACGTGGTGGTTGGCGGTGAGGCCGAGCTCCAGGGCGGAGCGCCCCGTGAGCATGCCGGCGTGGGAGGGGAGGGTCAGGGGAACCTCGGCCACGCCTTGTCGGAAGAGGCGGCCCCGGGCGGCGAGGGCGTCGAGGTTGGGGGTCGCGGAGGGCGGATCGCCCGGGCGCTCGTAGGTGCCGATGGCGCCGAGGTGATCGGCGCGGAAGGTGTCGAGGGTGATCAGCGCGATCACCGGGTCGGCGGGAGGGGAGGACGCGCAGGCCGTGAGCGCCAGCATCAGCGCCAGCGAGCTTCGCGAGCAGCGGCTCGCGCGGACGTCGTGAGCCGCCTTCAAGAAACCAATGCCCTCCAAGCCCTCAAGGTATCGGATACCGCCGCCGACAAAACATGAAGTTGCACTCATATGAAAAATGAGTCATACATCAGGCACCCACGGAGGCGTCAGCCTGTGTCCAACCCATCCGATCGCCCGATCATCCTAGCAGCGCTCACCGCGTTCTTCGTCACGCTGGCGCTCGTCATGCCCATCGTGCGCGTCTGGTACATGACCAGGCGCTTCCCGCTCGTCGCCCACCGCACCCCCGACCCGGTCGCCCGCGCGGCGCAGTTCGGCGTGGGGGTGCAGCTCGTGGGCGTCATCCTCTGGACCGTCGCCCTCGTGGTCCTCGGGCCCGATCCCCTCGGGGTCTGGAGGGTGCCTCGCTGGACGCCGATGCTGGGCGCGGGCATGCTGGGGGCCGGGCTCCTCGCCGTGGTCCTCGCCCAATTCCAGATGGGCGGCTCCTGGCGGGTCGGCATCGACAGCCGCCCCACGGAGCTCGTGAACCAGGGCATGTTCCGGGTGGTGCGGAACCCCATCTACGCCGGGGTGCTGTGCATGCTGGCGGGGCTGGTGTGCTCCGCGCCGAGCCCCTGGACCGTGGGCTTCCTGGTGAACACCGCGCTCCTGCTCAGCGTCGAGGTGCGGCTGGAGGAGGCGCACCTCGCGAAGATCCACGGCAAGACCTACCGCTCCTACGCCGCCAAGGTCGGCCGCTTCCTGCCCGGCCTCGGCAAGCTCTCCCCGCCCGCCGGGAACGCCTGATGCACTCACACACTCACGGACACGCCCACGGACACGGACACGACGGGGACATGACCCGCAAGGCCCTGACGTGGTCGCTGATCCTGAACGGCGGCTTCCTGATCATCGAGGCCGGCATCGGCCTCTACACCAACTCGCTGGCGCTGCTCTCGGACGCGGCGCACATGGTGAGCGACGTGGGCGCGCTGGCCCTGGCGCTGGGGGCGGCCCACCTGGCCCGGCGGGCGGCGGATCCACAGCGCACCTGGGGCTTCATCCGGGCGGAGACGCTGGGCGCCTTCATCAACGGGATCGCCCTGCTGGTCGCCTGCGGCTTCATCTTCGCCGAGGCCTTCGAGCGCCTCAGCACCGAGGCGCCGGCGATCCAGGCGTGGCCCGTGCTGGTGGCGGGGGTCATCGGGCTGGTGATCAACCTCGGCAGCGCCTGGTGGCTCTACAAGGCCGACAACGGCAACCTGAACATCCGCGGCGCGCTGATCCACATGCTGGCCGACGCGCTGGGCAGCGTGGGCGCCATCGTCAGCGCCTTCTTCCTGATGCGCGGCGTCAACAGCGCGGACGCGATCGTCAGCCTGTTCATCGGCGGGCTTGTGCTCTGGGGAACCTGGGGCCTGCTGCGGGACTCCGGGCGGGTGCTGCTGCAGTACGCGCCGGCGGGGCTGCGGGCGGACACGGTGCGCGCGGCCATGATGTCGGTGGAGGGCATGGAGAATGTCCACGACCTGCACATCTGGAGCCTGGACGGTCAGTCGGCCATCCTCTCGGCGCACCTCGTCGGCGCCCCGGGTGTGCGCCCGGGCGATCTGCGATGCCGGGCGGCGGAGGCGCTGGCGCAGCGCTTCGAGATCCACCACACGACCCTCCAGGTGGAGCTGGACGACACCGACGGCTGCGCCCGCCGCGGCTGCTCACTGTTCCCCGACACAGCGGACAGCCCAGCCCCCCCAAACAGCGAGCCGCCACCGAAGCCCTCCGACCACGACCACGACCACGGGCACGCCCATGAATGAACGAACGATGCCCGACGAGCCCGAGATCCAGGCGACCGTTGAGCTCCTGGCCGCGGTCGCCCACCCGGCGCGGCTCACCGTGCTGCTGGCCCTCTCCCGGCGTGGCCCCCTCTCCGCGGGCGACCTCCAGCACCTCGCGGGGCTGGAGCAGTCCGCGATGTCCCACCAGCTCCGGGTGCTGCGCGACGCGCGCCTCATCCGGGCCGAGCGCCAGGGCCGCCAGATGATCTACGCCCTGGACGATCACCACGTCGCGCACATCATCGAGGACGCCCTGACCCACACCCGCGAGTAGCGGCCGGCGGGTGAGCCCTCACGAAGACCGCTCAACGATCCGTCCAAGGGACCGAGGCAGTCATCACCGGGGGGTGTGGCGGCCAAGGGCTCCAAAATGAAGAAACGCGTCATCCCGCTGCTGGGCGCCTTAGGGCTGCTCAGTGCAGGCCTGATGACCGAGCGGCGCACGCCTCAAGATGAGCCGTCGCCGCGCTCCCCCACCCCCACGGAGAGGACGTTCACCCAGCAGTCGCTGGCGGGGCTCTCCTCACCGGACCTCGGGCCCATCCTCTCGGCGTCGTCAGCGCAAGTTCCAGCGGGGGCGCAGCAGGCGTATGTGGATGGGCAGCTCATGGTGCTGCCCTCCGACAGCGCCAGCCTCGACGACATCGCCCGGGACCACGGCGCCAGCGTCATCCGCGAGGCAGGGCCCAGCGGCTACGGCGTGCTCGAAGCCCCAGTCGGTATCGACGCCCTCGCCTTCGCCCAGACCCTGCGCGCCGATGACCGCGTCCTCTCCTCCGCGCGAAACGGCCTCATGCTCGGCGCAAAGAAGGGCATGACCTGGGACTGGGAGGCCGACGCCTGGGCCAGCACCGCTGACACCACGGCGACCACGGAGACCACGGAGACCACGGCGAGCTCCAGCGCGCTGGAGCTGATGTGGCACCTGGAGAGCGCGGCGGTCCCCGCCAGCGGCGCGGATCTCTCCGGGTACGTGGTGGCGGTGCTGGACAGCGGGGTGGCAGACGTCTCGTCGCTGTCCGGGAGCCCGCGCGTGGCGCCTTGGGACTTCGTCAATGACGACGCGGACCCCGACGACGACCACCAACACGGCACGCACATCGCCAGCATCATCGCCTCCAGCAGCGGCAGCGTGCAGGGGGTGGCGCCGGGCGTGAGCCTGATGCCGCTGAAGGTGCTGGACGAGAACAACCAGGGCTGCGAGCTCGACCTGGTGGACGCCATCTACTGGGCCGTCGACAACGGCGCGGACGTCATCAACATGTCGCTGGCCTTCAGCGACCGGTATGTGCCCAGCGCGGCGCTCTCCGACGCGCTGCATCACGCGGCGTCCGCTGGGGTGGTGCTGGTCGCGGCCTCTGGCAACGCCGGCCTCTTCGAGGTGAGCTGGCCGGCCGCCAGCCCGGACGTCATCGCCGTGGGCGCCCTCTGTGTCGATGACACCGTGGCGGAGTACAGCAACGTGGGCGGGGCCATGGACATCATGGCCCCCGGCGGCTGCATCGATCAGGACGTCAACAGCGACGGCATCCCCGACGGCATCGTCGCAGAGACCATCAACCCCAGGGACGGCAGCGCGGGCCTGTGGGCCATGGCCGGCACCAGCCAGGCCGCCGCCGTCGCCACCGGGAGCGTCATCCACGCGCTCCACGCCAACACGGCCCCCTCCGAGCTGGCTACGCTGGCGCAGTCCACGACCTACAACAACCTGGGCTCCACCAGCTTCAGCCGAGGGAGCGGCGCGGGCGCCCTCGACGTACAGAACATGGTCTCGCAGGCCAAGAGCCACGAGTACTACACCGATCTCGGATACCACGTGGCGGTGCTGCCATATCTGGCGGACAACGGCGACGGCACCGTCACCCCCACCGCCCGGCTCACCGTCCTGGATCAAGATCTGAACGAGGCCTCGTGGGTGACGGTGATGGCCAACCTCCACGGATCCAGCAGCGGCGCCGTGGCCTGCAGCATCGAAAACCCAACCGACGACGGCCAGTGCGTCATCAGCGGCCTGCCGGTGTCCACCCTCGATGAGGCCGGCGAAGCGGCGGCGCTGGCGTGGCGCATCACCGTGGACGCCGTGGTGTTGACCGACATCGTGGCGTACCGGCCGGAGGTGCTGATGTTCGGCAGCGCTGAGCTGGACGACATCGCGGCGGCGCAGAACGCGGATCCGGAGCTGCGTGAGGCCATGCTGGCGCTGTACTGGGCGGCCGGCGACGAGCCCGACCTGGGCCTGATCGAGGAGGGCTACGCAGTCGTCAACAGCGGCGCGGGGCTCTCGACGAGCCCCATCGCCATGCTGTTCAACCGCGCCGCGCTGGACAGCATCTCCACCAGTGATCTGAGCCTGGACGGGACGGGCCTGTCCAGCAGCCCGCTCGGCATGCGGTGGATGATGCTGGACGGCAGCGGCTTCTCGACGAGCCCCATCACCCTGCTGGCGCTCACCGCCTTCGAGGGCAGCGGCCTGTCGACGAGCCCCATCGCCATGAGCAGCTACTCCATGCTCAGCGGCAGCGGGCTCTCCACCAGCCCGATCCTGATGAGCAGCGGCACCATCGACGGTGACGGCTCCCTCGGCAGCCTGCAGACGCTGGTGAGTGACGGCGGCTGGGCCTCCATCGAGGGCGAGCAGGCGGCCAGCGTGCTCGCCGGCTCCGGTGAGTTCGCCACCCTCGCCGACGCCGTGGGCACCGGCGCGGGCCTCGGCTCCGTGGAGGTCTCGCTGGACTGAACCGCGCGGCCTCAGCCGAGGCGCCTCCCGCCCGAGCCGGGTGTCCCCAGCGGACCCCGGCTCGGGCCTTCTCTGGTTGTCCTCGACGGTTCAGTCGCCGCGCACCGCCTCACGAAAGCGGCCTCAAGGAAACCACTCAACGATCCGTCCAACGGACCGAGGCAGTCATCACCGGGGGGTGTGGCGGCCAAGGACTCCAAAATGAAGAAACGCGTCATCCCGCTGCTGGGCGCCTTAGGGCTGCTCAGTGCAGGCCTGATGACCGAGCGGCACACGCCTCAAGATGAGCCGTCGCCGCGCTCCCCCACCCTCACGGAGAGGACGTTCACCCAGCAGTCGCTGGCGGGGCTCTCCTCACCGGACCTCGGGCCCATCCTCTCCGCGTCGTCAGCGCGGACCCCAGCGGGGGCGCAGCAGGCGTATGTGGATGGGCAGCTCATGGTGCTGCCCTCCGACACCGCCAACCTCGACGACATCGCCCGGGACCACGGCGCCAGCGTCGTCCGCGAGGCCGGCCCCAGCGGCTACGGCGTGCTCGAAGCCCCAGCCGGCCTCGACGCCCTCGCCTTCGCCCGGACGCTGCGCGCTGATGAGCGAATCCTCTCCTCCAGCCGACACGGCCTCCTCCTCGGCGCCGGAAAAGGCAAAGCCAAGGCGACGGACACCACGGCCACTACGGACACCGCAGCCTGGGACGACAAGAGCACCACAGACACCAGCGGCAGCTCCAGCAGCTCAACCAGCAGCGGCTCGGGCTCCGGCCTGCAGTGGCACCTGGACAGCGCGGGCGTGCCCTCCAACGCCACCGACACCACCGGGCGTATCGTGGCTATCCTGGACAGCGGCGTCTCCGCGGTGCCGTCGCTCGTCGACAGCGAGCGGGTGGCGGAGTGGGACTTCGTCAACGACGACGCGGACGCTAGAGATGACCACCAGCACGGCACCCACATCGCCAGCATCATCGCCTCCAGCAGCGAGAGCGTGCAGGGGGTGGCGCCGGGCGTGAGTCTGATGCCGCTGAAGGTGCTGAATCACGAGAACCAGGGCTACGAGATCGACCTGGTGGACGCGATCTACTGGGCCGTCGACAACCGCGCGGACGTCATCAACATGTCCCTGGCCTTCGGCGAGGACTACGTGCCCAGCGCCGCCCTCGCCCAGGCGCTCCGTCACGGCACCCGGGCGGGGGTCGTGATGATCGCCGCCTCTGGAAACGCGGGCGTGGACCAGGTGAGCTGGCCGGCCGCGAGCCCGGACGTCATCGCCGTGGGCGCCAACTGCGCCGACGGCGTCGTGGCGGAGTACAGCAACGTGGGCGGGGCCATGGACATCATGGCCCCCGGCGGCTGCATCGATCAGGACGTCAACGGTGACGGCATCCCCGACGGGGTGATCGCCGAGAGCATCGGCTTGCAGGATCCCTCCTCGGTGGGGCTGTGGGCCATGGCCGGCACCAGCCAGGCCGCCGCCGTCGCCGCCGGCGCCGCCGTCCGCGCCCTCGCCGCCGGCGGGCTGCCGGTCGACATGGCCGAGCTGCTCCAGTACACCGCCTCCAAGAGCGGTGACTACAACGACTTTGTGAAGGGCCACGGCGCGGGCGACCTCGTCATCGATGCCATGGTGGGCGAGCCCACTCAGGCGGAGGGCTTCGGCGCCTCCAACTACAACGTCGCGATGCTGCCCTACCTGGTGGACAACGGCGACGGCACCGTCACCCCCACGGCCCAGCTCACCGTGGTCGACGACACCATGCGGACGACCGATGGGATCACCGTGATGGCGCAGTTCCACGGCGCCACCAGCGAGACCGCCGCCTGTGAGGTCCTGAAGGCCGCCAGCGAAGGCCAGTGTGTGATCCGCGGCCTCACGACGCCGGCCTTCAAGGACGGCGAGCGCCAGCCGCTGGCGTGGCGCATCACCATCGACGCCGTAGTGAAGTCGGATGTGCTGGCGTTTCGCCCCAACGTGCTGATGTTCGGCAGCGAGGAGCTGGACGACATCGCGGCGGCGCAGAACGCGGATCCGGAGCTGCGTGAGGCCATGCTGGCGCTGTACTGGGCGGAGGGCGACGAGCCCGATCTCGGGCCGCTGGCGGAGAGCTACGCGGTGGTCAACAGCGGCTCGGGGCTCTCGACGAGCCCCATCGGCATGCTGTTCACCGCGCCCGCGCTCCAGAGCGTCTCCAGCGGAGACCTGAGCCTCGACGGCACGGGCCTGTCGACGAGCCCCATCGGCATGCGGTGGATGATGCTGGACGGCAGCGGCTTCTCGACGAGCCCCATCACCCTGCTGGCGCTCACCGCCTTCGAGGGCAGCGGCCTGTCGACGAGCCCCATCGGGATGATGAGCTACTCCATGCTCGGGGGCAGCGGCCTCTCCACCAGCCCGATCCTGATGAGCAGCGGCACCATCGACGGTGACGGCTCCCTCGGCAGCCTGCAGACGCTGGTGAGTGACGGCGGCTGGGCCTCCATCGAGGGCGAGCAGGCGGCCAGCGTGCTCGCCGGCTCCGGTGAGTTCGCCACCCTCGCCGACGCCGTGGGCACCGGCGCGGGCACCGGCGCCGTGGAGGTCTCGCTGGACTGAGCCTCCCGACATCCACGAACACCCGCCCCCGAGTCGAGCGCCCCACAGGCCCGGCCCGGGGGCTCTGTGTTCAGCGCCACAACCTCCTGACATCCAAAGACTCTGGCTGCGGCGATCCGGATCCGTCTGCTTGATCTGAGGACAGCTCAGCCGCTCCTCAGAGACCCACGGAGTTCTCAAATGAAGTCACGCCACATCGCGCTCCTGGGGGTTCTGGGGTTGGCCCTGTCGCTCGACCAGCAGGCACCGCGGAGCGAGCCCTCGGCGGGCCTCTCGGAGCAGGAGGCCCCACCCCGGAGCCAGCGGCGACTCAGCGCGCGCTCATCGGCGGGGGACACCCTGCTGCTGGACTCCAGGCGCGGCGTGCCCCCGGGGACACAGCAGGCGTATGTGGCCGGGCAGCTCATGGTGCTGCCCTCCGACAGCGCCAGCCTCGACGACATCGCCCGGGACCACGGCGCGAGCGTCGTCCGCGAGGCCGGGCCCAGCGGCTACGGCGTGCTCAAAGTCCCCGCCGGTGACGACGGCGCGCTCCAGGATCGCCTCAGGCGCGACGAACGCGTCAGCGCCGCCGTCCGGCACGGGCTCATCCTCGGCGCCAGCTCCGGCGGCCACTCCGACAGCCTCCAGTGGCACCTGGAGAGCGCCTCCGTCCCGTCCCGCCTCCCGGACCTCTCCGGGTTCGTGGTGGCGGTGCTGGACACCGGCGTGGCCGCGGTCCCCTCCCTCGCCGATGGCGCCACCGTGGCGCCCTGGGACTTCGTCAACGACGACGCGGACGCCAGCGACGATCACCAGCACGGCACCCACATCGCCAGCATCATCGCCTCCAACAGCGACAGCGTGCAGGGGGTGGCGCCGGGCGTGAGCCTGATGCCGCTGAAGGTGCTGAATCACGAGAACCAGGGCTACGAGCTCGACCTGGTGGACGCCATCTACCGGGCCGTCGACAGCGGCGCGGACGTCATCAACATGTCCCTGGCCTTCAGCGAGGACTACGTGCCCAGCGCCGCCCTCGCGGACGCGCTGGCTGACGCGGCCGACGCCGGCGTGGTGCTGATCGGCGCGGCCGGCAACGCGGGTGTCGGCCAGGTGAGCTGGCCCGCCGCCAGCCCGAACGTCATCGCCGTGGGCGCCCTCTGCGCCGACGACGACGCGACGGAGTACAGCAACCTGGGCAGCGCCATGGACATCATGGCCCCCGGCGGCTGCATCGATCAGGACGTCAACGAGGACGGCTACCCCGACGGGGTGATCGCCGAGAGCATCGGCTTCCAGGATCCCTCCTCAGTGGGGCTGTGGGCCATGGCTGGCACCAGCCAGGCCGCCGCCGTCGTCTCGGGCGCCGCCGTCCACGCCCTCAACGCTGGCGTCGCCCCCGAAGACATGGCGTCGCTCATCCAGTTCGCGTCTCATGGAGGAGGCAGCGGACGCTTCACCGACGGTCAAGGCGCGGGCGCGCTCGACATCGACCACATGGTCCGACAGGTGAACGCCCTCAACAGCAACGCCTGGAGCGCGTACCACGCAGCGGTGCTCCCGTACCTCGAGGACAACGGCGACGGCACCGTCACCCCGGCGGCGCGCGTCACCGTCCTGAACGCCGATCTGCGAGCCGCGTCCCGCTTGACGGTGCTCGCGCAGTTCCAGGGCGCCACCAGCGACCTGCAGAGCTGTGAGCTCCGCGGACGGAGCACGGAGGGCCAGTGCGTGATCCGAGGCCCGGCGGTGTCCGCGACGGACGGAGACGCTGCCGCGGCGCTGGCGTGGCGCATCACGGTGAACGCCGTGGTGAAGACCAACAAGATCGCCTATCGCCCCGATGTCCTGATGTTCGGGGGCTACACGCTGAACGCGATCGCCGCCGCGCAGAACGCGGACGCGGAGCTGCGCGAGGCCATGCTGGCGCTGTACTGGGCGGAGGGGGACACCGCGGACTTCGGCGCGCTGGCGGAGAGCTACGCGGTGGTCAACAGCGGCGCGGGCCACTCGACGAGCCCCACCGCCATGCTGTTCACCGCCGCGGCGCTGGACGGCGTGCTCGGTGAGGATCAGCGCCTGGAGGGCGCCGGGCTGTCGACGAGCCCCCTCGGCATGCGCTGGATGATGTTGAACGGCAGCGGCCTCTCAGCGAGCCCCATCAGCCTGCTGGCGCTGACCGCCTTCGACGGTCGCAATATCAACACGTCCATCACCAGGAGCTACGCCCCGCTCAGCGGCAGCGGCCTCTCGACGAGTCCCATCCTCATGAGCGAGGGCGCCCTCGACAGCGACGAGCCGCTGAGCGGGCTCCGGGAGCTGCTGGACGGCGGCGGGTGGTCGACTCCAGACGGCGAGCAGGCCGCCAGCCTGCTCGCGGGATCCGGTGAGTTCTCCGTCCTCGCGGACGCCGTGGGCACCGGCGCCGGCCTGGGGGCCGCGGAGATCACCGACTGACAGCGGCTCGATAGCGAGCGCGCACCTCTCCCGAGTCGGGCGTCCCAAGCGGACCCCGGCTCGGGCTTTTTTGTGCTCACCGCCCTCCTCTCACCTCCCGTGACATCTGGTGACTCTCGCCCCTCCTCCCCCAAGCCGTCCCCTGAACTGAGGCTGTCTTCACCGGGGGGTGAGCGGCTGAGGGCTCCAAACATGAATAAACGTGTCATCCCGCTGCTGGGTGCCTTAGGGCTGCTCAGTGCAGGCCTGGTGACTGACCAGCAGTCAGCCACTGAATCGCGAGAGGGCCTCCCGCCGCCGCTCCAGGATCGTCTGACCGCGACCCCGATGACACCTCTCCTGGTGGGGCTGTCCTCACCGGACCTGAACCCCATCCTGTCCCTGCAGAAGCTCCGCCCACCCGCTGGCGCGCAGCAGCCGTATGTGGAAGGTCAGCTCATGGTGCTGTCCGCGGCGTCCGCCAGCCTCGACGACATCGCCCGGGACCACGGCGCGAGCGTCGTCCGCGCGGCCGGCCCCAGCGGCTACGGCGTGCTCGAAGCCCCAGCCGGCCTCGACGCCCTCGCCTTCGCGGACGTCCTCGCCGCGGATCCTCGCGTCCACTCCTCCGCCCGAAACGGCCTCATCGTCGGCGCGAAGAAGGACAGCAACAACGGCAACGGCAACGGCAACAGCTCGTCCCTCCAGTGGCACCTCGATGACATCGACCTGCCGTCAAACACACCGGACCTCTCCGGCGTGGTGGTCGCGGTCCTGGACAGCGGCGTCTCCGCGGTGCCGTCGCTCGCCGACAGCGAGCGGGTGGCGGAGTGGGACTTCGTCAACGACGACGCGGACGCCAGCGACGACCACCAGCACGGCACCCACATCGCCAGCATCATCGCCTCCAGCGGCGACGTTCAGGGCGTGGCGCCGGGCGTGAGCCTGATGCCCTTGAAGGTGCTGAACCACGAGAACCAGGGCTACGAAGCCGACCTGGTGGACGCCATCTACTGGGCCGTCGACAGCGGCGCGGACGTCATCAACATGTCGCTGGCCTTCGGCGACGAGTACATCCCCAGCGCGGCGCTCATACAGGCGCTGGCTCACGCGGACGAGGCCGGCGTTGTCCTCGTGGGAGCGGCGGGCAACGCGGGCATCGCCGAGGTGAGCTGGCCGGCCGCCAGCCCGGACGTCATCGCCGTGGGCGCGACCTGCGCGGACGGCTCGGTGACGGAGTACAGCAACCTGGGCAGCGCCATGGACATCATGGCCCCGGGCGGCTGCATCGATCAGGACGTCAACGGTGACGGCATCCCCGACGGGGTGATCGCCGAGAGCATCGGGCCGCAGGATCCCTCCTCGGTGGGCCTGTGGGCCATGGCCGGCACCAGCCAGGCCGCCGCCGTCGTCTCCGGCGCGGTCGTACACGCCATCGCGGACGGCTCCCGCGACGTGCTCGACATGCGCGCTCAATACAGCGCCGCCTCCCTGTCCTCCATCGAGCCCTTCATCGACGGGACCGGCGCGGGCGGCCTCCAGGTGGCGGACCTCCTCAACACCAACAGCTCCGTCAACGGACACGCCAACCAGAGCTATCAGGTCGCGCTGATGCCGTACCTGCTGGACAACGGCGACGGCACCGTCACCCCGGCGGCGGCTGTCACGGTCCTGGACCAGGATCTGGAGCCGGTCGAGGATATCGACGTGCTGGCCAACCTCCACGGCGCCAGCAGCGGCGCGGTGACCTGCACCACCGACGACATCGACGCAGACGTCGCGGGCAGCGGCGGCCACTGTGTGCTCCGCGGTCCCCCGGTGTCCGCCACCGAGGACGGCGAGGCTGCGGAGCTGGCGTGGCGCATCGCGGTGGACGCCGTCATCCGAAAGGGTGACGTGGCGCACCGCCCGAGCGTGCTGATGTTCGGCAGCGCGGAGCTGGACGACATCGCGACCGCGCAGAACGCGGACGCGGAGCTGCGTGAGGCCATGCTGGCCCTGCACTGGGACGCCGGCGATGTGCCCGAGCTGGGTGTGCTGGCCGAGAGCTACGCGGCGGTCAACAGCGGCGCGGGCCTCTCGACGAGCCCCCTCGGCATGCTGTTCAACCGACAGGTGATGGACGCGATGGTCCTCTCCGACGCCAGCCTGGACGGCACGGGGCTCTCGGCCAGCCCCCTCGGCCTCCGCCTCATGAGCCTGAGCGGCAGCGGCCTCTCCACCAGCCCCCTCATGATGCTCACCCTGAGCGCCTCGGACTCGCTGAACTCCGTCGGCATGCAGACCTACTCCATGCTCGGCAGCGGCCTCTCCACCAGCCCCCTCATGATGAGCAGCGGCACCATCGGCGGTGACGACTCCCTCGGCGGACTCCAGACGCTGCTGAACAGCGGCGGCTGGTCCTCCATCGACGGCGACCAGGCGGCCAGCCTCATCGCCGGCTCCAGCGCGATCGTCACGCTGGCGGACGCGGTGGGCAGCGGCGCCAGCCAGGGCGCGGTGGAGGTCAGCCCCTGAGCAGGGTTCCGATCAGCGTCGCCTCGCCGCCCTGGTGGCGCGCCAGGCGGCGGCTGGTCACGGTGCCGCGGTAGATCTGCGTGGCGGCGGCTAAGTACTCATCCTCGGCGAGCGCGGCCTCCAGGCCCAGCTCGCCGAGGATCCTCAGGTAGGGCAGCACGGCGCTGCCGAGGGTGCGCGAGGCCGTCCGCGCGACCACGGAGGGAAGGTTGGGGATGCACATGTGCCGCACCCCCTCCTCCTCGTAGACCGGCTCCTCCACGCTGGTGGGGCGGCTGGTCTCGGAGCAGCCGCCCTCGTCGATGCTCAGGTCGACGAACAGCGCCCCCGCGGGGAGGGCGCGGATCTGATGCCGGGTGAGGATCCGCGGGGCGGGCTCGCCACGGCGCGCCACCGCGCCGATGAGCACGTCGGCGCTCTCCACGCAGCGGCTCACGTTGTAGGGGGTCGCGATCGCCGTGGAGATGCCACGCCACATCTCGAAGTCCCGCAGCTTGCGGCCGTCGAGATCCAACATGGTGACCCGGGCGCCCAGGCGCGCCGCCTCCCGCGCCGCCGCCGCCCCGGCCATGCCCGCGCCGATCACCACCACATGACAGGGCAGCACCCCCGGGCAGCCGCCCAGCATGCTGCCGTCGCCGCCGCCCGCCAGGGTCAGGTGGTAGCCGGCCATGGCCACGGCCACCCGGCCGCCGAGGGCCGACAGCGGCTCCACCACGGGGAAGCGCCCCGTGGTGTCCTCGACCAGCTCCAGCGCGACCGCCGTGCAGCCCTTCGCGACGAGGCCTCTGAAGATGGCGGGGGGGCTCGCGGCGAGGTGCAGGAAGCCCACCACCGCGCAGCCGGACTCCATCAGGGCCAGCTCCTCCTCCCGCACGGACTGGACCTTGAGAAGCACCTCAGCCCGCGCCAGCACGTCGCGCAGGGTGTAGACGATCTCCGCCCCGGCGGCCAGATACTCGGTGTCGGTGAAGCCCGATCCCTCCCCCGCACGCGACTCCAGCACCACCTCGTGATGCTCGGAGATCAGGGACGCTGCCTCAGCTGGAGTAATGGCGACGCGGCGCTCGCCGGCTACGACTTCTCGGATGATGCCGAATCTCAAGGGTTCTCGACCTCCTACCCGACTATGACAATCACCGGGTAACCGTAACGGGTCAAGCGTGGCTGACGACGATCTGCGAGGATAGTTCCATTCCGGTGAGCGAAGACCAGACCAGAACCCGCTACTGCAGCCGCTGCTTGACCACCTTCATCGGGGATCTGGAGCGCTGCCCCAACCTCGGCTGCCGCACCCGCAAGCCAGCCCAGGGATGGGGGACTCTGCTCGAAGCAGGCGACACCTTCGATCGGCACTACCGCATCGAGAAGCGCCTCGCGATCGGCGGCGCCGGTGTGACCTACCTCGGCCGCGAGGTGGACGCCGCGGGCGACATGGTGGGCCCCTGGCTCGCCATCAAGGTGCTCTACGCCCAGCGCGACGAGGGCAGCTTCCTGCGCCGCCTCTCCAATGAGGCGCAGATCCTCCAGGAGCTGGATCACCCGGGCATCGTCCAGCTCATGGGCTTCGTGCACCGCCGCGGACACTCCCCCTACCTGCTCACCCGCTTCGAGGAGGGCGGCAGCCTGCTGGATCACCTCCGGCGGGTCGGCGCGCTGTCCCTGAAGGGCGCCGCCCGAATCGGCCTCCAGCTCTGCGACGCCCTCTTCGTGGCCCACGAGCGCGGGGTCATCCACCGCGACCTCAAGCCCGAGAACGTGCTGCTGGCGCGGGTGCCCGGCCCCGGCGAGGTGCCTCAGGTCCGCATCACCGACTTCGGCATCGCCAAGGTCTCCGGCGGCGTGGGCGGCAACCTCACCAAGGTCGGCGCCTTCGTGGGAACCCCGCAGTACGCCGCCCCCGAGCAGTTCGAGGGCCGCCTCCCCACCCCCGCGACCGACGTGTACGCGCTGGGCGCGGTGCTGAACTTCCTGGTGACCCTCCGCCCCCTGGTCCCCACCGCCGACCAGCTCTCGCCGGAGCAGACCCTCGACATCATGATGGCCAGCCTGCCCCCGAGGCTGGCGCTGGCGGGCGTCGATCCGGGCGAGCTGGCCGCCTTCAACGCCTTCCTGGCGGCGACCATGACGCCCGACCTGGAGGAGCGCGGCGACCTCTACCGGGCCCGCGAGCTGCTGGACGCCGTGGTCTACGACCAGCCCCCCATCCTGTCCCTCCAGAGCGACGGGCGAACCCTGACCGCGGGCCCGCTGGAGCCGGTGGCCCCCACCGACGAGACCTTCGGCCCCAGCGCCGACACCTTCGAGGGGATCCTCTCCAGGACCGACCCCGAGGTCGGTGAGCTGATGGATCTCTCCGCCCCCGCCCCGGAGAAGCCCAGGGACAACAGCGGCGAGCTGGTCGATCTCGCCGCGGTCCCCCCCAGCGACACCCCTCCGCCGGCGCTCCCCCCCGAGCTGCCGCCGAACAGCCCGCCGCCCTTCGAGCCCGAGCCCGCCCCCGAGCTCCCGGCGACGGAGGAGGAGCCCGAGCCGCCCCCGAAGAAGAAGAAGGGGAACGGGATGCTCTACCTGGGGGCCGCGGTGGTGTTCCTCGGCATCGTGGGCCTGGGCGCGCTCATGGGCGCCGCGCTCTACGGCGTCATTGACATCGACGAGTACCTCCCCGACGGCCTCACGATCGGCGACGACGGCGCGGACGACGGCGGCGCGGACGACGGCGCGGACGACGGCGGCGCGGACGACGGCGGCGCGGACGTCACCCCCACGCCGGCCCCCGCCGCGGACATCACGTTGGATCCCCGCAAGCCGCTGCACCAGAAGGAGCTGCGCGTCATCGACGCCTCCATCAGGGAGCAGGTCGGCGCGCTGGAGGCCTGCGCGCTGGGCGAAGAGAGCAGCGTCAACGTGAAGCTGATCGTCTCCCCCTCCGGTGAGATCCTCTCCGCGACCGCGAGCGGTCTGGACAACGAGACCCGGGTCTGCGTGCAGGACGTCATCTCCAACTTCACGCTGGAGCGCGGCTCGACCCCCATCGGCAAGAAGACCATCGAGCTCAGGACCGACATCCCGACGAAGTGAGCGCGCTCACTCGGGGATCAGCGTATCGTCCGGCACGAGGGTGTCGTCTTCCTCGATGATCTCGATGTGCGGCCCCTCGTCGTACAGCGAGGTGTCATCCACGCGGACGACCATCACCGTGACGTTGTCGTCGCTGCCCGCGGCCAGCGCCCGCTCGACCAGCGCCGTCGCCGCCCCCTGGGGGTTGGGGGTCTCCTGCAGCACGTCCGCGATGCGGTGGCTCGGGACGAACCCGGACAGACCGTCCGAGCAGAGGATGAAGCGATCGTTGGGCTCCAGGTCCATGGAGCCCGTGTCCACCCCGTAGTCCAGCCGGATCATGGGATCGTCGCCGAGGCCGCGCGAGCCGAACACGAAGTTCTGCACCAGGTGCCGGCCGTCGGCGTCGTTGTGCGGCATCCCGTCTCGCTGGGCGAACTCTTTCCAGGTGTGGTCCCGGGAGAGCTGCCGCAGCACCCCGCGGCGCCAGTGGTAGAGCCGCGAGTCGCCGACGTGACACCAGTAGGCGCGGCCCTCGATGAACCAGGAGGAGGTGAGGGTGGTGCCCATCTGAACCGGGCCCATCTCCGCGGCCTTCTCGCGCAGGCGGCGGTGGGCGTCCAGCACGAAGTCGAACAGCCGGTGCTCGGGGTTCTCGGGCTGCCCCTTGCGGAACAGCCGGGTCAGCGCCTGCACCGCCGCCGAGGAGGCGAGGTCACCGTCCTCGTGGCCGCCCATGCCGTCGGCGACGGCCACCAGGGTGCCGATGGCCTTGACGCCGGTGACGCGTTCCTCGCGCTCGTGGCGGAAGCGCGCCTCCCGCCCCCGGCAGACGACGTAGTTGTCCTCATTGCGAGATCGACCGCCGCGAGCGGGGCCGATGCCGCGTGTACAGACTACGCCTACGGTCAGTCGGTCCGGCATTCGGGCCTACCTATCACTTCACACCGCCGATCGACAGCACGCCGCCGTCATGCACCACACCACCACGCACTTCTGTGCCCCCGGGCACCACCGCCCCGTCCCAGATCACCGCGTCCTCCACCATCGCCCCCGCGCCGATCACAGCCCCATCGCCCACGACGACCCGGGGCCCGACGACCGCGCCGGCCTCGATGCGCGCGCCCTCCCCGATCCACACCGGGTGGCGGAGGGTTGAGCCCTGGTGCTGGTTGATGAGCGACGCCTCGCCGTGAGGCGCGCCCCCGGCGTCGACCGCGAACCCGGCCAGCGGCCAGTTGTCCTGCGCCGGTGTGATCGCGCCCTCCAGCGCCATCAGGTGGGCCCGCAGGTAGGCCGCCGGATCGCCCAGGTCGACCCACATCCCGGGGTGCGACAGCGCCGCGACCCGGCGCTCCGGCACCAGCGCGATGTAGGCGGTGCGGACGATGCAGGCCTCGCCTCCGGGCGGCACGAGCGACAGCGCCGCGCGGCTCATGGCGTGTACGCCGGTGAAGTGGGTGCCGCGCTCGACCGGCCCCTCGGGCGCGGCGGCCGCCAGCCCCACGAGGTCCACCACCCGGGCGCCGTCGCTCGCCACCACGCCGTAGCCCTCGCCGTCGCGCAGCGGCCGCAGGGCCATGGACGCGCCGCCCTCGGGGACCGCCGCCAGCAGCGCGCTCAGGTCCACATCGCAGAGGATGTCGCCGTTGACGACCACGAAGGGGTCCGCGAGCTGATCCATCACCGCGCGCAGGCCGCCGCCCGTCCCCAGGATGTCGGGGGCCTCGCGGGAGACGCGCAGGCGAACCCGCCCCTCGCTGTTGTGCCGCTCCGCCCAGCGCTCCACCGCGTCCGCGAGGTAGTGCGCGTTGACCACCGCGTCCCGGATGCCGTGCTTCAACAGCAGCGCGACGGCCTGATCCAATAGCGGCCGCCCCATAAACGGGACCAGCGGCTTGGGCCGGTAGCGGGTCAGCGGACGCAGCCGGGTGCCGAAGCCGGCCGCCAGCAGGAAGGCGGGTGCGCTCATGCAGTGCTCGTGGTGCCGCCCCTCCTCTATCAGGGTCCGACCGCGAACGCTCCTACATCAGATGCCGGGGATCGACGTCGATCACGAGCCGCACGCCCTTGCGCCGCGACACGCTCATGTCAGCCTCGCGCAGCCACTTCTGAAAGCCCGCCGACTTCGGGCCGCGCACGAGGATCTGGAAGCGCCAGCGCCCCACGAGGCGAGGCAGCGCGGCGGGCACGGGGCCGAGCACCTGGGCGGGCTTGGGGCTGTGGGGCTCCAGGCTCACGCGCAGGCGGCGGGCGAGGTCGAGGGCCGCGTTCATGGCGGCGTCGCGGTCGGAGGACTCCACGCGGATCAGCACCAGCCGGGTGAAGGGCGGGTAGTGCAGCAGGCGGCGCTGCCGGGCCTCCTCCGTGTGGAAGGTGCGGTAGTCGGCGAGCAGGCGGAAGACGTAGTGATCGGGGTGGTGGGTCTGCACCAGCACCCGACCGGTCACGTCCCCCCGACCAGCCCGACCGGCGAGCTGCACCAGCAGCGCGTACGTGCGCTCGGCGGCCCGGAAGTCGGGCATCATCAGGATGTGATCCGCGCCCACGACGACGGCGACGTGCACGTCGGGGAAGTCGTGTCCCTTGGCGACGATCTGGGTGCCCACCAGCAGGCGGGTCTCGCCCTTTCGGAACTCCTCCAGCAGCCGGTGATGGGCGCCCCGGACCGAGGTGGTGTCGGCGTCCATGCGGCCGATGGGGATGTCGGGGAAGCGCTCCTCCAGCACCTCCTGCACCCGCTCGGTGCCGCGGCCCAGCACCTCGACGTTGTCGCTGTGACAGGCGGGACAGTGGCGCTGGAAGGGGCGATGGAAGCCGCAGTAGTGGCAGGTCAGGGTGCGCTGCTTCATGTGCAGCACGAGCCCCACCCCGCAGCTGGGGCAGACATAGGAGCCGCCGCAGTCCTGGCACTGCACCGTGGTGGCGTAGCCCCGGCGGTTGTAGAGGACGATGGCCTTGCCGCCGTTGTCGAAGCACTGCCGCAGCGCGACCTCGACCTCCTTGGAGAGGAGTGGCACCCGGCCCTCGGGGGTGCGCTCCACGGTGTTCAGGTCGACCACCTCGACCTCGGGCACGGGCTGGGGCGTGGGGCGCTCCAGCAGCTCGATGTGCCCGTAGCGGTCATCCAGGGCGTTCTGATAGCTCTCCATGGAGGGGGTGGCGCTGCCGAGCACCACGGGACAGTTCGCCTGACGGCCCTTGATGATGGAGAGGTCGCGGGCGGAGTAGCGCACGCCGTCGTCCTGCTTGTAGGAGCCGTCGTGCTCCTCGTCGACGACCAGCAGCCCCAGATCCTTGAAGGGGGCGAAGAGCGCGGAGCGCGCGCCGACGGCCACCCGGGCCTCGCCCGCCCGGATACGCCGCCACTCCCGCAGCCGCTGGGAGCCGCTCAGCCCCGAGTGCAGCACGGCCACGGCGTCGCCGAAGCGGGCCCGGAAGCGGCCGGTGAGCAGCGGGGTGAGGCCGATCTCAGGCACCAGCACCAGCACCTGCTGATCGCGCTTGAGCACCTCGGCCGCCGCCCGCAGATAGACCTCGGTCTTGCCGGCGCCGGTCACCCCATGGAGCAGCCAGGCCCGGGGAGCGCCGATGATGCGATCCACCGCTGACCGCTGCGCCGCGGTCAGCGTCGGCGGGGCCTTGTTGTCGGGCAGCTCACCCACGCTGACGGCGTCCCGGCGCTCGCGGAACTCGATGGAGAGAACCCCGGCCTCCTCGAGCTTCTTGATGGACTCCCGGGCGTAGGGGCCCTGCTCGGCGAGGATCTCCGCGATGTCCTGGGCGCCGCCGGCGCTGGCGATGGAGGCGACGACCTCCTTCATGCGCCGGCCGGCCTTGGGCGCCCGCTTCTTCAGCTCATCGGGGGCCACCAGCAGCCTGGCGGTCTTGATGCTGCCGCCCACGCTGCCCACCTGCTGCTCGGGCCGCACCCAGCTACGACGCTTCAGGGCATCCAGCGCCCGCTCGGCGGTCTCGGGATCCAGCAGATCGCGCAGCCGTCGGGCGATGCCGCGGCGGGAGAGCCCCGGCCGGGCGATCACCTCGCGCAGCACCTCGGCCAGCGCCTGATCCACGACCCCATCCGCCAGCGCGTCCACGCCCTCGCTGGTGGCGGTCCAGATGGTGTGGCTGCTGACCTTGAGGGCGCTGGGCAGGGCGGTCGCGATGACCTCACCCAGGCCGGACATGTAGTAGTCAGCCATCCAGCGGAAGAAGGCGAGCTGATCGGGCGCAAAGACCGGCTTCTCGTCCCGCAGGTTGCTCAAGGGCTTGAGCTTCTTGGGGTCGACGTCCGTCTCGGTCAGGCGATCGATGACGTAGCCTGTGACCACGCGACCGCCGAAAGAGACGGCCACCGCGTGCCCGACCTGGAGGTGCTGTTTCAGGCCCTCCGGGACGGTGTAGGTGTAGAGCTGACGCACCGGAACAGCGACCGCGATCTGAGCGAAGTCACCCGTCCAGGTGCGCTTGACCGGGGTCGCCAGGACGATCTGAGAAGAAGCCGCAGACATGCCACTGGTATATCCGGCGCACCCCCACCCCGGACCCCCTGCCGCTCGAGAGCGGACAATTTCAGGCAATCACCGCCCGCGTCAAGAGCCGCGGGCGGGATCGACGCTGCTCAGAAGAGGCGGCTGCGGCGCTCGAGCTGCTCGGCTTCGGTCTTGCAGTCGATGCACTGCTGGGCGACCGGGCGAGCGATGAGGCGCTTCTCGGAGATGGGCTCACCGCAGGTGAGGCACTCCCCGTACTCGCCGGAGTCGATGCGAGACAGCGCCTGCTGGATCTTGTGGATCAGCGAGCGCTCACGGTCACGCAGCCGCAGCGTGAACTCGCGGTTGGACTCCATCGAGGCGATGTCGATGACATCGGCCAGCGATTCCTTCTCATCCGTGAGGTCACGGATCTCAGCGCCAGCCTCGGCGAGCAGAGCCTGAAGACGTTCCTGGAGGAGCTTGCGGAAAAACGCCAGCTTCTCTGGAGCCATATGGTCGTCGATGTCCATGTCCACGATCGGTCCTCCTGGTCCCTGTGCCTCAAGCTGACTTGAAGCGATTACCTTGCAGTATTGCCCTGCAGCATTGCCTTGAAGCATTGCCTCGAAGAAAGGCCCCGAATAGTAGCCCGGGTCATGATTGCCCGCAAGAAGCCGTTTTTCGCCCTGTTCGGGCTGCTCTCATCGGCGGCGCTCCAGCCGATGGCGCTCGCTGAAGAGGCGGACACCACCTCAGTGGCGGCGATGGGGGGAGCGGGTGTCGCCAACTCCTTCGACAACAACGCCCTGCGTCGCAACCCGGCCGCGCTCGTGCTCCACGAGTCGTACGCGGGCCAGATCGACTTCGGCTTCGCCCAGGGCTGGCGGGCCCAGGCCTCCCTCTCGGACACCCGCACAAGCCAGCTCGGCGCCGGCCTCTCCTACACCCGACACCACAGCACCCCGGACATCTCCAGCGAGGACATGCCCGGCTGGATTCTGCCCGACGCCGAGCTGAGCAACCGCACGGTGGCCGAGAGCTGGCGCATCGGCGCGGGGCTGGCGGATCGGGATCGCCTGATGGCCCTGGGCACGAGCGTGGTCTGGGACCGCACCAACGAGGAGCTGCGCGGCCGCTCAAACGCCATCGACCTCGACGCCTCCTTCGCCGCCCGCATCGGCTCCGTCGTGACGGTCGCCGGCACCGCGCACAACGTGCTGCCCATCCCCGAGGATGACGAAGAGGCCAGCGACGAGAGCCTCACCTGGGGTGATCGTCCCCTGAGCGCGGAGGTCGGCGCCTGGGTCACTGCCTCCGACCGCCTGGGGTTCGCGGGGGATGGGGTGATGACCGGGGATGGGGAGTTCGGTGGGCGCTTCGGGGTGCAGACCGCCACCAGCGACAATCTGTTGCTGCGGGCTGGTGGATCCTGGATTGGTGGGGACTGGGCTGCGGCGGCGGGGTTTGGGGCGTTCAGTGAGAGCAGCTCGTTGAATTACGCGATCCAGTACGACATTGCGGCGGGTCGGTTCTGGCACACGGTGGGGCTTACCGCGTTGTTTTAGGTTGTGGGTCGTCGGTTCGGGGTCCGTCTCGGTTTTGTCGGGTCGGCGGGTTCGTCGTCTGGGCTTTGTCGGTTCGGTTCGGTTCGGCGGGTTCGGTTCGGTTCGGTTCGGTTCGGTTCGGTTCGGTTCGGTTCGGCTCGGCTCGGCTCGGCTTGGTTTGACGGGGGTTGATGGGACTGGCGAGAGGGTTTTCGGCAGTCGCGGGCTCGTAGTTTGAGCGTCACGTCGAGGCGCCGTCGTGCTGCCTGTTGGGTTGTTGGACTTCCCGATCGTCGTTGGTGGCGCGGTGC